>ERZ761607.3679-NODE-3679-length-14525-cov-7.581548_pt1 | contig 14525 bp, 7 predicted proteins | sample MGYA00511164_ERZ761607 | MGnify/ENA primary metagenome ERZ761607 (study PRJEB28899, sample SAMN02445080) | bioreactor sludge metagenome | biome: EBPR sludge | place: Australia: Brisbane, Thorneside Wastewater Treatment Plant | collected 2011-06-22 ...
TGGCGGCGATCACGACGCCGCTCTTCCTGGCGCTCACCGGCGCTCTATCGTAGCCCGAGCGGCGGCGCGCGTCGCGGGTGCGAGGCTGAAGCACGGCAGCGCGCGCCAGGGTTGCTATTCAATCGCGCGTCGCGCGAAATGCAGCCGGGAGACGCTGACGCTGGGTCTGGGCAAGGCAAGCGCGCAGACCGGCGGCCAGGTTAGTAGAGGCAGGGAAGCAGTTTGCGCACGCGTTGCCGATACGCGTGGTATTCGGGGAATTTTTCTGCGAGCCAGATTTCCTCGCGGCGCGATTTGATGTCGAGAAAGATCAGGAGCAACAGAGCGTAGCCCAGCGTCAGCCAGCCGTTCAGCCATAGCGCCCAGCCAAAGGCGGCAAGGATCAGGCCGCTGTAGATCGGATGCCGGACGAGGCGGTAGATGCCGCTGACTACCAGTACGGCGTCTTTCCTCGGCTGCGGCAAGGGCGTCAGGTTCTTGCCGAGCTGGACGCAGGCGAGCAGCGCGATGGTGATGCCGATCGCCAGCAGGGCGCCGCCAAAGAGTTTCCCGAGCCAGGTGCAGGGCGCTGTCCAGGCGGCGCCGGGCCAGGAACTTGGCGCGAACAAGACGAGCGCGAGCAGAATCATCTGCACGAAGACGTAGCCTTCGCCGCGGCGGCCAAACGCTGCCTCGCATGCCGTGCTCGCATTCTTCTTTCGCCGCCGGCAGCACCCGACGACGATGCCGATCAGCAGGCAGATGAGCAGGAAGACGATGAGCCCGAAGAGCAGCCAGGGAAACCTCTCGGCGCCGACCTTCCTGATCAGGTCGTTGACCAGGTCGGCTTCGACGGCGCCGATTGCGCAGCTTGCCCCGCTACGCGGATTGCCGTAGAGGTCGCGTCCATCGACCAGATCGTGCGCGGCACAGATCGCCAGGCTGCCCGCATTGCGTGCGGGGCTGGACATCGTCGGGGCAAAACGGGCGTCGAGTGATGGATCGGCGACCGGGATCGTCGCGCCGCAGCCCGCATCCGGGTATTGCAGGTTGGCGCCCGCGAGCTTTAGCGTGGCCAGCGCATTCGCGCAGTTGCCCTGGTTGCCGGCGACGATCACGTTCGCCATGCTTGCTCCGACCGTGCCGCCCGGCGCCAGGTGCAAGCCCTCGCTTTGGTTGCCGATCAGCGTGCTGTTGGCAACTTCGACGTTCTGCGCGAAGAGCGCCGCACCGCCGGCGGTGCTCACGTTGCGCGCGAGCAGCGCGTTGCCCAGGCGCACGATTCCCGCGCCAGCATCGATCACGTGCTGCGTGGCAGTATTGTCGAGCACGAAGACGCGCGTCAGTTCGAGGCGCGTGGGCTGGCTGCCGGGCGCCGGCAAGTCCTTGCCGACATCTGCCGGCACTGCCTCCATGGGCGACGCGCTGGCGCTGACCAAGGCGATCGCGCCGCCCGATTCACCCGCCTTGTTGCGGCTCATCTGTACGGCGTCGCCCGCCACGTCGCCGAGCAGCAACAGCGCGCCGCCGTCCTTGGCTGCCTGGTTGTCGCGCAGCTTGACGTGCCCGAGGCGCAGGCGCAGGCGGGCGTTCAGCGGATTGCTGCCGGCCGGCGAGAGGTAGGCGAGGGCGCCGCCGGACAGCGCGTGATTGGCCTCGAAGTCCGACGACTGCAGCGTCAGCGTCGAGCGCGCGGCGAGTATTGCGCCGCCGAGCATGCCGCGGTTGTTCTTGAAGCTGCTGCGCGAAATGGTCGCGTTGGCAAAGGCGACTTCGACCGCGCCGGCGGCGCTGCGGGCGAGTTCGAGGTAGATGCGGTTGGCGTACAGCCAGCCACGCCCACCGGCGGCGAAGGGCAGCACGTCGCCGTTGTCGGTGAAGCTCGATTGATCGATGACGAGTTCGCCGGCAGCCCAGAAAGCGGGTCGCTTGTTGCGCTCGAAGCTGCACTTGCGCACGTACGCCGAGATCTGCCGCCCGCTGGTCACAGGATCGCTGCGCCAGAGCGCGTGGAACGGTCGCGACAGATTGTCGCGGAAAGCGACTTGCTCAAGTTCGAGTTCGCCGGCCATGACGACGCCGAAATCCGGCTGCCTGGCGTCGCCATTGCGAGCGAAGGTGCTGGCGCGCGCGACGAGCTTGCGCACGGCAAATGGCAGGCGGGTGTCGGTCACTGTCACCTTGTTCAACTCGACGACCGCCAGGTCGTTGCGGTCATAAACGATACCGGTGAAGATGTTGGGGTCGGCCGGGTTGGCCGGCGGATTGCTCAGCGTCAGGTTGCGCAGGGTCAGCCGGGCTGGCCCGGCAGGGACGAACATGACGCCGTTGCCGGTACCGCTCAGCGTCGCCCCTCCGCCATCGATCGTCGTCGCGCCGCTCAGCACGCGCTCGCCGGTGAGCTTGATTTCGTTTGGCCCGCCGGCGCAGGCGATGCGGATGTCGCCGCCGGTAGCCAGCGCGCTGACCAGGTTGACTCCACCGGCGGCGTTGTCGGTGCCGCAGGCGGTGACGACGGTTTCCGCCTGTGCGGCGAGCGCTGCGCCGAGCAGCAGGAGGCCCTTCAGGAAGTCAAGGCAACGCACGTTTTGGCTTCTCCTGATCGCTGAAGTCCACGCTCATCGTTTCGCCGGTACGCGGGTTGCGGATCGTGTAGCTCGCTGTCCCGGTGCGGTTGATCACGTCGCCCTGCGCACGTGGCCAGGCGGGTAGCGCGCCGTGCGCCTGCGCGACGCCGCCCGCTTCGCTGACCCACGCGCCATGCGGTGCGAACTTGATGATGCCGTTGGTGCGCGAAGCATAGGTGAAAGTGCCCAGTCCGGACTTGCTCGCCATTTCGTCGAAGTTCGCGGCGTTGGCGGCGAGCACCTGGTCATGCAGATCCTTGCTGGTTGCCGCCGGCGTGCGCGGCACTACTTCGATGAAGCCCCACTTGCTATCTGCCGCGCAGTCGCTGCTGCCGGCGCACGCCTGCTCGTAGACGACGACGAAGAAGTCGTCGCCTGCGTCGCCGTTATCCCACGCCTTGCAGTTGGCTGAGTCGATCAGCGAAAACCGTCGACCGGCGGGAAGCGCGGCGGAGTCGTGGGTGACCATGCAGGCGCGCAGGAAGTCGGGAATCTGCAGGTTGATTCCGCAGGCGAACGAGCCGTGGACGCAGAAGTTGTCGTTGAACGACATCGGTTCGTCCTCCTGGTCGATCTTCCAGCGCACGACCTTGCCCTCGAAGCGGATGAAGTGGGCGAAACGATCCTGCCGGAGCGGCTGCTCGACGCGCGCCGGCGGCAGCTCGCGGCAGCTTCCGGTGGCTTCGCAGGCGGGCAGGCGCTTGCCCGAGCTGACCATCAGCGTGGTCGGCACGCCGGCGCCACGGTCGGTCCACTTGATGAAGGCGCTCGGGTAGATCGTCCCGGTCGGTGTGCGCAAGCCCTGCGCGTAGCCGCTCTCGCTGCCGCCCGCGGTGATCAGCCACGCCTTGCCGCTGCTGTAGCGCTCCCAGCCGGCGTGGCGCAGCGTCTGCGTCCACGCGCCCTTGACCAGTGCCAGGTCGAGCAGCAGGCGGTGCGGTGTGTAGGCCGAGGTCGCCTCCCAGATCATCTCGGCCAGGCTGTCCTCGCTGGCGTGGCCGTCAGGACCGTGCAAAGTCTGCCCGGCCCAGAGCTGCATTGCGGCGATCTGGTGATCGGCAAGGCCGGAAAGCTCGAACAGCGAGCGGACGGCCGCGCGCTTGCTGTGATCCTTTTCCAGCTTGCCGAGCGTGTAGTCGGTATTGGCGTGCGCCAGGCGGCGGAAGGGCACGATGCGCCTGCCCTGGTTGCTGCCCAGCGCCATCTTGGCGGCGGTGAGGTCGCCGACGACGGCAACGCCGGTGATGAGCTGCGCGTCGTCGGCAGAACACGCGGGCACGCCGGCCTGGCAGGAAAAGTCGTGCAGGTTGAGCAGTGCGGTGAAGCTGAGGCGGCCATAGGGTTTGGCGTTGAATTCCGCGAAGTCCTCGTCGGTGACGCGCTGCAGTCTTTGCATCAGCCAGGCGTGGATTTCCCGGTTGTACGCCTGATAGTCGGCGACCGCGTCGCTGTCGCCGATCGCTGCCGAGTCTTCGATGAGCATCTGGTTCTTCAGATATTTCGAGGAATTCTGCATGAACAGGTGGTTTTCCGTCTCCTCGACGCCACCGAACAGCGCGCCCAGGGCGATCTGGGGAATTTCCGCGGCGACTGCCAGCGCGCTGAGCAGCGTGATGATGATCGCCGCGACGAGCGGGCCGACGATTGCGCCGAGCAGCGCGGCAAGCAGCGCGAGAGCGACGCCGGCGATGATCAGCGCCAGGAAGAGGAGCAGCAAGGCCAGGAAGTCGAGGAAGTCGTCGCCCGTATCCGAACCCTCGGCGTCGCCGTCCACGTCGCGGCCGAGGTCCGGGTCGTAGAAGCTGTTGTCGTCCAGGCGGTCGCGCGCGCTGCCGTACTGATTGTCCGGATTGCCGCAATGCCAGAGCGGATGAACCTCCTGCGCCTTGCCGCCGCTCAGGGTGAGCAGGCGGGTCTGCAGCTTGTCGATCGCGTCGGCGCTTTCCGCACTCGGCGGCGTCAGCGTTGCCGCCTGGCGCAGCAGGAAGGTGAGTCGGGTGAGCAGCGCAACCGCCATGTCCCAGTCGGCTTCCGGCGGCGAACCGAACAGGTGACACGGCAAGCCGCTCGAACCCGGGTTGCCCTGGCGCACGAAGCGCCGGTCGAGGATGACTGAGTTGATCTGGCGGGCGAGACAGGCGGGGCTGAGCGAGTAGCTCACCCGGTATTCGACGACCCGCTCGCCGCTGCCCCCGCGCGCGACGATGCGCGGCTCGACGCGCGTGACGACTGCCTCGCAAACGCCCCCGAAGACTTGCGCGGCAAAGGCGTTCAGCCTGCCTCGGATGGTCTCCGCGACTTCGCCCGGGCGCGCCGGGTCGGGCGGCAACAGTTTGTTGAGGTCCTGGTCGAGCGTCTCGATCGCTGCCTTGAGCGCCGGCCCCTCGGGCAGCAGGTTTTCCCACTCGCTGATGGCGAAGACCTGCGTCGTGGCGCAGGGCTGCAGGTGCCGGTCGATCAGCCCGGCAAGGACCGCCGCCTTGGCGATCATGATCTCGTTCGGGCGTTCAGCGAGGCTCAGCTTGTGGCGGATGAAAGTCGCTTCGACGCCGCAGGCGAGTTCGCGGATGACGCGCTTCTGGCGTTCCGGCAAGGTCGCCTGCGCTGTCGAACCGTCAATCGGGATCGGGCCGAGATCGCGCGAGCGGGCGTGCGCCAACGGTACGCAGGCCAGCAAGATCAGGAGGACGGCGACGATCCTCGGCATTTCATTCTCCCGGGCAGACGGTCAAGGCGCGGTCAGGGCGGACTGTAACAGGATCGGTCGCTCAGGCGCCAACTCGGCGGCGCGTGCGCATGCGCTTTTCGAGTCCGACGACGACGAAGGCGACGATGCCGACGGCGGCGATCTCCAGCCACTCGTTGACGCCAATCGGGGCGGTAGCGAAGAGCCGGTTCATCAGCGGAAGGTAGGTCAGGAGTCCTTGCAGGAGTGCCATGACGAGAACGCCGTACCAGATCGCCGGGTTGGAGAAGACGCCGATCCGCCAGGCCGAACGCGTCAGCGACCGGCAATTGAACAGATACATGGCTTCGACGACGACGAAGACGTTGACGGCGACCGTGCGGGCTTCGGCGAGCGAGTTTCCCTGCTCGAGTTCAAGCAGGAAAAGTCCGAACGATCCGGCGAGGAGCAGCACGCTGACGAGAACGATGCGCCAGACCAGAGCCGGGTCGAGGATGGGCTGGCCGGGTGGGCGCGGCGGGCGGTGCATGACGCTGTGCTCGATTGGCTCGAACGCCAGCATCAGGCCGAGGAAGACTGCCGTCGTCATGTTGATCCAGAGGATTTGCAGCGGCGTGATCGGCAGCGTCGCGCCGGCAAGGACGGCGGCAACGATCACCAGACCCTCGCCGAAGTTGGTCGGCAAGGTCCAGGTGATGAACTTGACCAGATTGTCGAAAACGCCGCGTCCCTCCTCGATCGCCGCCTCGATGCTGGCAAAGTCATCGTCGGTGAGGACCATGTCGGCGGCGTCCTTGGCCACTTCGGTCCCCGCCTGGCCCATGGCGATGCCGATGTCGGCCTGTTTCAGTGCCGGGGCGTCGTTGACGCCGTCGCCGGTCATCGCGACGATCTCGCCGTTGGCCTGCAGCGCACGGACCAGACGCAGCTTCTGCTCGGGTTCGACGCGCGCGAAGACCGCGGTGCTCCTGACTACGGTGCGCAGAGCGTCGTCGTCGAGCGCCGCCAGCTCGCGACCGGTCAGCGCGCTGTCGCCGGCCTGCGCGATGCCCAGATGGCGGGCAATCGACAACGCAGTGACCGCGTGGTCGCCGGTGATCATCTTGACTGCGATTCCCGCTGCATGACAAGCGCGAACCGCGCTGATCGCCTTCGCACGAGGCGGATCGATCATGCCGAGCAGACCGACGAACTGCAGGCCGTCAGCCGCGTCAGCGGCGTCCAGCGTCGCTGCTTCGGCGGCAAAGCGACGCGCGACGGCGAGCACACGCAGACCTTGCGCCGCCATGTTGCGCGCCGCGCCCTCGATTTCGGCACGGCGCAGAGCGACGACCGTGCCGTCGGCGTCGAGCATGCTCTGCGAACGCGGCAACAACTGTTCCAGCGCGCCCTTGAAGTAGGCGATGCGCGTTCCTTCAATCTCGTGCAGCGTCGCCATATATTGGCGCGCCGAATCGAAAGGAATCTCGTCGAGGCGGGGAAACATCGTGGCCAAGGTCCGCTCGTCGAGCCCGGCCTTGCGCGCGGTGACCAGCAATGCGCCTTCGGTCGGATCGCCGACGATCTCCCAGTGGCGGTTGCTGCGCCGCAGCGCCGCATCGTTGCAGAGGACGCCGGCGAGCAGGCATTCGCGCAAGGCACCGCTGATTTCCTGTCCGTCGCCGAGCTTGCCGTTCGGCGCGTAGCCGTTGCCGCTGACCATCGTCTGCACGCCGCCGGCATGGATCTCGCGTACCGTCATCTGATTCTCGGTCAGCGTGCCGGTCTTGTCCGAGCAGATCACCGTCGTGCTGCCCAGCGTTTCGACTGCCGGCAGCTTGCGGATGATTGCCCGCCGGCGAGCCATGCGCGAGACGCCGATCGCCAGGGTTATGGTCATCGCCGCCGGCAGACCTTCCGGAATGGCGCCAACCGCCAGCGCGACGGCAGCCATGAACATTTCGAACGCGGCTTCGCCGCGCAGCAGGCCGACGGCAAAGGTGAGCAGGGCGAGCAGGCTGATCGCGATCAACAGCCAGTTGCTGAAACTGGCCATCTTGCGCGTCAGCGGCGTCGTCAAGTCGGGCGCTTCGGCGATCAGGCGCGAGATGCGCCCGGTTTCCGTGCGGTCGCCGGTGGCCACGACGAGTCCTGCACCCTGGCCGCTGATCATGACGGTTCCTGCGTAAGCCATGTTGCAGCGATCAGCGAGCAGCGTGTCTTCGGGCAAAGCAGCACCATGCTTGCTGACCGCGGCCGATTCTCCGGTCAACGCCGACTCGATCGCCTGCAGGTCCTTGCTGCGGAACAGGCGGAGGTCGGCGGGAACCTTGTCGCCGGCGGCCACGAGGACGACATCGCCGGGAACGAGTTCGGCCGACGGCAGGCGCTGCTTGCTGCCGGCGCGCAGGACGGTGACCTCGCTGCTCACCGCCAGGCTGAGCGCGGCCAGCGCATTCTCCGCCCGACCTTCCTGGATGAAGCCGATAATGGCATTGATCAGGGTGACACCGAAGATCACGCCGGCGTCGACCCATTCGCCGAGCAGTGCGGTGACCACGGCGGCGAGGAGCAGAACGACGACCAGTGGCTGGACGAACTGCAGGGCAAAACGGCGCAGCGGACCCTTCCGGGGTCTCGGCGTGATCCGGTTTTCGCCATGGACGGCGCGCCGCCCGATGACTTCGGCTTCGTCCAGGCCATCGGCGCAGCTAGCCGCCAGGCGCAGGGCCACCTCCTCTGCGGCAAGATAGTGCCAGGCCACCCGGGTCGATTCGTCGCGCATCGCTTTACTCAGTCCTCTGGCGCGTGGCGCACTCAAGGCTCGCTACTCGCTGTGGCTGCGCCGGCAAAGCGAGTCGTGCGAGGCGCCGCGCGAGCATGCGTGATTTCGATCATCATGGGGCACGCTATTCGACAGCAGATTCGGCTATGCTAGTCCAGCCTGGGCGAAGCCGCAAATCGCCCCGCCTGCGAAGCCTGTCGGCGAACTTTACATCGGGCCTGCTGCAGGCCCGTCATGCTCACCACAGAAGCATGCTTTAATGATATGTTATGTTCATGGTGCGAGATTTGCTTCAGGCGGTGGCGAATAACATGGAACAGTCTGCATGGTGACGAGGCCGCGGGTACGTCTGTTATGGATGGTCTTCGTCCAGGCGTTGGCGCTCGTCGGCAACGTACTGGCGACACCGATTGTCAGCGAGCCCTGGAACGCGGCGGACGAGATGTTTTTCGAGCCGGGCGAGAACGACGAGCCGGTTTTCTTCGATTCCAGTCACTCCGCCGATTTCGGCACCGAGCTTCCCGAGCTTGGGCTGAATTCGGACCTGCACAGGCGAGCGTCTCCGAATCCTTATCCTTCCTTGGGCAGTGGAGGACCGTCGCTCGATCGCTGGTTCGCGTCGCCGGCTGATGCCGGAGCAATGTCCGCGCGCTCCGCAAAGCTCGAGATGGACCGGCGATCACTTCCCGCCCCGGCGACCGCCGGGCGCGAACGCGTGCTCCCTTCGGGAGAAGTGGCGAGTCAGGCCTTGGCGGCCGAGATGGGCGAGCCAATCGCGCAGACGGTGCGCGAGATCGAGCGCTGGGTAGTCGAGGCGGTGGCCGAGGCGCTCGACGTGCGGCGGGGCGAGCGCGCCGGCCAGGTCAGCTTTTCGCTGGCTGGTGTCGAGGAACTGCAGTTGACCAGGAGTGAAGGCGGGCTGGCGCTAGGCTACGACGGCAACACGCTGCTGGCTACCGAGCGCGCCAACGACATGGCCAGGCAAAGATCACTGGCGGCGGCGAGTGCGGCTTCGCCGGTGGCGAGTCAGGCGAGCGGTGGAATCGGTCTCATCGGGCAGTTGATCAACATGGTGAAGGATGCCGTCGAGTATCCGCTCTTCTGGATCGTCTGCGCTCTGCTGCTGGCCGGCAAGATCGCCTGGCTGGTCGCGCGCCGCATCAGCGCGAGCGAACGGCGTGAGCAGCGACGTTCGGCTTCGCACGGCAGGCACGAGCACCGATATTCGCAGGCGCGCAGCGTCCGCCTGCCGGCGGACCGCGGCGGGCGTCCGGTCGCCCATTAGCGTCGATCGGGCTGTCGGCCCGTCGCCCGGCCGCGTGCACGTTCGTTCGGCAAGTCAGAAGGCGAGCTGCAGTCGGACGCCGACGATGCTGGCGTGTGGCAGACTGAGGCCAGGGTTGAGGATGCGCTGGAACAAGGGCTGCAAGACGACGCCGGGCATGACCTGCGCCCGGTAGGCGATTTCCAGCACACTTTCCGCTTCCGCCGCAAGTGACGAGCCGAGCGACTCCGCCAGGCCATGTCTGCCCTGAGCGCCGGCGTGCGCGCGCGTGATGGCGATGCCGAATGTGTCGTTGTCGCGCCCGGCGAAAGGTCCGCGCAGGCTGAGGCCAAAGCTCAGCGAGGAGTCGAGGTTGTTCGTCCGGCCGTCGGCAATGCCGTAGCGGAAGAATACCGCGACATCACGGTTTTCTCCGGGTACTCGGTAGAGCGTCTGCTCGGCGAGCAGGTAGGCGCCCCAATGGCGCGCCATCAGCGCCTCGCCGTCTGCCCCGATGGCAGCGATCTGCGCGAAGCGCGGGTTGAATCGCCACGCACCGACCGCCAGCTTGCTGATCGGCGCAAAGTCATCGCTCTTCTCGGTGGGGACAGTCGGCTGGTCGGCGAGCAGACCGGCCTTGGTCGGGCTGAAGCCCAGTTCGGCGATGAGCAGGCTGCCTGCGCCCTGCTGCCAGGTGATATGTGGTCCGACTTTTCCGATGCGCTCGCTGGGCACCGCTTGCGCCAGGGCCAGCATGGCATACCAGGCGGGGTCGGGCTCGAAGCGTAGGCGAGCACCATACGAACTCGTCGCGTACATCGGCGGTCCGGCGCGCGTGCCGAAGTCGCCCGCTTCGGCCGCCATGCCAAAAGACGGATGCAGAAAGATGCCGGAAGCGTCGGTGACGTAGAACTCGGTGTCCACCGGGTAAAGGCCAAGCCGCAGGGAAGCACGATCGTCAAGGAAGGACTGCTGCAACCAGGCGCGGAAGACGCCGGTCCGGTTGCGCGGAGCTTCAATGTTGTCACTGCCCATCAGGCTCCCGGCGTAAGGTCCGTTGAACGGGCCCCCGCTGTTGCCGATCAGTTGCAGGTAGGCCGCGCCACCCGGCCAGCCGACAAGCTTCTCGCCGTCCAGCCGCAGCACCAGATCGACGTGACCAAGATAGGCGCTGCCCCGGCGCAGACCGCCGCGCGTGTTGCGCAGCAGGTCGCCGGTGTAGGACAGGTCGATCTTGATGCCGGCATCCGACAGGCGTTGCCGGCGACCCTGCCAGTCGCCGGTCAAGGTGGTCTCGCGCCATTCGGTCGGCGTGTCGGCCATCTCCAGATGGCGCAGGCGATCCGTAGGTTCGTCGTCGGCAGCCGCCGGTTCGCTGCCCGGTGCTGCGCTCGCCTCGCCGGCGGCTGCGCTCGTCGAGGTCAGCCGACCCGCTTCGGCCGTGGCTGGGCCGGACAGGGGTAGCGACAACAGCGTGTAGACCAGGCAGGCGATTGGCCCAAGCTTGCCTTTGGTCTGCTTCGTCTTGTTTGCGTTCACTGGCTTCCTCATCGTTACTGGGTTTCGCTTTTTATCCGATTCCCCCCAGGCGCACAAGCGCTCAGCGTCCGCCGTCGGGGGTCGGTGGTCGGCGGCTATTGGCGTGGGCGCCGGCGCGGCGCCCTGCCGGCCAGTGCGGCTTGATCGGGTCGACCCAGGGGAGGGCAGCCTTGTCTGTCGCTTCCGGGTATACTGCGTCCAAGCCTAGTGGTTTCCGCGCTCAGCGGCCTTCGTTCTCTTCTCCTCACTTCGCCGGGAAGCCTATCATGCTGCAGAAGTCTGTCTCTTTCCCTGGGATTCAGGGTCCCCTTGTGACGATCGTCATGGACGGTTACGGTATCGCCAAGTCCGATGTCGGCAGCGCCATCGCGGCCGCGCGCAAGCCGACGCTCGATCGCCTTTTCGCCAACTATTCAAACATTACGCTGCGCGCGCATGGTACCGCCGTGGGCATGCCGTCCGACGAGGACATGGGCAATTCGGAGGTGGGCCACAATGCGATCGGGGCCGGGCAGGTGTATAGCCAGGGCGCCGCGCTGGTCGCCGACGCGATTGCCACCGGTTCGATCTGGCAGGGCGCTGCCTGGCGCGAGGTTGTCGCCGGCGCCAAGGCGGCGCGCAGCACGATCCATTTCATCGGTCTGTTCTCCGACGGCAACGTCCATAGCCATCTTGATCACCTGCGCGCACTCGTCGAGCGCGCCCGGGAAGAGGGTGTGCGGACGGTGCGGGTGCACATTCTGCTCGACGGGCGCGATGTTCCGGAGACCAGTGCGCTCGACTACGTCCTGCCTTTCGAAGCTTTTCTGACGCAGATCAGCAGCGCCGATTTCTCCGCCCGCATCGCTTCCGGTGGCGGCCGCATGAACATCACGATGGATCGCTACGAGGCCAACTGGACGATGGTCGACAAAGGATGGCAGACGCACGTCCTCGGTCAGGGTGAGCAGTACGCCAGCGCCTCGGCGGCAATCGAGGCGCTGCGCGCCAGGTTTCCCGGGACGATCGATCAGGACCTGCCACCCTTCGTGATTGGCGAGAACGGCCAGCCGGTCGGTACGATCGAAGACGGCGACTCGGTGGTTTTCTTCAACTTCCGCGGCGACCGCTCGATCGAAATCACGCGCGCTTTCGAAGAAGCGGGTTTCGACAAGTTCGACCGCGTTCGCGTGCCGCAGGTGACCTACGCCGGCATGCTGCAGTACGACGGCGATCTCAAGTTGCCGAAGCGTTTCCTGGTCGATCCGCCGGCGATCATGGATACGATGGGCGAATGGTTTGCGAAAGCCGGCATCACGCAGTTCGCCTGCTCGGAAACTCAGAAGTTTGGTCACGTGACGTACTTCTGGAACGGCAATCGGTCGAACAAGTTTGCCGGCGAGACCTACCACGAAGTGCCGAGCGACGTCGTTCCGTTCGAACAGCGGCCGTGGATGAAGGCGGCCGAGATCGCCGACGCGATGATCGACGCGCTGCGCAGCGGTGAATACCGGACGCTGCGGTGCAATTTTGCCAATGGGGACATGGTTGGCCATACGGGCAGCTTTCGTGCGGCGACGATGGCGATCGAAGCGGTCGACCTGCAACTGGCGCGCATCCTGCCGGTGATCGATGCGCTCGGCGGCGTGGCGCTGATCACCGCCGACCACGGCAACGCCGACGAGATGTACGAGATCGACAAGAAGACCAGGCAGCCGGCGAAGAACGCCGACGGCTCGTTCAAGGCGAAGACGTCGCACACACTCAATCCGGTGCCGCTGATCCTCTACGATAACGTCAGCGGCGGCAAGCTGGCCCTGCAGCAGACGGCGAACGCCGGCCTGTCGAACCTTGCGGCGACGATGGCCAATCTGCTGGGTTTCGAGAAACACGCCAAGTGGGACGATAGCCTGCTGGTCGTTCGCTAGCGCGGTGCCGCGCTTCGTCCGTCGGCGCGGCGGAGCGCGGTTTCAGGGCAGGTGCTGTTCGCCCGCGTAGAGTTCGCCGATCGTCTCGCGGCGGCGGACGAGGTGCGCCTGCGCTCCGTCGAGCATGACCTCGGCCGCGCGTGGGCGGCTGTTGTAGTTGGAGCTCATCGCCATGCCGTATGCGCCGGCCGACAGGACCGCCAGCAGGTCGCCTGGGGCGAGGGCAAGCGCCCGTTGATGACCGAGGAAATCGCCCGATTCGCACACCGGTCCGACGATTTCCCAGATCGCCGTTGCTTCCGCGCGCGGCGTCACGGGCACGATGTCGTGCCAGGAGCCGTAGAGCGCCGGCCGGGCGAGATCGTTCATCGCCGCGTCGACGATGGCGAAGTTCTTCGCTGCACCCGGTTTCAGGTACTCGACGCGGGTCAGCAGCAGGCCGGCGTTACCCACCAGGCGGCGCCCGGGTTCGAGCAGAACGCGCAGTTTTCGTCCGGCCAGGCGGGCGAGCAGCGGTTGCAGGTAGTCGGCAATCGAGGGTTCGCTCTCGTCGCGATAGCGAATGCCGAGCCCGCCGCCCAGATCGACATGTTGCAGCGCAATGCCGTCGGTTGCCAGTTGGTCGACGAGTAGCAGAACCTTGTCGAGCGCTTCGGCAAACGGCGCGGGATCGAGCAACTGCGAGCCGATATGGCAGTCGATACCGTGCACGGAAACGTTCGCCAGGCGGTCGGCCTGACGATAGAGCTGGCGTGCCTCGGCGTAGGCAACGCCAAACTTGTTCTCCTTCAGACCGGTCGAGATGTACGGATGAGTGCGTGCGTCGACGTCCGGGTTGACGCGCAGACTGACCGGCGCGGTCTTGCCCAGGTGCCCGGCGACGGTGTCCAGCCGTTCGAGTTCGGCGGCCGATTCGACGTTGAAACAGAGAATGCCGGCGGTCAGCGCCGCTGCCATTTCGTCCGCAGTCTTGCCGACTCCTGAGAAGACGATGCGGTCAGGTTGCGCACCGACCGCCAGGACGCGCTGCAACTCGCCGCCCGAGACGATGTCGAACCCGGCGGCGCGGCGTGCCAGAACATCGAGCACGGCGAGATTGGAGTTGGCCTTTACTGCGTAGCAGACGAGCGCGTTAACACCGTGCAGCGCGGCATGGAACTCGGCCAGAGCGGACTCCAGCGCGGCTCGCGAATAGACCCAGCACGGCGTGCCGAACTCGGCCGCCACATCGGCCAGCGACAGCGCTTCGCCATGCAGCACGCCGTCATGGTAGGCGAACGGGTTCATCGGGGCGCACCGGGGGCCGTGTCAGTATCTGACGCGCTGGCGGCGCCGCCGCCGGTGCGCGGCGCTTCGCCGGTGGCGGCGGGTTTGCTCGATGGCGGCATTTTCAGCGGACCCTTGTTGCCGCAGCCGGCGAGTGCCAGGAGGGCAAGCAAGGCCGCAGCAAGGAGTCTGACAGGGGTAGTCTTGTACACGGTTCGGCACATGGTCCGGAGAGGGAGAGCGAGGGATGGTAGCACAGGATGGATGACAGAGAATTCGCCGCACGCGCCGATGTCGCGTTGCAACAGATCGAGGATGCGCTCGCTGCCAGCCAGCCGGATTTGGATTTCGCGCGGGTGGGCGACGGGGTGCTCGAAATCGTCCTCGAAGACGGCGGCAAGGTCGTCGTCAATCGCCACGCGGCAGCGCAGGAAATCTGGGTGGCAGCGCGCAGTGGTGGTTTTCACTTTCGCTGGGACGGCAGCGCGTGGCT
>ERZ761607.3682-NODE-3682-length-14514-cov-5.802407_pt1 | contig 14514 bp, 17 predicted proteins | sample MGYA00511164_ERZ761607 | MGnify/ENA primary metagenome ERZ761607 (study PRJEB28899, sample SAMN02445080) | bioreactor sludge metagenome | biome: EBPR sludge | place: Australia: Brisbane, Thorneside Wastewater Treatment Plant | collected 2011-06-22 ...
GGCCCCGAGGCCGCAGCCGGCGACGCACCCCCGTCACGCTCGCCCAGGCGCAAACCGTGCCGATGGACGCAGCCGCCCACACCGACACGCTGAACGCCCTGTGCGCCCTGCCCACCCACGCCCTCCACGCCAGCAACCCGGTCGCACCGTCGTACCCCGCAGGTACGTTCGCCCCGGAGGACAGCACCCCCGCCGCGGCCCCCATCCCGATCAACTCCAAGGGCCGCACCAAGCGCACCGACGCCGCCTGAGGAACCGATGACGAACCAGACCCCCAAGCCCCGCTCGACCACGGCCCTGCCCGGCAACGCCGAAGCCCCTGCGCAACCTGAAGGAGCGTCGCACCGCAGGCACGGCAGTCCCGGCGGCTACCAAGCGGGTAGCCATCTACCGACGGGCCTCGACCGACGAGGACAACCAGCCGTTCTCCCTCGAGATCCAGCTGGCCAAGGGCACCGCGTGGACCGAGACCCAAGCTCCCATGGAGCTCGTCGAGGACTACTGCGAGTACGCCTCCGGCAAGAACATGGACCGCCCAGAGTTCCTCCGGATGCTGGAGGACGCCGCACTCGGCAAGTTCGACCACCTGGTCGTCTACAAGCTCGACCGCCTGTCGCGGAACCTCGCCGACATCCTGCGCTGCATGGCCTACCTCGACGACCTCGGGGTCACGTTCTCCTCGGTCACCGAAGCACTCGACACCACCACACCCCTCGGGCGGATGTTCCTGCAGATCCTCGGCTCGTTCGCCGAGTTCGAGCGCGAAACGATCATCGAGCGGGTCGTGCGGGGCATCGAGGCCAAGGTCGCCTCCGGCAAGCCCAACGGCCAGGTCGGCTACGGACTGCGCACCGACGCCGACGGCGTCATCGAGCGCGACCCAGACACCTGGCCCGTCGTCGAACGCATCTTCCGCGAGTACGTCCACGAGAACCTCGGCCAGAAGACCATCGCGCAGAACCTCAACCACGCAGGTCATGCCGGTCCCGGAAAGGGCAAGAACGCGCGCCCCTGGTCGGTCTCCGCAGTCTCTCGCGTCCTGAGGAACCGCGCCTTCATCGGAGAGCTGAAGTACCGCACCATCTGGCTCGACGGCGCCCACGACCCCCTGATGGACCCAGACCTCTTCGAGGCCGCACAGCGCCGAGCCGACCTCCGTTCCACCCAGGCTGGCGCCACCGCTGTGCGCAGCGACTACCTGCTCTCCGGCCTCGTCACCTGCGGCCACTGCGAGGGCGCGTACGTCGGCAACAAGGGCCGTAGCCGCACCGGCGAGAACTTCCGCTACTACTCCTGCGCAGCCGCCCGGAAGTTCGGCCGCGGCCATTGCCCCAACAGTCCGAGCCTGCCGGCCGACGAGCTCGAGAAGGCCGTCGCCGACGCCCTCGTCGCGACCTACGGCGACGGCGCGCTCTTCATCCAGGCGATCGAGGCCTACCTCGCCAAGATGGCCGACCGCAGCGCTCCGCTCATCGCCGAGCTCGAGTCCCTCCGCAGCACCGTCGCGGACCGGAAGCGAGTCCTGGCTCGCTACCAGGCCGACTACGAGGCTGGGTCCCTACCGGCCGTCCTCTACAGCGAGCGGGCCAGCGAGATCCAGGCGCAGATGCTGAAGGCGGAGGAGCGCGCCCTCAACATCGAGGCCGAGCTCGCCGACGCCGACGGCGCGACACTGCCCTCCGACGACGACCGCGACCACATGCACGGCCGCATCGCCGAACACATCTACGACGGACCGATCAAGACGCGCCGCGACCTCTTCCACGCGCTCGTCGCGCGCCTGGAAGTCTTCGAGCTCACCGACGTCCGCCCGACCTTCAAGCTCGCCGGGCCGCACCTGCTCGCCCCGCCACCCGAGCGAATCGAGGCCGGCACCAACACGGACAGCGTCCAGGCGCTGCTCGCAGCCATTCGCGCAGAAACGCGAAAGGACCCCTCCGAGGAAGGGTCCTTCGACGTGGCAGACGGTATGCGGTTTGCACACCGTCGCACTAAGTGGAGCTGAGGGGACTCGAACCCCTGACCCTCTGCATGCCATGCAGATGCGCTACCAGCTGCGCCACAGCCCCTTGCGTGTCGCCCGGTGGGCAACTCGCGGAATCTTAGCCAACGGCCGGTGGTGGGGAGAAATCGGGCGGCACCGTGCGGTTGTAGGCACGCAACCGCCACGGCTCGCTGGCGGACCCGCGGCGCAGCACCGCCCAGCCGCAGTTGTCCATGCCGCGCAGGGTGAGCGCCTGCCCCGCCGGCCAGCCCAGCATCGCCGCGAGGCCGGTGCGGATGGAGGCGCCGTGGGAGACCACGACGGCCACGCCGTCGGCCGGGAGGAGTTCGGCAACCTCGGTCAGCGCCTCGGTCATCCGCGCGATCACGGCGACGTCCTTCTCGGCACCGGCGACGGCGTCCCAGTTCGCCCGCGCGAACTCGGCGTACTCCGCGGGGTCGGCGGCCTCGAACTCATGGTGCAGCAGCCCCTCTCGTGGGCCGAGAGAGTATTCCCGCAGCCGGGCGTCGTACGTCGCGTCGAGGCCGCACGCCGCGCCGACGTACGCCGCCGTGTCGCGCGCCCGGTCGGAGTCGGAGGACCAGAGGACGGCGGGCGCGAGCTTCGCGAGCACCGGTGCGGCCGCCCGAGCCTGGGCGTGCCCGAGCTCGTCGAGCTGGGAGTCGGACTGCCCCTGGATCCGGTGCTCGGCGTTCCAGTCGGTGCGGCCGTGCCGCAGGAGGACGAGGTCGGCCAAGTCAGCCGCGCTCGGTCGCGGTGACGTCGGCGGGCAGCGGGATGGTCGGGCAATCGCGCCAGAGCCGCTCCAGCGCGTAGAACTGCCGCTCCTCCTCGTGCTGGACGTGTACGACGATCTCGCCGTAGTCGATCAGCACCCAGCGGCCGTCGCGCTCGCCCTCGCGGCGGATCGGCTTCGCACCGATCTCGCGCAGCTTGTCCTCGACCTCATCGACGATGGCACGGACCTGGCGGTCGTTGGTGGCGGAGGCGAGCAGGAAGGCGTCGGTGATGGCGAGCTGGTCGCTCACGTCGAAGGCGATGATCTGCTGCGCGAGCTTGTCGGAGGCCGCTCGCGCCGCGGTGACGACGAGTTCGACGGCGTGGTCGGTGGCGGTCACTGTGCTCCCGAGGGATAGAGGTGGTGCTTGGCGATGTATTGGACCACCCCGTCGGGGACGAGGTACCAGACCGGTTCCCCCCGCCGGGTCCGGGCCCGGCAGTCGGTGGAAGAGATGGCCAGCGCGGGGATCTCGACCATCGTGACCTTGTCGGCCGGGATGGCGGCCAGCGTCTCCGGATCCATCTCGTGGCCCGGCCGGGTGCAACCCACGAACTGCGCGAGCTCGAACAGATCGTCGGCCGAGCGCCAGGTGAAGATGTCGGCGAGCGCGTCGGCCCCGGTGATGAAGTAGAGCTCCGCGTCCGGCATCGCGGTCTGCAGGTCGCGGAGTGTGTCGACGGTGTAGGTCGGCCCGGACCGATCGATGTCGACCCGCGAGACGCTGAACCGCGGGTTGGAGGCGGTCGCGATCACCGTCATGAGATAGCGGTCCTCGGCAGCGGTGACCTCGCGGTCGGACTTCTGCCACGGGTCGCCGGTCGGGACGAAGACCACTTCGTCGAGGTCGAACCAGGACTGCACCTCAGAGGCCGCGACCAGGTGTCCGTGGTGGATGGGGTCAAAGGTGCCGCCCATCACGCCTACCCGGCGGGTCACGGGATGCCCAAGGTCAGGAGTGCTCGCGCCCGCCGCCGAAGGCGACCAGGGCAACCATGAGGGCCAGCAGAATCGCCAGGACGGCCCCGCCGATCGCGAGGCTCAACGCGACGTCGACTTCGGGCCCGAAGCCCAGGATCTGCGCGGTCATGGCCTCACCCTACCCAGCCGTGCCGTCACCTCGTGTGCCCGTCCCCCACCACGACGTACTTGGTCGAGGTCATCTCGGGCAGCCCCATCGGCCCTCGCGCGTGGAGCTTCTGGGTGCTGATGCCGATCTCGGCGCCGAAGCCGAACTCACCGCCGTCGGTGAACCGCGTCGAGGCGTTGACCAGCACCGCTGCGGAGTCGACGGCGGCCACGAACCGCCGCGCCGCGGACTGGTCCTCGGTCACGATCGCGTCGCTGTGCTGGCTCGACCAGCGACGGATGTGCGCGATCGCCTCGTCGAGATCGGGCACCACCCGGGCCGAGATGTCGAGGGAGAGGTACTCCTCCCCCCAGTCGTCGTCGGTGGCTGGCACCACACCGTCGTACGCCGCGAAGGCCGCATCTCCGTGCACCGTGACGTCCGCGCGCTGGAGGGCGCCGATCACCTCCGGGAGGAAGGCGTCGGCCACGTCGGCGTGCACCAGCAGCGATTCGGCGGCGTTGCACACGCTGGTCCGCTGGGTCTTGGCGTTGACCACGATGGCCAGCGCCTTGTCGAGGTCGGCGGCACGATCGACGTAGACGTGGCAGTTGCCCACGCCGGTCTCGATCACCGGCACAGTCGACTCCTCCACGACCGACCTGATCAGGCCGGCTCCCCCACGCGGGATCAGCACGTCGACCAACCCGCGGGCCCGCATCAGCGCCTTGACGGAGTCGTGGGAGTCGCCGGGCACCAGTTGCACGACATCTGCGTCGAGCCCCGCCGCGACCGCCGCGTCCCGCAGGATCGCCACGATCGCTGCGTTGGACGACCGTGCCGAGGACGAGCCGCGCAGGAGTACGGCGTTGCCGGACTTGAGGCAGATCCCAGCGGCGTCGGCCGTGACGTTGGGGCGGGCCTCGTAGATCATCCCGACCACCCCGAACGGCACCCGGACCTGCCGGAGTTCGAGTCCATTGGCCAAGGTGCCGCCGCGGACCACCTCGCCGACCGGATCCGGCAGTGCCGCGACCTCGCGCAGCCCACGCGCCATGTCGTCGAGCCGCTGCGGGGTCAACCGCAACCGGTCGACGATGTTGGCCGGCGTACCTGCCGTCTCGGCCCGGGCCACGTCGTCAGCGTTGGCGTCGAGCACCTCGCTCCCCCGGGCCAGCAACGCCTCGGCCATGGCCAGGAGTGCGGCGTCCTTCTGCGCCCGGGTCGCCAGGGCGAGGCCGTGGCTGGCCTCGCGGGCGCGCCGAGCGACGTCCAGCACGGCTTCGGTGGTCACACGCGCGAGGATAGTTCCGAGGAGGAATCGCCGTGCCCGTGTACTTGCAGGCTGGACTCTGGGGCCTGGCCGCCGGATGCATGCTTGTGGTCGGCGCCGCGATCGCGTGGTTCTTCAACGTGCACCGACTGGTGGTTGCTGGGGTGATGGCGTTCGGCGTCGGGGTCCTCTTCTCCGCGCTTGCCTTCGACCTGGTCGACGAGGCGGAGCAGTCCGGCGGGCTGCCGGCCACCGTGCTGGGGCTGGCCGGCGGCGCGATCGCCTACGTCGTTGCGAACGTGTTGCTGGACCGTCGCGGTGCCGGCCGGCGCAAGAGCCAGGGGGACGAGCAGAAGTCCGAGGAGGACCAGGCCGGCAGCGGCACGGCGATCGCGGTCGGCGCCCTGCTCGACGGCGTACCCGAGTCGATCGTGCTCGGCCTCTCCCTCCTCGGCGGCCAGGGGGTCACCGTCTCCGTGCTCGCGGCCATCGCGATCTCCAACCTGCCCGAGGGGTTGTCCAGCTCGGCCGGCATGAAGCGCAACGGGAGGAGCGCGCGCTACGTCTTCGGGGTCTGGGGCGGGATCGCGCTGGCCAGCGGCATCGCCGGACTGGTCGGCTGCCTGGCCCTCGACGGCGCTCCCCCGGCGACCATCTCGCTGATCACCGCGATCGCCGCCGGAGCGATCCTGACCATGATCGCGGACACGATGATCCCCGAGGCGTTCGCGGACACCCGGCTCTGGACCGGACTCATCCTCACCTTCGGCTTCATCGTGGCCTTCACCTTGAGCCGGGCGACGTCGTGAGTGAGCCACTCCACTTCGTGGTCAACCGGCACCACGCGACCACGCTCCACTTCGATCTGCGGCTCGAGGTGGCCGGCCAGCTCGTGTCGTGGGCGGTGCCGAAGGGACCGACGCTCGATCCGGCGGCCAAGCGGCTCGCGGTGCGGGTCGAGGACCACGAGCTCGACGAGCACCTGACCTGGGAGGACGAACGCAAGGTGGTCTGGGACACCGGCCTCTACCAGCCGGCCACGGACCCCGGCCCTGCGCTCGACACCGGTCATCTTCGCTTCGCCCTCGCCGGACACAAGCTCCGCGGTGCCTTCGCGCTGTCGCAGACGCGAATGGGTGGTGACGAGCGCAACTGGATCCTGGTCAAGCTGGACGACGAGTACGCCGTCAGCGGCCACCTGTGGACCGCCGAGGACCACGGCTCGGTGCTGAGTGATCGGTGGCTGGAGGTCGACCGCGAGGGAGGCTGATCGTAGTGTCGAACGGTGACCTCCGAGCCCGAGCCGACTGTCTCCGTCGACCTCAGGCGCCCGCCCCCGCCCAGCGGGGCGCCGCCCGCCGGACCGCCACCCGTCGGGCCGCCACCGATGTCGCCCCCGCCCTCGGCGCCGCCGCGACACGTGCTGCCGCCGCCCCCTGAGCCGCGGCCGAAGCAGCCGGTCGACCGGGTGCGGCTGCTCAGTGCCGGGCTCGCGGTGCTGGTCATCGGCCTCACGGTGCTGGGCCTGGCCTACGAGGAGAACGGCGTACGCGCCTACGACACCTATACGACCTGGGCCATCTTCGCCACGGTGATGGCCGCGGCGCACCTGGTCCCGCTCGTGTGGACGAGCAACCCCCGCCGGGCCTTCGAGGTCGCGGCGGTCGCGACCGGCGGACTGGCGTTCTACTGGGCAGCGCTGGTGCTGCGAGACATCGGCACCGGCACCAACTTCGCGCTCACCCTTGCCGTGTCGCTGGCGGTCGCGAACTGCCTGGTGCTGCGCACCCGCCGCTAGTGGTCATCCCCGATCAGCCCTTGCGCTTGATGACGTCCTCGGTCGCCGCCGGCAGCACGGTCTTGAGGTCGCCCACGACACCGAAGTCGACGAGTTCGAAGATCGGAGCCTCCTCGTCCTTGTTGATCGCGACGATGGTCTTGGACGTCTGCATGCCGGCCCGGTGCTGGATGGCACCGGAGATCCCGGCCGCGATGTAGAGCTGCGGCGAGACGGTCTTGCCGGTCTGGCCGATCTGGAAGCTGTGGGGGATCCAGCCGGAGTCGACCGCGGCGCGGGAGGCGCCCACGGCACCACCGAGCGCGTCGGCGAGCCCTTCCACCGGAGCGAAGTCACCGCCGGTGCCACGCCCACCGGAGACCACGATGGCGGCCTCGTTGAGGTCGGGACGACCCGTCGCCTGCCGCGGCTGCGAGGCCACGATCTTGGCGCCCTTGGCCGCTTCGGACACCTCGGCGGTGAACTCCTCCACCGCCCCGGCGCCGGCAGACTCCTCGGGAGCCGCGGAGTTGGGCTTGACGGTGATGATCGGGGTGCCCTGGGTGACCTTGGCCGTCACGGTGTAGTTGCCCGCGAACACGCTCTGCGTGGTCACCGGTCCACCGTCGCCGGACTGTACGTCGACCGCGTCGGTGATCAGCCCGGAGCCGAGCTTGATGGCCAGCCGGCCGGCGATCTCCTTGCCCTCGACGCTGGACGGGATCAACACGGCGCCGGCCGACACCTTCTCGGCCAACTGCTGCAGCGCTTCGGCCTTCGGGGCGACGAGGAAGCCCTTGATCTGGGCGTCGTCGACGACGTAGACCTTCTCCGCGCCGTACGCGGCGACCTTCTCGGCCACCTCCGAACCCTTGGTGGCCTCGCCGATGAACACCGCCGACGGCTCACCGAGCCGCTTGGCGATGGTCAGCAGCTCGTAAGTCGGCTTGCGGACCGCTCCGTCGACGTGGTCGACGAGGACCAGAACCTCAGACATCTACCCCAACACTCTCTTCCGGGTCTCAGATGAGCTTCGCTCAGATGAATTTCTTGGAGGCGAGGAATGCGGTCAGCGCAGGGGCGCCCGAACCGTCCTCGTCCTTGACGATCTCGCCGGCACTGCGCGGCGGACGAGCAGTGGTGTCCTCGACCGCGGACCAGGCCACGGACAGTCCGACCTGGCCGGCGTCCACGCCCAGGTCGCCGAGCGACCAGGTCTCCAGCGGCTTCTTCTTGGCCGCCATGATCCCCTTGAACGACGGGTAGCGCGCCTCGCCGGACTGGTCGGTCACCGACAGCACGATCGGCAGGGTCGCGCCGATCACCTCGGTCGCCACGTCACCGTCACGCTTGATCCGCACCTGGTCGCCCTGCGTCTCGACCACCGAGGCCATCGTGACCTGCGGCCACGCGAGCCGCTCGGCGAGCATGGCGGGTACGACGCTCATCGCGGCATCGGTCGAGGCCATGCCGCACATGACCAGGTCGACCTTGGTCTCGGCAGCGGCCTTCTCGACCGCCTTCGCGAGCACCAGCGACGTGGCGATGGCATCGGAGCCGGCGATCGCGTCGTCGACGACGTGGATGCCCTTGTCGACGCCCATCTGGAGCGCCTTGCGCACCGCGTCGACCGCCTTCTCGGGGCCGACACACAGCGCCGTCACCTCGGTGTCGTCACCCGCCTTCTCCTTGAGCTGGAGCGCTTGCTCCACGGCGTACTCGTCGAGCTCGGACAGGAGCCCGTCGACGCCGACGCGGTCGACGGTGTTGTCGCCCTCGAACTTGCGGTCGGCCGTGGCGTCAGGGACGTACTTCACGCAGACAAGAATGTTCATGGTGATTCGGAGGTTACCGCCGTGTCACTCCGAGTTACACCGGCTCGGAGCGAGGGGTACCTCACATCAGGGGCGGATCAACCGCTCCAGCATCCGGCCCACGATCAGCCACACGATGGCGCCCAGACCCCAGTTGAACAGAGCGTTCTTGGTCTCGGCGTTGTTGCCGGTGAACTCCTTGACACCGTTGTCCTTGGAGAAGATTCCGAGGTCGACGCGGTTCGCGCCCTCGAGGACGAAGTTGACCAAGGCGTTGTCGCGATTGGCGTCCAAGGCGATCAGCAGCGCGCCGACGGCGAGGAACAGCGCGGCCACCAGGAACACCAGCCACACGATCTGGGCGAGCACCTCTCGGAGCCGGTTGATCGTGATCGCCCCACGACCCGGGGACCCCGATCGACCCGAGGCCTCTGCCGCGGCATCGGTCTTCTCGGCCATGTCTCCCAGTGCCCCCTTCTAGCGACGTTCGAACTAGCGACCCTCGAATCTCGCCTTGCCCGGACCCTGCTCGACGAAGGATCGCATACCGATCGTGCGGTCCTCGGTCGCGAAGAGCGCCGCGAAGTGGGTGCGCTCGATCTCCAGACCGGTGTCGAGGTCGACTTCCAGACCCCGATCGACCGCCTCCTTGGCCGCCCGCAGCGCCTGCGCGGCCGCCCCCGTGAACTGGGCTGCCCACGCCACCGCCTCGTCGTACACCTGTTCCTTGGGTACGACGCGGTCGACGAGCCCCATCGCGAGCGCCTCGTCGGCTCTGACGAACCGTCCGGTGTAGATCAGTTCCTTGGCCCGGCTCGGGCCGACCAGCCGGCTCAGCCGCTGCGTGCCACCGGCCCCCGGGATGATGCCGAGCAGTACCTCGGGCTGTCCGAGCTGCGCGTCCTCGGCCGCGAACCGTACGTCGGCAGCCAGGGCCAGCTCACAGCCACCGCCCAGGGCGTAGCCCGTGATGGCCGCGACCACCGGCTTCGGGATCCGGGCCACCGCCGTGACCGCGGACTGCACCGAACCGCCGAGCCGCACCATGTCGGCGTACGACAGCTCGGCCATCTCCTTGACGTCGTTCCCCGCGGCGAAGACGCGCTCGCCGCCGTACAGCACGACCGCGCGTACGTCGTCTCGCTCGGTGGCTTCGGCGGCCGCCTCGCGAAGCTCGGCCTGGACCTGGAAGCTGATGGCGTTCATCTTCGGTCGGTCGAGGCGGATGGTGCCGACTCCGTCGGCAACGTCAAGGGTCACGTACTCGCTCATGGCCGCGATTCTGCCCTCCCTAGGATGAGCCGGTGCCCCCTGGCCAATGGCGATCCCGCGACCAGACCGCTGCTGTATGGCCCGGGCGCAACTGGCCACTCGGCGCGACGTGGTCGGAGGAGGCCACCAACTTCGCGGTCTGGGCGCCGGAAGCGCGGGCGGTCCACCTGTGCCTGATCGACGACGAAGGTTGGGAGACCAGCCATCGACTCACCGAGCGCTCCCTCGGGATCTGGCACGGCGCGGTCCCCGGGGTGCGGCCGGGGACCCGCTACGGCTATCGGGTGGCCGGCACGTGGGCTCCGGCGATGGGGCTCCGGTTCAACTCGACCAAGCTGCTCCTCGACCCGTTCGCACGAGCGGTCAGCGGGGACCTCGCGGTCGACCCGTCGGTCTTCGGCTACGAGCAAGGGGCCCCGGAGCTCCCCAACGAGGTCGACTCGGCGCCGCACGTACCCCTCGGCGTGGTCGTCGATGACCATTTTGACTGGCAGGGCGATGTCCCGATTCGGCGTCGGTGGCGCGACACCGTCATCTACGAGCTGCACGTCAAGGGCATGACCCAGCTCCACGACCGAGTGCCCGAAGGGTTGCGCGGGACCTACGCCGGTCTCGCCGCACCCGCGGTCACCGACTATCTGCGCGACCTCGGCGTCACCGCGGTCGAGCTGCTGCCGATCCATCAATTCGTGACCGAGCCGGCGGTCGCCGCGCGCGGACTGGTCAACTACTGGGGCTACAACTCCATCGGCTTCTTCGCCCCGCACGCGGCGTACTCCTCCAGCGGCGATCGAGGTCAGCAGGTCACCGAGTTCAAGGCGATGGTCAAGGCGCTCCACGAGGCTGGGCTCGAGGTCATCCTCGATGTGGTCTACAACCACACCGCCGAGGCGGGTGTCGCAGGGCCGACGCTGTCGTTCCGAGGGCTCGACGACAAGATCTACCACCGGGTCGCGCCGGGACCTGCCGGTGCGGCGTTCAACGACAGCTATTGGGACGTCACGGGCTGCGGCAACACGGTCGATGCCAGCCATCCCTACGCGCTGCGGCTGATCCTGGACTCGTTGCGCTACTGGGTGACCGAGATGCACGTCGACGGCTTTCGCTTCGATCTGCTCTCGGCGCTGGCACGCACCGGCCAGGTCGTGGACATGCGCAGCCACCTGCTCACCGCGATCGGCCAGGACCCGGTGCTCCGCCACGTGAAGCTGATCGCCGAGCCGTGGGACGCATCCTCCGACGGCTATCGGGTCGGCGAATACCCACCGCCCTGGACCGAGTGGAACGACCAGTTCCGCGACGAGGTGCGCGACTTCTGGAACGGACGGTCCCCCGGCATCCGTTCGGTCGCGACCCGGTTGGCCGGGTCGTCGGACCTGTACGCCGACGACGGTCGCTCGCCGTACACCTCGATCAATTTCGTGACCGCGCACGACGGCTTCACGGTCCGTGATCTCGTCACCTACGACCACAAGCACAACGAGGCGAACGGCGAGGGCAACCGCGACGGCACCGACAACAACCGCTCCTGGAACCACGGCGTCGAGGGCGAGACCTCGGACCCCAAGATCCAGGCACTGCGCAGGCGCCAAGCCGCGAACCTGATGGCCACGCTGTGCCTGTCCAACGGCGTCCCGATGATCACCGCAGGCGACGAGCGCGGCCGGACCCAGCGCGGCAACAACAACGCCTACTGCCAGGACAACGAGCTCTCCTGGATCGACTGGCGGGGCGAGGACGCCTGGCTCGACGTCTACGAGATCACCAAGTGCGCACTGCGGCTACGTCGTGAACATCCCGCACTGCGGCAGCGGCACTACTTCGAAGGCCGGCCGACCATCCGCGGCGGCCCCAAGGACCTGGCGTGGCTCCATCCCTCGGGCCGGGAGATGACCGGCGACGACTGGCACGACCACACGCTGACCTCGCTCGGCATGTTCGTCTCCGGTGCGCCGCTCCGTGCGCCCGGCCCTCGCGGCGAGCAGCAGGTCGACAAGTCGTTCGCGATCTTCCTCAACGCCGGCGAGACGGCCGCTGAGGTCCACCTACCCGAGAACGACTGGGTCCAGGCGGGCGAGGTCGTGCTCTCCACCAACAGCCGCGTCCCGGTCGGCACCGAGGTCAAGGCCGGCGACCGGATGCGCCTGGGGGCCCGAAGCGTGGTCGTGCTCCGCGAATCCTGAGGTTGGTCCCCAGGTGCCGCCGTTCGGCACCTGCGACCGAGGTCTCGCGGTCGCACTCCGGTCAACGTTGACTTTGTGTTCGACGAAGCCCACCGCTCCGCCAGCAGCATCGGCGTGCCTGCCCTCACGATCCTGCTCTTCACGATGGCGTTCGCCTGGGGGTGCGGCACCGACTCCGCGCCCGACGAGCGGACCTCGGACCGGCTCCTCCCGGTGCGGTCGGTCGAGGAACTCCTGGGCAGCGGTCAGTCCGGCACGCCACCCGCGGGAAGCGATCGACCGGCCATCACCAACCTCGACCCTGATCTCCTCGCTGCCGTCCGGGCCGCCGCGCGCGACGCCCGGAAGGACGGTGTCGAGCTGACGATCTCGAGCGGGTGGCGCAGCCGAGCCCATCAGCAGCGCCTGCTCGACGAGGCGGTGGCGAAGTACGGGAGCGAGGAGGAAGCGCTCCGCTACGTCTCGACACCGGACGCCTCCGCGCACGTCACCGGCGACGCCGTGGACATCGGCCCGACGGCGGCCGACGACTGGCTGATCCAGCACGGAGCCGACTACGGCCTCTGCCAGACCTTCGCGAACGAGATCTGGCACTTCGAACTGGCGACGGTGCCGGGCGGCCGGTGTCCTGACATGCTGCCCGACAGCAGCTACCGGCAGTAAGGAACCGACATGGACCTGTTCGACATCGACGAGAAGCAGCACCTACGCCGCGAGGAGGCCGCGGCCCGGCTCCACGCGCTCGCGGACGCGCTGGCCAAGCACAACGCCATCGACTTCGAGCGCGACGGGAAGCGGGTCACCGTACGGGTGCCCGACGAGGTCGACCTCAAGATCGAGGTGGAGCTCGAGGACGACGGGGCCGAACTGGAGATCGAACTCACCTGGTGATGCCTGGCGCCGCGTCGGTGGCACGGCCGGTCCGGATCAGCGACCGCGGACGAGCCGGGCCCAGACCTCAACGGTGACCACGCCGGTCACCGGGAGGTCCGCACGCTTCTGGTATGTGCGGATCGCCTTCTCGGTACGCCGGGTCACGACGCCGTCGACTCGTACCGACCGGCCGAGGGCGGCGGTGAGGGCACGCTCGAGGCGGCGTACGGGCTCTCCGGTTGTACCGACCTTGACGAGCGGGTGCGAGCCGCGGGCTAGCAGGGCGACCCAGGTCCGCCGGGTGAGCTTGCCGGTGACCGGCAGGTCCAGCTTGCGCTGCGCCTTGCGCACGGCGGCGGCGGTCCGCGCGTCGTACCGGCCGGTGGGCTTGGCGTTCGTGAAGTGTTGCTTGCGGAGCAGACACTGCGCGGCCGCAACGGCAGGTCCATGTGAGTGGATGCCACGGGGCGGGTAGGAGCGCAGGTCGGTGTCCACGCCCTTGCAGACGGACCGGGCTCGCGAGGGCACCGAGCCGGCTCCGACGTCGACCCAGTTCTCATCCACGGACAGCGTGTAGCCGCCATAGGTCCTGGGCACGTCGAGGCGGTACTGATGGATCCGGGCGTGGTCGTTCCACTCGTCGCTGAGGACCCGGTCGTCCGTGACGGTGTCGGCCCGGCCATTTGCCCAGGCGAACCAGATGTCGTCCGGCATCGTGTACGCCCCCGTGGCAACCCGGTCGGCTAGGTCCAGCGACGTGATGGCCGCCGCGATGTTGGAGTAGACACCCGAGTCGTAGTGGGCGCCGTGCAGGTAGTCCGTCCAGCCTGACAGGAACGACAGCGCCGCCTGCCGGCAGTCGTCCGGGCCGATGTCGTAGTCCTCGAGGTCGTAGTAGAGCGTGCTGCCCGGGCCGATCCCGAGCCCACGAGCGACGGCGACCGCGGTCGCCGCCTCGGCCCTCCCCTGCTGGTTGGCGTTGGCGAGGTTCGAGGACATCCGGTCGGCGTACCCGGAGCAACTCGCCTGCGGACCCACCTGGATCGGCAGTACGTGCCAGCCCCGCCGGCGCTGGGTGGCGACCCACGCGGCAGTGAGCTCGGGCTGGTCCTGACAGACCCGGTTGCTACCGCCGATGTAGACACCGACCGAGGAGTACGGCGACTCCTGCCACCAGGCATCCATGACCGCCTGCGACGGGGTCGTGCACGCGTCGAACCCGTAGCCGGTCACCGATCCGGGCGCTCCCGCCCGCGCTCGGGCGGACGCGGGAGACGGCAGGAGCAGGCCGCCCGCGAGGAGCAGGCAGGTCAGCCCGATGAGCAGAAGACGGCGCGCGACAGCGGATCCCGAGAGCATGCTGACCACCCTCACACGACGGGTGCCGAGATCGCGTCAGGGGGCCCGCGAAGCAGTTGCGCGGGTGGGGGCTGGGCTGGGGCTGCGCTCGTGGCACCGGGTCTGGGCGGG
>ERZ761607.3683-NODE-3683-length-14508-cov-4.506608_pt1 | contig 14508 bp, 14 predicted proteins | sample MGYA00511164_ERZ761607 | MGnify/ENA primary metagenome ERZ761607 (study PRJEB28899, sample SAMN02445080) | bioreactor sludge metagenome | biome: EBPR sludge | place: Australia: Brisbane, Thorneside Wastewater Treatment Plant | collected 2011-06-22 ...
GGACAGCGGCATGGTGTGGGTGGAGGCGCTCAAGCCGTCGCAATTGCGCCAGTCCAGCCAGCGGATGGTGCCGGGCGGCTCCTCCAGCTGCGCGGCATCGACCAGCAGCACCAGGTCTGGGGCAAAACAACGCACCTGGCCGGTGCAGTTTTCCGGCGCGTGGGCGGCTTCGATGAGGAGTAGGTGGGGGTGGGTAAACGGCAGTAACCCCCTTACCACCGCCAGTCCCACACCATCATCCCCGCGCAGGGTTTGGCCCACACCGAGAATTGCCAGGCGAAACGGCCGTTCAGCCTTCGTCAGCCGGTTCAGCGTCGCCTGCAGCTCGTTTTGCCAGCAGGGCTTCGATATCCTCATCTCGTCCATACGTCACCGTAAATGGCTCTTTGGTTGTGGCCGCCAGTTCCCACTCTTCGCTGGACATCTCAATGCAGCCAAAGCGGCAGCTTTCCACACACTGCCCGCAGAAGGTGCAGTGGTCTGGATGGTAGCGCATCACAAACTGCTTGGCCTTCTTGTCGATGGTGATCAGCTCAATGGCGTTAGCCGGACAGTCGGAGCTGCACAGGCAGCAGCCGGTGCATTTTTCCGGGTCCCAGTGCAGCATGCCCCGGGTGCGCGGCGGCGCGGGCCGTTTCTCAAAAGGATACTGCTCCGTCACCGGGCGATGGAACAGGGAAGTGACAATATCTTGCAGCATCGTTCCCACTTTCATGATGCACCTCCTGCCTGAACAAATTTCACCACGGCCAGAATGAGCCACTGCACGATGACCAGCAGCGATCCGTAACGCCACCACAGCCCGACCGTTTGGTCAATGCGCAGCCGGGTCATCAACGCCTGGAAACCGGCCAGCCCCAGCAGCAGCCCCACCGTTTTCAGCAAATATTCCAGCGGCGAGCCAACGCCGCCCAGGTAAAACGTGGCTACCAGCGTCAGGCCAATCACCAGTTCGGCCACCTTGCCCAGGTGGAAGAGGGCCATGCCCCGGCCGCTGTACTCGGTCAGTGCCCCAGCCACAATTTCCGTTTCGGCTTCGGGGGCATCAAACGGGGGCAGCTCCAGCTTACCCATGAGACCGATGATGGCCACCAGGAAGCCGAGGGGTTGGGTGATGAGCAGCCAACGGCCGTCTACAAACCCCATAATCTCGTTAATCTGCCAGCTGCCCGCCACAATCGCCGGACCCAGCAGCGCCATGAGGAACGGGGCCTCGTAGGCAAACAGCTGCGTCAGGGTGCGCGTTGCCCCCACCAGCGAGAAGCGGCTGCGTGTGTTGGCCCCGGCCAGCCCGGTGCACAGCGTCAGCAGGCTCAGCAGGTACAGCGCCACGACCAGGTCGCCCTTAAAGCTGAAGGCGGGCGGCAGCCCGGCAATGGGCACGTACAGCGCCGCCGTCAGCGGCCCGGCCACCGCGATGATCGGCAGCAGGATAAACAAGGTGTGGTTGGCGTCACGGGGCAGCACTTCTTCTTTGACCAGCAGCTTGACCACGTCGGCCACCGGCTGGAACCAGCGCGGCCCGACGCGGTTTTGCAGGCGGGCCAGCATCTTGCGATCGACCCATTCGTAAGCCAACCCGTTCAGCAGCAAAAAGATGCCGCTGGGGAAGATGAGGATGGCGAGGATGTTTAGGATTCCGTTCATAATGTTTTTGGGAGGTAATTGGTAATTGAGTAATTACCAATTACTAATTACTCAATTACTTGTTTGCGTACCAATCAATGCCATACTGCCGCAGCTCGGCCCAGGACCAGATACGGCCGTCTACCCCCACAGATTTCACCGACACCGCCCGGTCGTTGCAGGAGAAGCACGGATCGACCCCGGCCAGCAGCATCGGCATGTCTGCCAGCTGGTGGCCGACGGCCAGGCTCATTACCGAGGCCATGTTGACCAGCGTGGGGGTGCGTACCTTGATGCGGTCTGGCATGTTGGCCCCGTTGCTTTTGATGAAGTACAGCAGCTCGCCGCGCGGCGCTTCCACCCGGCTGATCGTCTCGCCTGGCTTGATTTTGCGCGGCATGCGGGTGGTCAATTCACCTTCGGGCAGATTGGCCAGCAGGCGGCGCAGCATGGTGCTGGAGGCTTGCAGCTCTTGCAGCCGCACCATGAACCGCGCTTCCAAATCACCGCTGGTCGCGATGATCGGCTCCACCGGGAACACGTCGTAGGCGGCGTAGGGCGCTTCGATGCGCACGTCGCGGGTGACGCCGGAGGCGCGGGCGTTGGGACCCACGCAGCCCAGCTGTTCGGCCTGAACGGCCGTCATCACCCCAATGTTGCGCGTGCGCTGCAGGAACATGCCGTCGTGGCTCACCACGTTCAGGTAATGTTCGATACGGCCGTCGAAAAAGTCCAACCCTTCCAGGATCATCTCGATTTGCTCCGGCGTCACGTCAAACTTCACCCCGCCAAGCAGGTTGGCCGAGTAGTTCACCCGGTTGCCCGTTAGATTTTCCAGGATGTCCATCACCGTTTCGCGGTCGCGCCAGGTGTACATGAACAGCGTGTCGAACCCGGCCTCATGAGCGGCCACGCCAAACCAGAGCAGGTGGCTGTGGAACCGCTCCAGCTCGGCCACCAGCACGCGGATGGCCTGGGCGCGCGGCGGGGCGGTGACGCCCGCCAGCTTCTCCACGCCCAGCACATAGGCCAGGGTGTGAATGTGCGAGCAAATGCCGCAGATGCGCTCCAGCAGGTACAAATCCTGCGTCCAGGTGCGGGACTCGGTCGCTTTTTCGATGCCGCGATGGGCATAGCCCAGCCGCACCGCCCCGTCGGTGACAATCTCGCCATCGACGGCAAATTCAAAGTGGGCCGGTTCTTTCAGCGCCGGATGCTGCGGACCAATGGGCACAATAAATTTATTGCTGCCCGGTTCAACGGGGCTGGGGGCAGCGGTACGGCCGTCGCCCACCACCACGCTCGCATCAAACTCCTTGCGCAGCGGATAGACATCCGCGGGCCAGTCGTCCGGCAGGAAAAGGTGGCCCGTGTGCGGCGTGTCTGTCACCGTGATGCCAAACATCTCCATCAATTCCTGCTCGTGCACCGTGGCCGAGGGAATCAGCCCGCACAGGCTGGGCACCACCGGGTTTTCTTTGGGCAACGGCACGCGCAGGGTGAGAACGGCCGCATCCTGGCAAAAATGGTACAGCACCTCCAACTGCTCGCCGTCCAGCCCGGTGATGGCGGCTAAATAACCCCAATGGGCATCTAGGAGGGTGGAAACGGCCGTTACCAAATCCTCAGCCGCCAGCACCACATCCACCCGCTCCGGCTCCGGACTTGCCACCGATTCTGCCCAGGGCAGCAATAATTTTTCCAAAACGTCAAAATCTAACAGCGCTTCTGCGTCCATTGTAATCTCCAAAATTACCTCCCCCTCCCAGGGGGAAGGCCAGGGTGGGGGTTATTGCTTCAAACTCTCCAACAGCGTCACTACGCCATGAATAATCGCGTCCGGACGGGGCGGGCAGCCGGGCACAAAGACGTTTACCGGCAGCACCTGGTCAATGCCACCCAGGCAGTTGTAGCAGCCCTCAAACACCCCGCCGGACAGCGCACACGCGCCCACGGCCATCACAAATTTTGGCTCCGGCATCTGGTCGTAGATGCGGCGCAGCCGGTCGCGCGACTGCCGCGTCACCGGCCCGGTGCAGATGAGGATGTCGGCGTGGCGCGGGCTGCCCTGCAGCTTGATGCCAAACCGCTCCACGTCATAGCGCGGCGTCAGCGTAGCCAAAATTTCAATGTCGCAGCCGTTGCACGAGCCGCTGTTGTAATGAATCGCCCAGGGCGAATTAAGCCGCGCCCAGGTGGTGATGTTTTCTTTTATGGTTTCTAGTGTGCTTGTCATCAGATTTTCTTGTTTTGTAGCCGCGGTTTCTTACCGCGCTCCGAAGACGCGGTAAGAAACCGCGGCTACGGCAAATTTACCCAGCAATTAAAGCTATCAGCGCCAAAATCAGCCCCACCAGGAACACAATGCTGGCCGGAGCCAGCCCGCTGCTGCCGACGATGAGGACGCCCAGGTGCAAAATGGCAAAAAAGAGGGCGACGATAAAAAACGGCCGATACCCCGGTGCCGCCAGATGGGTCGGTGCTTCTTCGCCGCTGGCGTAGGTGCTCACCTTCTCGGCCGACTGCTCGCCGTGAAAGGCCCACATCCGGCCCAGGCCGCTCAGCACAGCAGCCAGCACCAGGTAGATCAAAAAAGCGATAGGGGGAGTGAGTATGATTTCCATATGGTTTGTTCCTCGAAGTGGAGATTAGAGATTGGAGATTGGAGATTTTTGTAATCTCTAGTCTCCAGTCTCCAATCTCCCCATTTTCATCCTCCAAGCCCGGCCATAACGGCCGTTGCCGCCAGTTCTGTAATATTGCTCACCAGATTGGGCCAGATGCCCAGCACAACCACGCCAGCGGCCAACAAAATCAGGGGCAGGTTGACGGTAGCCGGTAACGGCCGTCCGCCCACCACCGCCAGCGATGGCGTTTGCCGGTACATCATGTTGACCAGCGGCGCGTAGTAAGCCAGGGAGAAGACGGAGTTGAGGGCGGTGAAGAGGATTACGGCCGTAATCAACCCATCATCCGCCGCCACGCCCGCCACAAAGATTTGCCATTTGGACATGAACCCGGCCAACGGCGGCAGCCCTGCCAACCCCAGGATCGCCAGGGTAAAGGCCAGCGCCGCCAGCGGATAGCGCCGCGACGCCCCGGCCAGGTCAGCAATCGTCAGGCCGTGGTCGCCCGAATCCTTTTGCTGGCTGGTGAAGGCGTACAGCAAAGCGCCCGCCGCGAGGAAGGCGAGTCCTTTCATCAGGCCGTGGTTGAGCAGGTGGAAAAAGCTCCCTTGCGCCCCCGCCGCCTGATTTGCGTAGATGGCAATGCCCAGCCCCACCAGCATGTAGCCGATGTGCGTCAGGCTGGAGTAGGCCAGCAGCCGCTTCACCTGCTGCTGCCGCAGCGCCAGCAGGTTGCCCACGACCATGTTCAGCAAACCAAAGGCCATCAGCAGCTCGCCCCAGGTGGTGGGCACCGTGCCCAGCAGGCTCAAAGCCCGCAGCAGGGCAACCAAGCCCGCCTCAATCACCACGCCGGAGAGCATGGCGCTGATGCCGCTGGGGGCCTGGCTGTGGGCATCGGGCAACCAGGTGTGCAGGGGCACGAGGGCCACCTTGACGCCAAAACCGATGGTGAACAGTCCGCCAGCCGCCAGCAGCACGGGCAGATTGGCAGCGGCGGTGGCCTGTGCCAGCGCATCGAAGCGCAGCTGGCCCGTTATGCCAAAGATCAGGGCAATGCCCAGCAGCACCAGGACCGAGCCGAGGCTGCTTTGCACCAGGTATTTGACGCTGGCTTCGAGGGTAGACGGCCGTTCCCGATAAAACGCCACCAGCAAATACGACGAAATCGCCATGCCCTCAAACCAGAGCCACAGGTTAAACAAATCGTACGCGCCGCCCAGGCCAATCATCATGCCCACTATGGCCACGAGCATGGCGTAATATTTCGATTCGCCCGGCTCGCCCGCCATGCTTTCGCTGGAGTAAAACACCACCAGCGTGCCCAGCAGCAGGGCCAGCCCGGCCAGCAGCACACTGAGGCCGTCAAAATGAAGAGTAACCAGCCCGACGGTAAACTCGCACGGGCAAACAATCATGCTGGTGCGCGCGGTTTGGATGAAGGGCAGCCACATCAGCAGCAGGGTAAACAGGGCCAGCCAGCGCGACAGCGAAAGCTGCCGCCCGCTTTGTAAATTGGCCAGCCGCCCGCCCAGGTAAATGATTGGCGTGGCGATCAGCGGAATGAGAATTAACGAAATGGGTGCGAAGATGTCCATGTCAGACGCTCCCCCATAAGATGAGCAGAACCAGCAGCAGCCCGGCGAGAATGCCGACGACGTTCCAGTTGAGCTGCCCGGTTTGCGTTTTTTGCAGCAAAGCCCCGGCCCGCTGCGCCCCCACGGTGAGGCCGTGGTTGATAAATTCGAAGCCAAAGCTGTTGACGGCCGTTTTCTCCAACCACCCCAACCGCTTCACAAAGCCACCCAGCCGCGCCCGCTGCCACCAAATCGCCATGCCCAGCAAAACGATGGTGAGGGCAACGGCCGTTCCCCAACTCATCACCTCAGCAACCATTTCGCCCAGGGTCAGAGCGTGCAGGTCGTGAAACGGCAGCGTGTCGTGCAGGGCGTGGCTCAGCGGCCCGGCCAGCAGCCAGGAGGTGAGCGTGCCCGCCGCCAGCAAAATTAGCGGGATCGTCATTGCCGGGGATAGCGGATGCAGGTGGTATTTTTGCCGCGCCTCGCCCCAGAAAACGAGCCAGATCATGCGGCTGGTGTAAACGGCCGTTAAGCCCGCGCCAATCAGCAAACCCACATACGCCCACCACATTTCCGACTTCAACCCCGCTTCCAGAATCAATTCTTTGCTCCAGAAGCCATTGACCGGTGGCAGTCCCGCCAGGGCCAGCGCCCCGACCACAAAGACGTTGCGCAGCAGCGGCATTTTTGCCCCCAGACCGCCCATCTGCCGCATGTCGCGGGTGCCCAGCGTGTGAATGATCGCCCCGGCGGCCAGGAAGAGCATCGCCTTAAACAGGGCATGGCTCAGCAGGTGGAACTGGCTGGCAAAGATGCCGCCCAGCCCCACGGCCGTTACCATGTACCCCAGCTGGCTAATCGTCGAGTAGGCCAACACGCGCTTCAGGTCATAGGTGGTCAGGGCCATGATGCCGGTAAGCAGCACCGACAGCAGGCCAACGATGACAACGGCCGTGCGCCAGCCCGCCACCTCGGCAAACGCCGGATAGAGCCGGGCCAGCAGGTAAACGCCCGCGTTCACCATCGTGGCGGCGTGGATGAGCGCACTCACTGGGGTGGGTGCTTCCATCGCGTCCGGCAGCCAGGTGTAAAACGGCACCTGGGCCGATTTTGCGGCGGCGGCGGTCAACGTGCTAAAGGCGAGCAGGGCGAGTACGGCCGTTGGCAGCGTCGGCGACCAGGCGATGAAGTGGGCCAGATCGTAGCTGCCCAGCTGCGCCTGGGCCACCAACGCCAGCAGCAGCAACCCAATGCCGCCCAGCTGGGTGATGATCAGCGCCTTGATGCCGCCGTGCACCGCCGCCGGATTGTCGTTGTCGAAGGCGATGAGGGCGTAGGAACAGAGCGCGGTGATCTCCCAGAAGATGAACAGCAGCAGCAGGCTGCCCGTCAGCACCAGCCCGGCCATCGCGCCGATGAACAGCAGCACCAGCACGTAGTAGCGCCGCAGCTGGGCGTGCCCTTTCATGTAAGACACCGAAAAAATCACCGCCAAACTGCCAATGACCGTGGCCACAGCCGCCAGCAGCGTACCCAGGCCATCGGGCACAAAGGTGAGTTCGCCTAAAATGCCTTGGGTATTGAACTGGATTACGGCCGTTGCTTCCGCCAGCGGCAGCAAAACCAGCGCGGCTACTCCAGCGGCAACGGCAAAGATGACCGCCAGCGCGTGGAGGAGGGACGGCCGTTTTTCACCCACCAGCCACACCAGCAGCGCCCCCAGCCAGGGCAGTCCAATTGTGAGAAGAATGAGAAATGGAGTCATGACTTTCTACTCTTTTAACTTTCTACCCTCACCCCAGCCCTCTCCCTGGCAGGGAGAGGGAGCTTTTTCCCCTCCCCCTGCCAGGGGGAGGGCCAGGGTGGGGGTCGGTCTTACCCTTTTAACGAAGCCAGCTGCTGCAAATCCAGGGTGCCGCAGCGCCGCTGCACCTGCACCGCCAGCGCCAGGCCAATCACCGCGACCACCGTGTCGGCCACGATGACGGTGGCGGCCAGGCTTTGCGACAGGTTGATCTGGCCGTTGACTTTGCCAGCGACGACCAGAGCGAGTACAGCCGTTTTCACCAACAGCTGCAACACCAGCACAATCTTGATTAAATTGCGCGTCACCAGCAGGCCATACAGGCTGACGCCCAGCAATCCCAAAATGGCAAACAGGGCAATCTTAATGGGCAGCAACATCGGCCACCTCCTCGAAGACAGGTTCTTCTGGTTGGACCTGAACCGGCTTCTTCACCGGCACCCGTTCCTCCGTAAGCAGCCCCAGCATGCCCAGCACCCCGGCAAAAATCAGGGCGATTTGCAGCCAGACGTCCACGGCGCGCTGCTGCCACATCACCGTGGCGAAGTCAGCTTCGGCGGTGGTGGGAACTGGCGTAGGTGTAGGCAAAAGGAAGAGGGTCAGAAAGATGATGACAAAGAGGATGAGGCTGGCAGCCAGGGGGCGCGGCACGATGGTGGGCAAATCTTCGGTTAGCTCACCGGCCACGCTGATGGCAAAAACAAACAGCACGGTCACCAACCCCGCACCGACGCTTAGCTCGATGACAGCCACGTCGGGGGCACCCAGCAGGAAGAGCACCACGGCCAGCTGCATGCTGACGGCCGCCAGCCAGAGCGCCGCCGTGATGAGGCGGGGGGCGCGAATGGCCTGGAAAGCACCGACAACCATGCCGACGGCCAGAATGCCGTAAACAATGGATTGAAGCATAGGTGATGGCTCCTAAAGCGGATAAGCAGTCGGGTATGGGCATCCCGTAACCAGGGCGGGGTGTCGAGACGACTGCCTGGTAAGGTAAGGACAAACATGAGGGGCATTTGTCCTACTTCGACTATAAACTGCCTCTATTATGTCAGAAAGTGATAAATTTCACAAATGGAAATTGAGGAAGATCACGTGATGCAAAAAAACATCTACCTTGTTCAATTGCTAACGGTCTGCGGGCAAATTTGTTATGATTGGCGGCGCTGTATCAACCATTTTAAGCGTGAGTCACTATGCCCAATTACCCTTACCCCGAACTGCCGCGATTTGAGCTGGATGCCCTGGGCATTCACACCAGTTATTACGAGATGGGTCGGCCAAACGGCCGTCCCATTCTGCTGCTTCACGGCATGTCCACCTCGGCGGACAGCTTCCGCGAGACGATGCATGAGCTGGCCGACGACCACTGGCTGATTGCGCCCGACATTCCCGGCTTTGGCTACAGCGCCTCAACGACGCCATACAACTTTCCCCATTTGGTGGAGTGGCTGGCGGCGTTTTGTGATGCGCGTCACCTGCCGTCGGTGACGCTGCTGGGGCATTCGTTTGGCGGCACGCTGGCGGTGTCTTATGCGGTCGAATATCCAGAGCAGGTGCAAAAGCTGCTGCTGCTGGCTCCGGCAGTGCTCTCGTCGGTGAACTATCCGGCGTTTGTGAAGCGAGTGGGCGTGGGGCTGGGGTTGATTGATTTGGGATCGGCCGTTTCGCAGTCCAAGCTGTGGGTGCGGCGGCAAATCAAGACGCCGTTTTACAACCCAGACCTGATGCACGAGTCGGTGTGGGAGCGGCGGCTGGCGGATTATGAGCTGGCGCGGCAGTCGGCGGATGTGCTGAAGGCGTCGGCGTTTCATGATTTACGGCCGTATCTGGCCCGCATCTATCACCAGGTTTGCCTGGTCTGGGGCGAAAATGACGCCGTCGTGCCGCCCAGTGACGCGCAGCAGTTGGCCGCCCATCTGCCCAACACCCAAACGCACTTGCTGCCCGCCTGCGGCCACGCGCCGATGATCGAAAAGCAGGTGGAATTTCAGACGATAGCTAGAGGGTTTTTGAGTGAGAAGTGATAAGTGAAAAGTAAAAAGTGGACTTTTCACTTATCACTTTTTACTTTTCACTATCCCCTTCACCACCAGGAAAGTTCATGAAAAGACGTACCATCTCGGTTTTTGGTAGTTCCGCGCCGCAGCCGGGGAGCGCGGCTTTTGGTGAAGCGCAGCAGGTGGGCCGACTGCTGGCGGAGGCTGGCTTTGCTGTGGCTACGGGTGGCTATTCGGGGACGATGACGGCCGTTTCCCAGGGCGCGTGTGAGGCGGGTGGGCACGTCATCGGGGTGACGTGTGACCAGATTGAGCAGTTTCGGCCCATTGGGCCAAATCGCTGGGTGCAGGAAGAGATTCGCTATCCAACTTTGCGCGAACGGCTGCTGCACCTGGTGACAAAAAGCGACGGCATGATGGTGCTGCCCGGCGGCATCGGCACGCTGTCGGAGATGACGCTGGCGTGGAGCTTTTTGCAGGTGGGCGAGGTGGCGGCGCAGCCGCTGGTGCTGCTGGGGCTGGTCTGGCGGGAAACCGTCCAGGCGTTTTACTCGCCCGAGTACGTGCGCGAGAAGGATATGGCGCTGCTGTTTTTTGCGGATGATGTGGGAACGGCCGTCAACCACATCATTACCTATTTCAACCCCTGATCTTCTCGTTCCCACGGTCCCCGTGGGAATGCAGGTGGGGACGCTCTGCGTCCCGCTGACGGCGCGGAGCGCCGGGGAGCGCATTCCACGCAGAGCGTGGAACGAGGGAAAGAAGTGTATGGAAACGATTTTTTTGAAGCTTGGCGGTTCGTTGATTACGGACAAGACGCAGGTGGAAACAGTGCGGGCGGAGGTGCTGGCCCGGCTGGCGGCGGAAATTGCGCGGGCGCGGCGAGAGAATCCGGCGCTGCGGCTGGTGTTGGGGCATGGCAGCGGCTCGTTTGGGCACGTAGCCGGGGCCAAACACGGCACGCGCCAGGGGGTGCAAGACGCTGTGGGCTGGCGCGGTTTTGCCGAGGTGAGCGATGCGGCGGCGCGGCTGAACCGGCAGGTTTTGGCGGCACTATTGGCAGCGGACGTAACGGCCGTTAGCCTGTCGCCGTCGGCATCGGTGGAGTGTGTGGACGGCCGTATCCAAATCATTGCCAGCCAACCGGTGCAGGCGGCGCTGGACGCGGGCATCGTGCCCGTGGTGTACGGCGATGTCGCCTTTGATTCTGTTCGCGGCGGCACGATTGTGTCCACGGAAGAGGTGATGATGGCGCTGGCGGGGGAAATACGGCCGTCGTGGCTGCTGCTAGCGGGGGAAACAACTGGCGTTTATGACCAGTCAGGGCAGGTGATTCCGACGATCAGCCGGGCCAACTATGCCGAAATTGAGGCCGCCCTCGGCGGCTCGCGCGGTACGGACGTGACTGGTGGGATGGCCAGTAAGGTGCAGGGCATGTTGGCCCTGGTGGACCAGTTTCCACAGCTTTCAATTCGCATTTTTTCGGGGTTGCAACCGGGTAACCTGGCACAAACATTGCTTCACCCTTCGCAGACAGAAGGGACTTTGCTTTATGCCGATTAGCGTTGGGTGAGGTAGGACGCGCTAAGAAAGCGCGGCTACAGGATGCGTTCGCATACTTCGGCTGAGCTCAGGACAAGCCTGAGGCTGCTCACTCCTCTCGAACATTCTCTAAATTCTCTGTGCCCTCTGTGGCAAAAGATCAAGAAAAATGGGTGGTGTTGTTTAGCTCGTCGGGGGGGATGAGCTTGAGGGGGATGTGATCGCCAGCGGGTGTGCCGGGTTGGTAGACCACCTGTGAGGTGCCGATGAGGGCGTCCCAAACGTCGCCCATCGTGTCGGCCAGGATGACCGGTTTGCCCAGCTGGTTGGCGATGTCTTGCGGCGATAGGTCGTCCAGGGCGATGCGGTCGGGGTGGTCAAACATGACGCGGGGCAGCAGGAGCAAATCACCAAGTTCGGCCGTTTTCAACTGTTCCAGCACGTCCGCCCCCATCAGCAGGCCCGCCACGGTGATGGTGCCGCCCAGCCGCTCGTTTTTAATTTCGCGCACGGTGAGACTGGCCCTGGTGAGAGATTGGAATTGAACGGCCGTTTCCCGCAAAATCGGTGCAAACAAAGCCCCCGTCGCCAGGGTGAGCGATTTTGTCGGGATCTCCCGCTCCCACTCGCCAATTTCCTTTTTCACTTCTTCCCACTCGTCCAAAAAGTGGCGCACCATGCCCAGGCCGTTTTCGTGCAGCTCCTGGCCGTCGTAGGCGTCCAGCTCGGGCACGGTGCGGCCGGTGACCAGGTACCATTCGTCAGTGGGGTAAACGAAGCGGATGCCAAATTCGTCCAGGAATTTGGTTTGCAGCGACTCGACATAATGGAGGGTTACGGCCGCTTCTTCCCTCGTGTGGGTCCGCATCTGGTATTTGTGCTGTTTGGTCAGCCCCACCGGCACCACGCTGACGGACTGCACCGTCGGCCACAGCTTGGCTAAATCGGCGATGGACTGTTCCAGCCATTCGCCATCATTCACCTGTGGCGTGACTACAATTTGGGTATGGACCTGGATGCCGCGTTCACCCAGCCAGCGGATTTGCTCCAGGATGTCTGGCGCGGTTTTGTTGCGCAGGTAGCGGCGGCGGGCTTCCCAATCGGTCACGTGTACCGAAACGTAGAGCGGCGACAGGTGCATCGCTTCGATGCGCCACCAGTCGTGTTCGCTCAGGTTGGTGAGGGTGACATAGTGGCCAAAAAGGAAGCTGTAGCGGTAATCGTCGTCTTTTATGTAAAGTGTACGGCGGAAGCGCGGGGCCATTTGCAGCACAAAGCAAAATTCGCACAGATTGGTGCAGCGGCGAATGTCGGTGTCGAAGGTGGGGTGGCTAAATTCCAGGCCCAGCGGTTGGTTGTAGCGCCGCCGGGCATTGACGGTGAGCATTTCGCCGCCGCGCCGCACGGTGAGCGTAAATACCTCTTCGGCCGCGTAAAACTGCACATCGATGACGTCTTCTACGGGACGGCCGTTGATCGCCAGCAGTTCATCCCCGGCTTGCAGGCCGGCTTTCGCCGCCGCGCTGCCCGGTTCGATGGCCACAATCTGGCCGCCGGTGTAAGTGCTGAGGTCAATTTCCTGGAAGAGAGGCATGTTTCCGTTATCCGTGGCCGGTAATCCGTAATCGGTAATCCGTGGTCGGTATTCTGTTTACCGATAACCGATTACCGTTTACCGTTTACCGGTTCGCTAATCATCTCTAAAATGGCGTTCACAATGGCTGCGGGCGGCTGGTCGGTGCTGTCGATGAGGATGGCATCGGCGGCGGGGCGCAGGGGGGAGTGTTCGCGGTTGCTGTCGATTTCGTCGCGGCGCTGCACGTCGGCCAGGATGTCGCCGTAATCGGCCGTATGACCCTGGTTCTGGCGGTCGCGGGTGCGGCGGCGGGCGCGCTCCTCGGCGCTGGCGGTGATGAACAGCTTGAGCGGCGCATCGGGCATCACCACCGTGCCGATGTCGCGCCCGACCATCACCACCGCCCCCCGGTCGCCAAAGGCACGCTGGCGCTTGACCATTTCCTGGCGCACGCCCAGGTAGCTGGAGACCTGCGACACGTTGGCATCGACGGCGGGGGTGCGCAGCCCCCAGGTGATGTCCTGCCCAGCGACGTGCACGGTGTAGTGACGGCCGTCTGCTTCACCCTTCGCTGGAAAAATTTCCATTTTGATGTCGCGGGCCAGTTGGGTAACGGCCGTTTCATCCGCCATGTCAATCCCCTGCTGCAAAGCGGTCCAGGTGACGGCCCGGTACATGCAGCCCGTGTCCAGATACAAAAAGTGCAGCTTCTCGGCCAGCAGCCGCCCGACGGTTGATTTGCCGGAAGCGGCCGGGCCATCTATGGCAATCAGGGCAATGGGTTCTTTGGTTGTGTTTGCCAATACAAATTCCTCAAATTTGCCCTCACCCCAGCCCTCTCCCTGAGAGGGAGAGGGAGCCAGATTCCCTCCCCAGGGGAGGGTTAGGGGGGGTCGGTTTATCGTTTGTTTTTCGATCCGCTTTTGTCGGCGGGACGCCCACCTTTTTTGCGTGAGTCGCCCGGCGGTCGCTGGGTGGGTTGGTTGCTGCCGGGCTTTTTAGCAGGACGGTTGGTAGGTGGGCTGCCGGGTTTGCGATACGGCCGTTTCGGTTTGGCCGCTGCCACCACGGCCTTCAGCGCCGTCACTTCCTTGTCGGTCAGGTGCCGCCAGTCGCCCAGCTTAAGACTGCCCAGGGTGAGCGGGCCGATCTTCTCGCGCACCAGCTGGGTGACGGGGAAGCCGAGCATATTGGCCACGCGCCGGATTTGCCGCTTGCGCCCTTCGCGCATGATGATTTCCAGATGGGTAAAGTTCACATCTTGCCGCACGACGGTGATGTGGGCGGGGATGGTTTTACGGCCGTCTAGATACATGCCCGCTCGCCATTTTTCCAGCGCTTCGTGTGTGATGCGCCCTTCAACAACCACTTTGTACGTCTTTTCGTGGCCGTAGCGCGGGTGGGTGAGCTTGTGCGCCAGGTCGCCATCATTGGTCATGAGAATGAGGCCGGTGCTTTGTTTGTCCAGGCGGCCGACCGGGTAGAAATGCCCCGGCAGCGGGATGAGATCGCGCACGGTGGTGCGCCCCTCTTCCATCTCGTCGTCCAGCGAGGAGAGCACACCTTTGGGTTTGTGCAGGGCGATGTAAATGGATTCAGATTGCAGCGGCTTGATGGGACGGCCGTTGACCACAATCGTGTCGGTGGCCGGGTCAGCTTTCTCACCCAGCGTGGCGGTACGGCCGTTAACCGTCACCCGGCCTTTCTCAATCAATTTCTCACACTCACGCCGGGAACCGAGCCCGGCCTGAGC
>ERZ761607.3684-NODE-3684-length-14507-cov-5.112234_pt1 | contig 14507 bp, 16 predicted proteins | sample MGYA00511164_ERZ761607 | MGnify/ENA primary metagenome ERZ761607 (study PRJEB28899, sample SAMN02445080) | bioreactor sludge metagenome | biome: EBPR sludge | place: Australia: Brisbane, Thorneside Wastewater Treatment Plant | collected 2011-06-22 ...
CTCAGCCGACGTGTCCTGCTCGTCGCCGTTTCGGGATTGCTTTGCGGCATCGGCCTGCTGGGCGAATACCTGGGTTTCCCTTATGAAGTTGTGACGGGAGTCTACATCGTCTCCGTGCTCGTGGGCGGCCTGCTTGTGTTTCCGAAGGCTCTGCGGAGCCTGCGCAACGGCTCTCTCGACATGAACGTGCTTATGACGGTGGCCGTTGTTGGAGCCTTCTTCATCGGAAGCCATTCGGAAGCCGCTGCCGTCATCTTCTTCTTCGCCCTTGCGGAACTTCTGGAGTCCTTCAGCGTGCAGCGCGCAAGGCACGCCATCTCGGAGGTCTTGAAGTTCGATGTCGATGAGGCATACGTCGTTACGGACGGAGGCTCTATCGCCGCCGTCCCCTCTCGAACCGTCTCCGTCGGCCAAGTCGTTCGAGTGCTGGCCGGTCAAAGGATTCCCCTCGATGGGCAGGTGCGAGAAGGAGAAGCTTCAGTCAGTGAGGCGGCCCTAACCGGGGAGTCCATGCCCGTACAGAAAACCAAGGGAGACCGGGTCCTAGCGGGCTCCGTTTGCGAGAACGGGACCATCGACATCGAGGTCACTCGCGCTTTCAGCGACTCCAAGCTCTCCCAAATGATCCGCATGGTCGAGGATGCGCAGTCCCGTAAGTCCCCCGCCCAGCGTTTCGTGGATCGCTTCGCCCGCATCTACACGCCCACCGTTTTTGTGGTCGCCATCTTGATCGCGCTTGCGCCGCTCGTTCTTTCCGATGCCTCGTGGTCGGCTTGGATCTACCGGGCGCTCGTGCTGCTCGTAATCGCATGTCCCTGTGCTCTGGTGATTTCGACTCCCGTGGCGATTGTCTCCGGCCTCACGGGCCTTGCGAGACGGGGCGTACTCGTCAAAGGCGGCGTTCACCTCGAGACGCTGGGCCGCATCAAGGCCGTGGCTATCGACAAGACGGGAACGCTGACCGAAGGGCGACCCAAGGTCATCCGCTTCGATGTAGACCCACGGAGCTCGGAAAAAGAACTCTTCGAGATCGCTGCCTCGCTTGAGTCCCAGTCTACGCACCCTCTCGCCAGAGCTATCGTAGCTGCCGCCGCCTCCAAGGGATTCTCGCCTTTGAGCGTCACGGACCTTAAGACCCTCGTCGGGCGTGGACTTCAAGGCATAGTTGCCGGGCACCCCTGTTTCCTTGGCAACCATAAGCTCGTCCACGAACTCGGTCTTTGCGACTCGGCGCTCGAGGCCAGGCTCTCGGAGGCTGAGGCACGTGGGCATTCGGTAGTGATCGTCGGGCACGAGCAACACGACGGATGCCAAGGAAAGGTTCTCGGTGTCTTTGAGCTCGGCGATGCCTTGCGAGAAGACAGCGTCGAAGCCTTGAAGGCTCTCCACCATATCGGCATCCGACACATCGCCGTCCTCAGTGGCGACAACCAAAGAACGGTTTCGGCCATCGCCAAGTCGGTGAGCGTCGACTCAGCCATCGGTGATTTGATGCCCGAAGGCAAAGTCGAGAAGATCCAATTGCTCAAGCGAGAGTATGGCTACGTCGGCATGGTCGGAGATGGGATCAACGATGCGCCGGCCATGGCGGCCGCCGATCTCGGAATCTCCATGGGGGCCTCGGGAACCGATGTCGCCATCGAAACCTCCGATGTGGCCCTCATGAAGGACGACTTGGGGGTCTTGTCGGTCGCAGTATCCCAGGCACGCAAGGCGTTACGCACCATTCAAGCCAACATCGCCTTCGCTCTCGCAACGAAGGCCGTGTTCTTGGTGCTTCTGGCCTTCGGCATCTCGTCCATGTGGCTCGCGATTGCAGCGGACATGGGCGCCTCGCTTCTCGTCATCGCCAACGCGCTCTGCCTGATAAAAGCGCCCAAGCAATCAAAATCAGAAATTTAGGCGTAGGAGGAAGGAAAGATTATGAGAACATTGAAATTCCTGCTGGCAGCGGCCGTAGCCGTAACCGCGTCTCCCAGCATGGCGCGTAAACGAGGCCCCAACCACTCCCACGGACGCGGTCCATTGAAGAACGTAAGCATGGTTGAGGCACGCGCAAGAGCCGTCGTGCATAGGTCTTCGGACATCGGCAAACTTCCGGTCAGCTGGAAGAAAATTCAAGCTGCCGTCAGCACCGAGAAAGTCGAGCTCGCCAACAAAAAGTGGGAGTGGCTATCGGTGTTCGAGAACCCAGAAGAAAAAGAAAATCCAACCGTCTACGTGTATTTGACGCCAGCCGGCGATTACTCGTCGTGGGGATTTTCAAAGAAGCAAGGCGACACCCAAAAGATCGGCTCTCCGATCAACAGTATGGAGAAACAATGAGACACATCCAAGTCCTTTCGGTGACGGCTGCCCTGGTCGCGTCTTCGGCTTTCGCATGCCCCGACTTATCAAAGGTCGAGCACGACAAGATCAAACTCAAGTCAACGCCCATGAAGCAGGGAAAAGATTTGTCCCTGAGCCTTCCAAACATGCACTGCGGAGGCTGCGCGAACAAGGTGAAGAAGCTCGCCTCAAAGTATCCGGGCCTGGAGAATCCTAAGGTTAGTATTGCGGGGCGGTCCGCGATCTTCACTTGCTCGCAGGACTCCTGTGACGCGGGACAGCTCATTGTCGATCTTCAAAAGTCGGGTTACATGCTGGCCAAGTAGCTCCGGCCGGTTATTCGTAGAATCCAAAACAGGAGAGGAAGGAAAAGTAATATGAAATTTTATGTGAATGCGTCTGTCTTGGCGGTGCTCATCGCCGCAACCATGCCTGCCGCGTATGGCGCAGAGCCTACGCCCGGCCCTTGCGTGCGCCTGCCGAATGAGGCTCGGCTAAAAGCCGTCCAATACGAGCACCGGGAAATCAGCGGGACTTACACCGTAACCGTCGATTTCAATGCTGGTTTTGAGCGCCTGAACTGCATCGAGGGAACCCTGGAGAATGGAAAGGTGAACTACTTTATCTTCCGTGAAGCTGTCGGCGTCGTCCGTTACGTCAATCGCAAGGGAGAAACGACGCAGGAAGCACCCGTGGAAAACTTAGTGGTCAATATTCGAGAAGGAAAACCTGAAACCGTGCGGTTCTCGCAACGTCAAATCGGTCGCTCTTATTTCCTTACGCTTTCTGAGAGCGAAGGAGCCAAGATGCGCGATCGCATGTTCGATGTCCCCCAAGAGGTTTTCGCCGCACCCGCAAGCGTGTCCATTCAATAGGCGCACTGAAGCCAATTGAAAAATGAAGGAGAAGTTATGAAGAAGTACCTAATTCCCGCCACCACATTCTTGATCCTAGGAGCCTGCGCAACTCGCGGGGCCCACGAGGGCACTCATCGCGGTTCCGTCGTCATGAAGATGGAGAATGGAGAAGCCCACGTTTGCCTTGGCAACACGCAGGTCCAAACGGGAGACTCCGTGACGCTGATTCGGCACGAATGCAAGTCCCGGAGGCTCGGAGGGAAAAACGGCGGCGTCGACATCGAATGCACACCCAAGACCCTTGGCGTCGGAACGGTCGTTAAGGTGTACGACCAGCACTATTCCGTTGCCAAATTCCCTGAGGACTTAGGATTCAAGGAAGGCGATATCGTCGAGAAGACTGCCGCGCAGACGCAATGATGGGAAGCGCAGGGTGCGGCCCGCGGGCTTAACGTTCACGATTTGAGAGCCTAGCCAAAACTTTGAGCTCATCGGAGATCCCTTCAAATACGATGGCTAGGCCCTCAAACCTCTCCTTAATATCGACGGGCAGCGAAATTGGCTTATTCACTAGCTCGAAGAGGAGGGAAAGCCCTCGTACCTTTCCGGCTACTCGTAAAATTTCGTAGCTAAGATCATCTCGCTTCATGTTGATTTCCTTTTGCGGGGTAACGGCTTTTGGCTTGATCGCTTACGGGGGATTCGCGAAGTCGCTGAAGCGCCATTGCGTGGGCCACCGAAGGTGAGAAAAGAGAGCGCGGAAGCAAGCATCGGATTCAAGCCGATGTGGGGATTTTTTCCTCCCGCGCGTTTCCATGCGATGTCGATGAGCCGGGCTGAGCTGAATTCAATGTCATGAAGCTCCTCTATAAGAGCCGACATTGGCTTTTTAACATTGTTCAACACGTAGGCCGACAGGAGATAGGTCATTACTGCTCCTAGAACCCTATTCACAGCTTCGTCGTTCAACGCACTGAACAATAACGCTTGCTTGCCGCTGCTGGGAACACGGCTTTTGGGTTGGTCACTGATGGGCCTACGGGTGGTCGGCTTCTTCTTCTGAATTCGCTTCACTCTATTACTTCCTAAGCCGAAGGGCTGACCCACGGACTTCATTAGAACTGTTTAGTCCAATGTATTGGACGCGTCCATCCGATCGCCTCCGTAAAATATATTGGTCGTGGCGACGAAAGGATCTCAGTGCCTTGAGGCGAAATAATTCATCAAAATCGGATCGTGATTGGCTCAAACGAGTAGGAGCCAACGTCCTGTCCATCATCAAGAAACAAGGCTACGAGTCAGCTTACGATTTTTGGGTACATTCCGCCGGAGACGAAATTTCTAGAGCTACCCTCAACTATGTTATCGCCGGAACAGGCGACCCCAAAGCCACGACCCTTCGCACCATTGCACGAATGCTTAATGTAAAGCCCGCCGCTCTCTTTGACGTGGAATAAGCCCCGTCCTGCGGCTTGAAATTCTGGCTCCAATCTTCAAAAGCACGCTTCATCCCTCGGTGCCAGCAAAGTTGCTAGATAGAATTTGTGAGATTGAGGGCGGAGAAAGGGACTTATGTCCAGATATTCTCCGGTATTTAAACGGGATCTCATTCAGAAGATACTCTCAAGGAAGGATCGTAAGGTCGAAGTCGTTGCCGACGAACACGGCGTGAGCAGAGCGTCGGTGTTTCGATGGCTAAAAGAGTACCTTGCCGATCCACACGGCATGGAGATGAAGGCATCCCGCCCCCAGGATTGGAGTGCAGCCGCAAAGACCAAGGCCTTGCTTGAAACGCGGTTTATGAATGATGCCGAGCTCGGGCTTTATCTACGCGCCAATGGCCTCTACCATTGTCACCTCAAGGAGTGGAAGGAGGAGATCATCGGGCTCATGGGACGAAATCGAAAACTCAATCAGATAGCGAACGAAAACGAAGGCGCAATTCTACGACAACGAATCAAAGAGCTTCAAAGAGAACTGAAGCGCAAAGAGAAGGCGCTCAAGGAGGCCTCAGCACTGCTTGCTCTTAAAAAAAAAGCGGAATCGATCTGGGGGGTCCAAAAGGACGAAGAATCTCCTCCGACGATCGGCGCCGAGCCCTCGAACTCATCGACGAAGCCCAAAAAGAAGGCTGTAGATTAGCGCACGCCTGCAGAGCCTTTGGGATCGAGGCCGGATGCTACTATCGCTGGAAGAAACGGCCCGATGGGGACCTCCGGCGTGGGCCGAAACTTGTCCACAATAAACTCACGCGAATCGAGAAGGACCGGATTTTAGAAATCGCCTGCAGTCCTGAGTTCCGCGATAAGCACCCCAAACAGATTGTGCCTACTCTTGCAGATCGCGGAATATACGTGGCCTGCGAATCCACGTTTTACCGCGTGCTACGCGAGCACAAGCTAATGACTCATAGAAGTCACGCGTCGCCGCCTCGACACTCAAGGCCCAAAGAACTTTTGGCCACGGGTCCAAATCAAGTTTGGAGCTGGGACATAACCTACCTTCGCTCATCCGTTCTTGGAAAATTCTTCTACTTGTATCTGATCGTCGACATCTACAGTCGAAAGATCATCACATGGGAGATCGAGAACTACGAAAGTGCCGAAATTTCATCGATGATGATGAGACGAGCCTACAGGCTTGAGGGCGTAAAGAAGCAGCAGCTTGCGGTTCACGCTGACAACGGAGGGCCCATGAAAGCGAGCACGATGCTTGCGACCCTGCGCCGCCTCGGAGTACTGCCATCGTTTAGCAGGCCCTCGGTGAGCGATGACAATGCATTTTCGGAGTCGCTCTTTAAAACCCTCAAGTACCGACCTTCGTACCCGCGAGGCCCTTTTAAGAATATCGACGAGGCAAAGGCGTGGGTTGCCGACTTTGTGAAGTGGTACAACACTGAACACCTGCACAGCTCAATCGGATTTGTGACCCCCGAGTCGCGCCACAAGGGCGAGGACACTGCAATTCTTGCCAAGCGACGTGCAGTGTACCTGGAGGCATATTTAAAAACTCCCGGACGCTGGATTGGTAAGACTCCAAGATTTTGGGATGCCGTGCCATTCGTGACACTAAACCCAATCAAAGAGTTAGCCGAAGAAGAAGCTGCTTAATTCAGTTGACGTTGCAACAATGCAGACACCTTCCGCAAAGGCCTTCATGAAAAGAAAAGCGAACTCGAAGTCCGTCTTTCCGGAATCGAGGACCAAATCGCCAATTGCGCCGCCCCGCAACAGGCTCGGAAGTCCATCGAATACAACCTTACCGAGTACCGGGCGTCCAAACGTGCTGCCCGTCAAATCCTATTGAAGCGGCTGTTGGGGCTTGTCGTCGAGGACATCAGGGTTGACCTCTCCGGCCTGTGGATTCGCTATTGGGAGACGGCCCGAAGCGCGCAAGACGGACTACCCGTGAAACAAAAAAGGACTCCTGGCTTGTCGCCAGGAGCCCTAAAACTATCCCTGCAAAGGGACCCTCCTAAGGGAAAGGTCCATTCTTTGCAGTTCTTCGGCCTTGGTTGCGGGAGTAGGATTTGAACCTACGACCTTCGGGTTATGAGCCCGACGAGCTACCAGGCTGCTCCATCCCGCGGTACCTGAGAGACGCTCCTTATGCTGCGACTTTGAGGTCCTGTCAAGCGAGACGTCAAAACTCATTTCGCCTCCTCGGACGTGCTCGCGCGAGCCTAGCGCCGTTTACGAATCGGCCGATCTTTCCTACCCCTAAGGTCATGAGAAGAACTTTTTTCGCCCTCGCCTTTCTCTTCGCCGGTTTCGCTGAAAATGGCGGCATGGCACACGCCTACGCGAGCTGCCGCGACTTGGCCGGCTCGAACCGCTCCTGCTTTCTCGAGTTCGACGGCCCGATGCGTGGCCGCTGCGAAGTCTGTCGCGAAGGACAATCCTGTTTCCTGGCGTTGAACGGCCGCGACCGCGATCTCTGCCAAGCCTACGTCGAAGACAAAAGCTGTTTTCTCGCGCTGAACGGCACGGACCGCGCCTGGTGCGAAGTCTTGAAGGAAGGCAAAAGCTGCTTCTTCGCCTTCAACGGATCCGAACGCGAAGACTGCGAGCGCGGCTACTCCCCGTGGTCGCATGAGTTCTGGAGAAACTAGGCGTCGCTTCGCGGGCCGAGACGCGCGCGATTATTCGCGGTCGCAGCTTTGCCGAAGGGCGTGCGGAAGCGCGGGGGCGTAGAAGAGCGCGAGACGTGCGCGTTGCGAGGCCAAGAGCGGCGCGCCCAAAAGGCGATCGGGCCCGGACTCGAGCTGCTCGTGCCAAATGGCCCGGATCGTCCTTCCGATGGCCCGGCCGTCGCCCGTGATCCCGGCGATGCGCTCCAGATCGTCGGGTTCGAGCGGCGCCGAAAAGGCCGCGCGGAGCCGAACGGGAAGCGGGCTCGAAGCCTCGAACTGCACGTTCGCGATGCGGTAGGTGTCGAGGAGCGTGACGGGTTGGATGCGCAGCTTGAGGCCACGCTTCTTAAGCCCCGCCCAAAACACGGACTCGAGCTTGGCGCGGTTCGGGCGGTTGTCGTAGAGCCCCGCCGAGGTATAGCCCTCCGTCGAGACGAGATAACCCGAAAGCTTGCCGCGACGGGCGAGCGCGGCCATCTTGTCGAGCGAGGCCTCGTCGTCGCGACCGACGCAGACGATATGATCGAGGCCGCAGACGCGGTCCGCCGCCGGCCGCGGAAAAGCGTGATCCAAATTACCGACCGAGCCGTAGCCGCGCCCCTTCAGGTCGGCGAGCACGAAGTAGTCGTAGAAGGGGTGCGCGTGGGAATGCGCGAGCCAAGTGACGACGTCGCGCTCGGGCGGCCGCACCGCGACCGGCCCGCCGATCCACTCCGAGCGGAAGCCTTCGCGCTCGCCCATGTGGCGCACGAGATCCCAAACGCGGTCGAAGGTCGGAGTTTCTCCGGGCCCCGAGGACCGCACCGTCGCGACATCCTTCAGGATTCCGAGCGCGTCCGGGCCCTGCCCCGTAAGGGCCTTCGCGAAGCGTCGGAAGGGCTTGCGCTCGACCGAGTCCGCGAGCGGAACCCCACCGACGCGGGCGAGCTCGGTCGCGTAGAGTCGCGCCGAGAGCTCGAGCGCGCGGTAGGCCTCGATGCGTTCGTGGTCGCTATCCGAACCGTAAAGCGCTTCCTTCGCTTGGTAGTCCGCGAGCTTCGCGGCAAAATCCTCGCCGGCCTTTTCGAGCGCGCGAGCCTCGCGCTCGTTCAACGGGGCGCCGCGCACGAGCTCATGCCCAAGGCAGTCCAAGTAACGCCGCGTCCAGTCCGCGACGTAAAGCAGTCGCGCCCGGCTCCAACGATCGTAGTCGTCCTGGAAGGCGACCCAATGCGCGTAGATATCGCGCGCGCGCTCCGGCGCGGAACCCAGGGCCGCCCGAAATTCCGTCGTGGAAGCCGTCCCCCGCAGCGCCAAAGCCCGCGCTCGCAACGTTTCCTCGCTCGCCGTGAGGCGCGCGTAGGGCGTCGGGGCGAGCGGCTCGCTTTGCGGGACGCGCGAAGGCGCGCTCGAGCAAGCCACCAAAGGCAGCGACAAGAGGCAAAGGGTCCATCGACGAGCCATGACCCTATTGTAGCGGAAAGCCGCGACCGCGCGGGGCCGGATCTCCGACGCCCCTCGTTGCGACTTGACCCGATCCGTGCGCTCCGCCACATTGCCCCCCATGCCGACCCGCTTCACGTCCGTCCTAGTGGCCCTTGGGTTTGGGTTCGCCGCACCGAAGGCTTGGGCCCAAGCCTGGGCCTACCGCGACCAAGGCCACTTTCACCTGGCCTCGTACCTCGTCGATCCCGACGACTTGCGCGGGATCCTCGAGGACTTCGGCCGGCGCGCGCACGGCCGCGCCTATCGCGACGCGGGCGACCGCAACGACTGGTTCCACGGCCACTTTCTCTACGCCGAAAGCGCTAAGCCCGACGCCCGCGGCATGATGAAGCCGTACGCGATCCTGTACCATACGCAGGAAGAAGCCTCGCGCTTCCACCGCGAGACCCCGGGCGGCCGCTACGACTACCTCGACCGCGCGACGCGCAACTGGGTGCAATTCCTCGAGACGGACGGGGAGCGGCTGCGCTCCGGCACCATCCTCAACGCTTTCGGCCTCATGTTTGATTTCCTGCCCGATACGCCCGCCTACCGCCGCGGCCTCGAAGCCACGCGCTCGCACTACACCGTTTTCGCGGAACAACTCGATTGGCGAAAGTTTCCGGTCTCCCACCGCGAGCGCGCGATCGGCATGCGGCAGTTCGACTTCGACGCGGTCGAGTGCGGATCGGCGCCCGTTCCGGATTTCGTTTCGCTCATCGGATACCTCGAGCTCCGCCTGCCGAGCGCGCCTCGCCTCTGCGTGCGGGCGACCGCGACGACGGCCTACCTCCCGATCGAATCCGCGCAAGGGCTCGAGTGCACGCTCGCGAACGACGCGCGCCTCGAAGGTCCGCCCTCGTTCTGAGTCCCTAGGTCCCGAGCACCTTCACGATGACGCGTTTACGGCGGGTGCCGTCCCACTCGCCGTAGAAGACCTGTTCCCACGGGCCCAGGTCGAGTTCACCGCGCGTGATCGGAATCATGCACTGGTGGCCGCAGAGGATGCGCTTGAGGTGCGCGTCGCCGTTGTCCTCGCCCGTTTGGTGATGGTGGTAGTTCGGGTTCTCGGGCGCGACCTTCTCGAGCCAATCCAGGATATCTTGGTGGAGGCCCGACTCGAGGTCGTTCACGAAGATGCTCGACGTGATGTGCATGGCGGAGACGAGGCAAAACCCCTCTTGGATGCCCGAGCGCGAAACGAGGTCGCGGACCTGAGGGGTGATATGGACGATTTCTTTCTTCCGTTTGGTTTCGAACCAAAGGTAATCGGTGAACGCTTTCATCTCGTTATTGTAGCAGTCGCGGAGCCGGACGTCGCGCGATTCTAAATGCCGAAAGCGACGCCGAGGCCAATACCCAGCACGTGCTGCAGGCGATCGGCCGGCGCGTCGACGGTGAAGCCCGTGCCCGTGCCGCTGCCCATGTCGATCGTCATCTTGTAGAGCAGGTGAACGCTCATGAAGAGGTTCTCCTCGAGCTTGAACTCGTAGCGGGGCGCGAGCTTGAGCGCGAAGGCCATGTCGGTCGTCGCGTTCGAGTTGAGCAGGCCGCCCGTCGCGACGTCGAAAGAATCGATGCCCGTGCGGTCGAACTCGACGCCGACGCCCGCTTCGCCCGCGAAAGCCCCCGAGCGGTACTCGAGCAGCGCGTGCGGAAGGAACTTGTTCGTGCCGCGGCTCGAGCGCGTGAGCGCGTCCGTGGCCGATTCGCGGAAGTATTGGTAGTCGAGACCGCCGCCGAGTCGCCAGCGCTCGGAAAGCGCGAACGCGAGGTTCGCGCCCAACCCGAAGCCCGACGCCATTTCGCGCGAAAGCTCGTTCGCGTACTCGAGACGCAAACCCATCCGGACGCCCTCGCTCGACGAAGCCGGCTTCTTGCCGCCCTTGCCCACGATCGGCTTCATACCGGCCGGCGCCCGTTCGATGGGGCGGCCTTCCGCGGGGCGGCCCTCCGCGGGGGCACCTTCGGAGGCGGGAACACGACCCGCGTCCGCGTTCGTTTCGGCCACCTCGGTCGACACCTCGACGGGACGACGCGGCTGCGAGAACGAGGTGTGCATGACCGGGATCCAGCCTTCGCGACCCGAGGGGGTGCGAACCTTCGCCCAGGACCGCGTCGTCGAGTAGGTCAGGATCTCGAGCTCCACGCCCGGCTCGACTTCGGCGATGGGCGAGCCGAACTTCGCGTTCGGCTCGGTCCAAATTCGGGTGGGCTTCGTCGAGAAGCCTTGGGCGTTAAAGTCTTTCGGGTTCGCGGCTTGCGCCGTGAAGCCCGCGACGAGACCGATCCCGAGGAGCCAAGCCAGGAAGGCGGATTTCGCGGCAACGTCTCGACGCATCATAACCGCTCCAGTGTAGCCGCCGCGTCCCCGCTTTCGGAGCTAAAGCTTTGACGGGCACCCGGCTAGGGGCACCCGGCGAGGGGCGCCCGGCGAGGGGCCCCTCGCCAAAAATGGGACAGAACGAAAGGTCTCCGGAGCCGCCTTCCCCCGGAAGCGTCGGGGATCTAAGCTAGAAACTCCATGGCAAGCTCTCCGCGCGAAGACCGACTCATCCTTCACATCACCGGCATGGACCGCCCCGGGGTCACCTCGACGGTGACTTCGATCTTGGCCCGTGAAGGCGCCCGCTTGCTCGACCTCGGGCAGTCCGTGCTCCTCGGTTACCTCAACCTTTCGCTCGTCGTCGAAGTTCCGCCGGGATCGGACGCGCTCCGTCAGACGCTCTTCGCCGTCGCGGACTTGGGCCTGCGTTTCGAGGTCGAGCCCTTCGGCAAACGCACGCGCTCCCACACGAGCAACGCCTCGGGCGGACTGAGCGTTTTGCTCCTCGGCGAACTGACCCAGGGCCACGTCGTCGCCGCGGCGACCGGCCTCATGGCCGAAAAGGGCCTCAACATCCTGGAGCTCAAGACCCTCGCGGGCCAAGAGATCCACGGCCTCGAACTTCTCGCTGAGCTCCCGGCGGGCGCCGAAGCCCGAGATCCGAACTATTTCTCCACCCTACGCTCGAACTTCCTCGATCTCGCCACGAAATACAGCGCCGACGTCGCGCTCCAACGCGACGACATCTACCGCCGCAACAAGCGCCTCGTCTGCATGGACGTCGACTCGACCTTCATCCAGATGGAAGTCATCGACGAGCTCGCCAAGCTCGCCGGCGCGGGCGAAAAGGTCGCCGCGATCACGGAGCGCGCCATGCGCGGCGAGCTCGACTTCCGCCAGGCGCTCCACGAGCGCGTGGCCTCGCTCAAGGGCCTCCCCTTCGAGAAGGCCAAGGGCCTGCTCGAGAAAGTTCCCCTCACGCCGGGCGCCGAAACGCTCGTGCGCACGCTCAAGGACCTCGGTTTCCACGTGGGCCTCGTGAGCGGGGGCTTCGACTTCTTCGTGGACGAGCTCAAGCGCCGCTTCGGCCTGGACTTCGCCTTCGCCAACCAACTCGAAGTCCGCGACGGCCTGCTCACGGGCAAAGTCTCGGGCAGCATCGTCGACGCCGAACGCAAAGCCCAACTCCTGCGCGACATGGCGCAGGTCTACCGCTGCCGCCTCGAGCAAACCGTCGCGATCGGCGACGGCGCGAACGACCGCCTCATGCTCCAGGAAGCGGGCCTCGGCATCGCCTTCCACGCCAAGCCCAAATTGCAAGAGGTCGCCCACGCGAGCTTCAACCGCAACTGGCTCGATTCGGTGCTCTACCTTATGGGCCTACACCACGCGGGCTAAGAGAATGAAATGCTGATTCAGGGACTTTACCTCTTCGTCGGTCTCGCCCTTCTCGTCTACGGAGCCCACCGGCTCGTTCTGGGGGCTTCGGCCCTGGCCTACCGCGCTGGCCTCACCCCGCTCGTGGTGGGCCTCACGATCGTCGCGTACGGCACGAGCGCGCCCGAGATGGCCGTCAGCGTGAAAGCCGCTTGGTCGGGCCAGGTCGATCTCGCGATGGGTAACATCGTCGGAAGCAACATCTTCAATGTGCTCTTTATCCTGGGCGTCTCGGCGCTCATCAGCCCGCTTATCGTGTCCCGTCAACTCATCCGTCTGGACGTTCCCATTATGATCGGGGTTTCGGCCCTGCTTTATTTTTTCTCGCTCGACGGCCATCTCGCCCTTTGGGAGTCTGCCGCTCTGCTCGGAGGCGCGATCGCCTACACCGTTTTCCTCATCCGAATGGCACGCCGCGAAGCCACGCCGGAATCCGCGGAGCAAAAGGCCGAGGCCAAAGAGGCCGCGGGAGCGAGCGGACTCGCCTCGGTCGCCTCGATCTTGGTCGGACTCGCGCTCCTCGTTTTTGGCAGCCGCTTGATGGTCGACGCCGCCGTGAGCATCGCGAGCGCGCTCGGCGTGAGTAGCGTCGTGATCGGCCTCACCATCGTCGCGGCGGGTACCTCGCTCCCCGAGGTCGCGACCTCGGTCATGGCCGCCATCAAGGGCGAACGCGATATCGCCGTGGGCAACGTCGTCGGCAGCAACATCTTCAACATCCTTGCGGTCGGTGGTGCCTCGGGGCTCGTCTCGCTTAAGGGCCTTCCCGTGCCCGAAGGCATCGTCCACTTCGACATGCCCGTCATGGTGGCAACCGCCGTGGCTTGCCTGCCCATCTTTTTCACGGGTCACCTTATCGCGCGTTGGGAGGGCTTCGTGTTCTTGGCCTATTACGTGGCCTACACCGCGTACCTCGTCATGACCGCGACCCAGCACGCTTCGCTCGCCGTTTACCAGGATGCCATGTTGGGCTTCGTGATTCCGCTGACGATCGTAACCCTGATCGTGGTTCTGGTTCGGGCGGTCTCGAGCGCGCGGACCGAGAACTCGAACGCGACCTAAGCGTCCCCGAGCTCTCGCGATAAAGCGGAGCTCCCCTTTGTTTTGCGGGGCAGTTTTTTGACCTTAGCGGCCCGAAAGCCGCCTCCCGTCCATTCAAAACTCGAGGCCACGCGCCCGTTTAGCTTGAGATTTAATCGGTCACCTTGGCACTCGATATTGTACTTGGTGATCCAATATTCAAAACCGGGGAGCTCGTACTGGGCCCAGCCCGAGACTTTCTCGTCTTTAAGAGTGACCAGAACGACCGCTTCCTCCGTGCCGGTGACCCGGATCGCGCGCGCTATCCAGTAAGTCGTCGGGGGGCCCTTCCCGACCGAAAGCGAGCAGGGCTCCAAGGAGAAACCCATTCGATCCTGTAGCGACTCTTGGTAAGACCGAACGGCCTCCTCGAACCCCGACTTCGAGAGCCCAAGCCCGAGGGTGGGCGGCGGCACGTCGCCTGCGTGGACCGCGAACGAAGAAACGAAAGTGAGAATCGAGAGGAATCCCTTAGTCATGGCTAAAGGATAAACTCAGTCCCATCTTATCCGAGCCGACCTAACGCGGACTTCACGCCAAACTGCCACTTCGTCAGACGCGCCGCAACTCAAACCCAAGCGTGCGCGCGCCCCGCTGCCAAACGCGTTCGAACGCTTGCCCGGAATGCTCCGTCAAACGTCAGACGCGCGCGCACCTTTCGAAATTGATTCGCACGCTTAGACTTCAAACTTAAGAGAGGAAAAGAGTCCGCGTCGGCGCCCGCACGAGGTTGGCACTACGCTTGCTCTTAAACGTCTTAAGCACATGGATCGCATCAAGGAATTTTGGAATAAAGTTCTCGATCAACGTGGGCAATTGCTTTCGCAAGGCACCGCGAAGTTCGAGAAGCTCCCCCCCTGGCCCGAGGTCATCGCGCGCCTTC
>ERZ761607.3685-NODE-3685-length-14505-cov-5.168512_pt1 | contig 14505 bp, 10 predicted proteins | sample MGYA00511164_ERZ761607 | MGnify/ENA primary metagenome ERZ761607 (study PRJEB28899, sample SAMN02445080) | bioreactor sludge metagenome | biome: EBPR sludge | place: Australia: Brisbane, Thorneside Wastewater Treatment Plant | collected 2011-06-22 ...
GGCGTTGATGGAAACAGTCTGGTTCATGGTAATCACTCTCGAAGGAAGGTAGAGGAGCGGAAGTCACCGTGCAGCGGCGCGCAGAGCCAAACCTGAATGGCCCGGAACCGGAACGGTCTGTCCAGCCCAGTCGGGTGCGACGCGTCGGTCGCGGTTGGCGAGAAACAAGCCCAGAGCAGGGGGGAGGTCAGCATGCTAGGCGTTGGTGCTACAAGGATTTGAGGGTTTGTGTAATTATGCCACAGGTACGATCTGCACTCACGGTCGACACGAAGAAGCGCGCTGTCGAGAAGCCGCGGAGAAGCATCGCCCCCGGTCGCTGATGACCGCCTGCGAGCCATGGGCACCTGCTGTGGCTCGATACGCTTGAGGAGAGTCAAGATGAACAAAGAAAAAAACCAGCTACGCACCGCGGCACTGTTCTACCACCGGAATCCGAAGCCGGGCAAGGTGGCAATCCAGCCGACCAAGCAACTGGCCAACCAGTATGACCTGTCAATGGCCTACTCTCCAGGCGTGGCAGCGGCTTGCGAAGAGATTGTCGCGCTTCCCGGTGAAGCCAGCACGCTCACCTCGCGGGCCAATCTGGTCGGTGTGATCACCAATGGCACGGCGGTATTGGGCCTCGGAGCGATCGGCCCACTGGCCGCCAAGCCGGTAATGGAGGGCAAGGCGGTGTTGTTCAAGAAATTTGCCAACATCGACGTCTTCGATCTGGAGATCGATGAACGCGACCCCGATCGCCTGGTGGAAATCGTTGCCTCTCTGGAGCCGACCTTCGGCGGCATCAACCTCGAAGACATCAAGGCGCCGGAGTGCTTCTACGTCGAGAAGAAGTTGCGCGAGCGGATGAAGATCCCGGTCTTCCACGACGATCAGCACGGTACCGCGATTGTTGTCGGCGCTGCGATTCTCAACGGACTGTTCCTGCAGGGCAAGGAAATTAGCCAGGTCAAGCTGGTCACCTCGGGGGCCGGCGCCGCCGCACTCGCCTGTCTGGATTTGCTGGTAATGCTCGGTGTCCCGGTCGAGAACATCTGGGTGACCGATATCAAGGGACTGGTGTACGAGGGGCGTGTCGAGGAGATGGACGAGGTCAAGGCACGCTACGCCAAGCGGACCGATGCCCGCACCCTGGCTGAGGTGATCGCCGGGGCAGACGTCTTCCTCGGCTTGTCGGCTGGCGGCGTGCTCAAACCCGAGATGGTGGCGGCGATGGCCCCGGCGCCACTGATCATGGCTCTGGCCAACCCCAATCCCGAGATCAAGCCCGAGGACGTCAGGGCCGTGCGCGACGACGCAATCATTGCCACCGGTCGTTCGGACTATCCGAATCAGGTAAACAACGTGTTGTGTTTTCCGTTCATTTTTCGCGGCGCCCTTGATGTCGGAGCGACGACCATTACCGAGGCGATGAAGCTGGCAGCAGTCAGGGCGATTGCCGAACTGGCACGCGTCGAGCAGTCGGAAGTCGCCGTCAAGGCCTACGGGGAAAAGCATGCCAATTTCGGCCCTGAGTACCTGATTCCCAATCCGTTCGATCCACGATTGATCGGCAAGATCGCGCCGGCGGTCGCCGAGGCGGCAATGGAATCGGGAGTGGCAAGCCGGCCGATCAGGGATATCGAGGCCTATCGGGACAGCCTGGATGAATTCGTCTACCACTTTGGCCTGATCATGAAGCCGGTGTTCTCGCAGGCCAAGCAGGCGCCGAGACGTGTCGTTTTCGCCGAGGGGGAAGACGATCGGGTGTTGCGGGCCATCCAGGTGATCGTCGATGAAGGTATCGCGCGCCCCATTCTGATCGGTGACCCGCGCGAAATCATGCGCAAGCTCGATGCGCTGAACCTGCGCGTCAGCCCCGAGAACGATTTCGACATCGTTTACGCGGACAACAACGAATTCTTTGACACGCATTTCGAGTCGTACTGGCGCGAATACCGACTCTTGATGGAGCGTAAGGGTGTTTCGGCGGAGTTCGCCAGGCGCGAGGTGCGGCGGCGTGCATCGTTGTTCGGCGCCATGATGGTGCGCATGGGTGACGCGGACGGACTGATCTGTGGCACTTTCGGGCGTCACGACGTGCACCGCGAATACGTCGAGAGCGTCATCGGTCTGGCGCCTGGGGTGCGTAATCTTTATGCGATGAGCTTGCTGGTGTTGCCCGATCGCACCTTGTTCATCGCCGATACCTACATCAACTACGAACCGTCGGCGGAGCAGTTGGTCGACATGACCTTGCTCGCGGCAGACGAGGTTCGGCGCTTCGGTGTGACTCCGAGAGTGGCCTTGCTGTCGCATTCGTCATTCGGCTCGGAGAACACGCCGACCGCATGCAAGATGCGTGAAGCGCTGAGGCTGCTCAAGGAGCGCGCGCCGCGCCTGGAGGTCGAGGGCGAGATGCATGGTGATGCCGCACTCGATGATCACATCAGGCAGCGGGTTTTTCCGAGTGACGCGCGCCTGAAGGGGCAGGCGAACCTGTTGATCATGCCGACCCTGGATGCGGCCAACATCTCGTTCAACCTGCTCAAGATCGCTTCCGGCGACAACCTGACAATCGGACCGGTCCTCCTGGGGGCCGCGCAACCGGTGCATATACTGACCTCGACCGCGACCGTGCGACGGATCGTGAACATGACGGCGCTGACGGTGGTAGACAAGTTGATGAATGAACGCTGACCGAGTCGTCGCAGTCCGTTGTCCGATCCACCCGGCCGGTTGGCCTTGCCATCCCGCCAACCGGTTTTGTGCGACTTGATGGTTCGGGTGCGCAAGGTCTGAAGCAATGGCGAATGGCAGGACTGCACTGGTACTCGGCGGCGGCGGCGCGCGCGCCGCCTATCAGGTCGGCGTGCTGCTTGCCGTTCGCGACCTGCTTGGCAATCCGACCGAGAATCCTTTTCCGATTCTTTGTGGGACTTCTGCCGGTGCGGTCAATGCCGGGACGCTGGCATGCTATGCGAAAAACTTCAGTGCTGCCGTGGAGTCTCTGGCCGAGGTGTGGCGGAACATGCACGCCGGCCATATCTATCGTGCCGACGTGCTCGGCATCGGGTTCGGCGGAGCGCGCTGGCTTGCTTGCTTGCTGTTGGGCTGGGCAACCGGAGGCAGCCCCCGTGCACTGCTCGACAATCAGCCCTTGCGGAAACTGCTCGCAGAGAAGCTGGAGTTCCGTAACATCGATCGCTGTCTTGAAAGCGGTGCGCTCTACGCAGTAAGCATCACGGCATCGGGTTATACGACAGGCGACGGGATCAGTTTCTTTCAGGCCCACCCGGAGGTTCCGACCTGGCGGCGGAAGCAGCGCGCCGGTTGTCGCGCACACCTGACGGTCGAGCATCTGATGGCATCGAGCGCCATCCCTTTTTTCTTCCCCGCGGTGCATCTCAACCGGGAATTCTTTGGCGACGGATCGATGCGCCAGCTTGCACCGCTGTCGCCCGCCATCCATCTGGGAGCCGAGAAGGTCCTGGTGGTCGGCGTCGGGCAAGCCAATGACGGGATGCCGCGACAGAGTTCGCAGGTCTATCCGACCTTGGCGCAGATTGCTGGCCACGCGTTGTCATCCATCTTTCTGGATAGCCTCGCGGTTGACCTGGAACGGCTGGAGCGAATCAACGAAACCCTGTCGAAAATCCCGCGAAACCTGCAGGCGAGCGGCGACATTTCCTTGCGACCGGTACGGTCGCTGGTGATCAGCCCGTCAGAGCGTCTCGATTGCCTCGCAGCACGGCATGCCGGCGCGCTCCCTTGGGCGGTGAGGATGTTGTTGCGTGGCCTGGGTGCGATGAATCGGCACGGGGGTGCGCTGACCAGCTACCTGCTTTTCGAACAGGCCTATACCAATGCACTGATCGATCTTGGCTACAAGGATGCGATGGCCCGACGGGACGAGATCAAGTCTTTTCTTGCCGCTTGAGGCGCATCATGTGCTACATTACATAGTTCATGTATCTCCTTATTTTTGATCGTCTATGGCCTTGAGGTTCGGAAGTGCTGTAGAATTGCCCTGAACATTGAATCGCGCGGGAGGCTTGCAATGCGGATGACGCTCAGATCAGTTGGTTTGCTGTTTGCCATTGCGGCAACCACCGTTGTACCGACGGGCAGCCTGCATGCGGTTGAGCAGGCCAAGGGAAAGACTGCTTCACCGAAGGGGAAAACCACTACGGCTGCCGAGAAAAGTCCGGCCAAATCGCCGGCGCAGGCGGTAAAGGCCGAGCCGGCCGCCGGAAAGCGCCTGGCCGCGTCGGCCACGCCAAAGACTTCGAGTGCCCCTGCGGCAGCGGCCGGCAAGACTACGCAAACTGCAGTCAAGACCAGGCAAGAGCTGTCGGCTGCGCCGGCGGCCCGGAAAGGCAAGCCGGCAATTGTCGTGGCAAAAGCCGAGCGTGTTCCTGCCGCGCGTAGCAGGAGTGGTACTGTCCATCCGGCCAGCCCGGAGGCAAGCCACAGTGCACAGAAACGCCACCTGACGCGAGCGCTCGCCAACAGCACCGATCTCTGGCAGGATCCCGGACGATTGGCGGTGCAATCCGGGTCGGCGCTGGTGATCGGACAGGATGCGGGAGAGCTGCTGTACGAAAAGAACGCCAGCGCCGTGGTGCCCATAGCATCGATTACCAAGCTGATGACGGCGATGGTGGTGCTTGACAGCCTACCAAATCTGCAGGCCCCGATCGCCATCGGTGATGAGGATGTCGACTATTTGCGCGGTAGCCGTTCGCGTCTCGGCGTGGGAACGGTGATATCGCGCGAGACAGCGTTGTTGCTGGCACTGATGTCTTCCGAGAATCGCGCGTCGCATGCTCTCGCACGTCACTATCCGGGAGGCTTGCAGGCGTTTGTGGCGGCGATGAATCGTAAGGCTGCGTCGCTCGGTATGGCCAATACACGTTTTGAGGACCCGACCGGCTTGAGCAGCAACAACGTGTCGACGGCCCATGATCTGGCACGTATGGTGGCGGCCGCACACCGCTATCCCCTGATTCGCGAGTTCTCGACCACACCGGGAGTGCGCGCCGAGGTGAAAGGCCGCGAACTCGACTTCCACAATACCAATCAGTTGGTCAGCAGTCCGACCTGGGAAATTGGTCTGTCGAAGACAGGCTACATTCAGGAAGCCGGCAAGTGCCTGGTGATGCAGGCTCGGGTGGCAGACAAGCCGGTGGTGATCGTCCTGCTTGACTCAGCCGGCAAACAGACGCGCATTGGCGATGCCAACCGAATCAAGCGCTGGATGGAAAGCGCTTCAGCGGCGGGAAAGCTGCCGACAACGGTCTGAGTCCGTCATCGTGATTTCATGCCACGGCAATGCCGTGGCTTTTTTTTCAGAGGCTGACACGAGTGCATGGCAACGGGCGTCTGCCCGGCTCTCGGGTGGTCGTGTGGTGAGGGCGAGCGAGTCCATTTGACTGCAGGATGACTGTGCTCGGTCGGTGGCTGCGATTGACCAAGATCGCGGCCTTTTATCCAGGCAAGTCTGCCTTTGCCGGTGGGTCAAGGTTGCTGCAGGTTTGATATGTCTTCCAGGAATAACTAGATAATCAATGATGCTTTGCGGTTCTAAATGGTTTCCTTATAGTGATCGTCTTTGCCGGAGTTTGATGGAGTAGCACATGTTGCGGGTCATTCGCCAGTTGTCTGCGGCCCTTGCGGTGGGCTTTTTTGCGGTCTCGGCACTGGCCGACAATACGCTGCTCAACGTCTCGTATGATGTTGCGCGCGATTTTTACAAGGATTACAACCCGATGTTCCAGAAGCACTGGAAGGCAGCGACTGGCGAGTCGGTCGAGCTGAAACAGTCGCATGCTGGTTCGAGTAAACAGGTGCGGGCCGTGGCCGATGGGCTCGAGGCCGACGTGGTGACCATGAACCAGGCGTCTGACGTCGATTTCCTGGCTGATAAGGGCCTGGTTGCGAAGGATTACGCCAAGCGCTTTCCCAACAACGCTTCGCCCTACACATCCACCATGGTGTTCATTGTCCGCAAGGGCAACCCGAAGGCGCTCAAGGACTGGAACGATCTCGCCAAGCCGGGTGTCCAGGTCATTCTGCCGCATCCCAAGAATACCGGGAATGGTCGCTACACGTATCTGGCGGCCTGGGGTTTTGCCCTCGGCCAACCTGGTAGCAACGAGCATACGGCACAGGAGTTCGTCGCCCGTTTGCTGAAGAACGCCCCGCTGTTTGCTGCTGGCGGCCGCGATGCGACGACCACTTTCATGCAGCGCAGGATCGGCGACGTACTGGTTTCCTTTGAGAGCGAGGCGGAACTGATTGCCCGGGAATTCGGAAAAGGCGACTTCGAGGTGGTTTATCCTTCGCTGTCGATTCTGACCGAATTTCCGGTTGCCATTGTGGACCGGGTGGTCGATAAGAAAGGGACGCGCAAGCTCGCCCAGGCCTACCTCGACTACCTGTGGTCGCCAGCCGGTCAGGAGAACGCCGCTCAGAACTATCTTCGGCCACGCAACGCGGAAATGCTCAAGAGGTACGCTGCGCAGTTTCCGCCGATCAGGACGTTCACTGTCGACGAGGTGTTCGGAGGCTGGAGCAAAGCCTTTCCGAAGCACTTCAAGGATGGCGGTAGCTTCGACCAGATTTATCAGCAGAAGTGAGCTCGGAGCTTTCGCCATTGCCCCGGCCGTGGCTGCGTTGCTCTGGTGATCGTCTCGAATGATGCTCTCGAACCTCCCCAAGCAGCAGGTGCTGCCAGGTTTTCGATTATCTCTCGGTTGCGCGGTGGCTTATCTGTCACTGCTCATCCTGTTGCCGTTGTCCGGACTGGCGTTCAAAGCAAGTCACCTGAGCCTGCCCGAGTTCTGGGCAGTCGCCAGCGGCGAGCGGGCGCTGGCCTCCTATCGCGTTACTTTTGGCGCTTCGCTGCTGGCTGCGACAATCAACTCCTTTTTTGGCCTGATCGTCGCCTGGATCCTGGTGCGCTACTCGTTTCCAGGCAAGCGAACGATCGATGCTCTGGTTGATCTTCCCTTTGCCCTGCCGACAGCGGTCGCCGGAATTACGCTGGCCACCCTCTATTCCGACAATGGCTTGATCGGTCGTCATCTCGCTCCGCTTGGCATGCAGGTCGCCTTCACGCCGCTCGGTATCGTTGTGGCACTAACCTTCATCGGACTGCCTTTCGTGGTTCGCACCTTGCAGCCCGTGATCGAGGACATTGAACCTGAGATCGAGGAGGCGGCCGCCTCGCTCGGTGCTTCTCGTCTGCAGACCTTCACCCGCGTTCTCTTGCCAGCAATTTTCCCGGCGCTGCTGACCGGTTTCACGCTGGCCTTCTCACGTTCGATCGGCGAATACGGCTCGGTCATCTTCATCGCCGGCAACATGCCGCTGATTTCGGAGATCACGCCGCTGCTGATCATCTCCAAACTCGAACAGTATGACGTGGTGGGCGCCACGGCGCTCGCGGTGGTCATGCTGCTCATCTCCTTTGTCATGCTGTTTCTGGTCAACGGTCTGCAGTGGTGGGCGGCAAAACGCCATGCTTCGCCTGCTGCCGGTGCGGGTGTCGGTCGGTGAGCGCTCCGGGTTTGCGGCGAGCCAACACCGAGCCGCGCTGGCTGCGTGCGCTGTTGCTCGCGAGCGGACTCGGCTTCCTCTTCTGCTTTCTCGTGTTGCCCTTGCTGGCGGTGTTTGCCGAAGCTTTCGCCGCCGGCTGGACTGCTTATGCCGAGGCTCTGGCGGACCCGGAGGCTCGTTCAGCGATCGGTTTGACGCTGCTGGTTGCCCTGCTGGTACTTCCCCTGAACGTCCTCTTCGGGGTGACTGCGGCGTGGGCCATCGCCAAATTCGAGTTTCTTGGCAAGAGCTTGCTGATCACCCTGATCGACCTGCCGTTTGCCGTTTCGCCCGTGGTTGTCGGGCTGGTCTTTCTGCTCATTTTTGGTGCCCAGGGGGTTTTCGGGCCGTGGTTGGCAGTGCACGACATCAAGGTGGTGTTCGCCTTGCCGGCGATCGTCCTGGTGACCATGTTCATTACCCTGCCGTTTGTTGCGCGCGAACTGATTCCGCTGATGCAGACGCAGGGCAAGGACGAGGAAGAGGCTGCGATTTCGCTCGGCGCCACCGGTTGGCAGATGTTCCGCCGGGTTACCTTGCCGAATATCAAGTGGGGTCTGCTCTACGGCGTGATTCTGGCGAATGCGCGCGCGATGGGAGAATTCGGGGCTGTGTCGGTCGTTTCCGGGCACATTCGCGGCGAGACCAACACGCTTCCTCTGCATGTCGAGATCCTCTACAACGAGTACAACGCGGTGGGTGCCTTTGCCTCGGCGTCGGTGCTGGCTTTGCTGGCCCTGGTGACCTTGTTCGCCAAGACCGTCGTCGAGTGGCGCATGCGCCGTGAAACAAGCATGTTGTCGGCTGAACTTCCGGCCGAGAAGACCCGGGACTGCTTGGTCGAGAAAGCGGTGGACGAGCACGCTGGCATGTCGCCTGGACGGAAGATATCCTGATGACAGCACCGGGCAGGTTTCCATGAGCATAGAAATTCGCACGATCGGCAAGCGTTTCGGCAATTTTGTGGCGCTGGATGACATCAGCCTCGATATTCCGACGGGCGAACTCGTTGCCTTGCTGGGTCCTTCCGGGTGTGGCAAGACGACGTTGTTGCGCATCATCGCAGGCATGGAAACACCCGACAGTGGGCAGGTGTTGTTCGCTGGCGAGGAGGCAACCCATGTCCATGCCCGAGATCGCAATGTCGGCTTCGTGTTCCAGCATTACGCGCTCTTCCGGCACATGTCGGTGTTCGAGAATGTCGCCTTTGGTCTGCGTGTCAAGCCGCGCCGGCTGCGCCTTGGCGAGGCCGAGATCCGACTCCGGGTAAAGGAATTGCTCCACCTTGTCCAGCTCGACTGGTTGGCGGATCGTTATCCTTCGCAACTTTCGGGCGGGCAACGTCAGCGTATCGCGCTGGCGCGTGCGCTGGCCGTCGAACCGCGCGTTCTCCTGCTCGACGAGCCCTTCGGCGCACTCGATACCCAGGTGCGCAAGGAATTGCGCCGCTGGTTGCGACGCCTGCATGACGAGATGCACATTTCGAGCGTCTTCGTCACCCACGATCAGGAAGAAGCTCTGGAGGTGGCCGACCGGGTGGTGGTGATGAACCACGGGCGGATCGAACAGATCGGCTCGCCGGACGAGGTGTACTCCAACCCGGCATCGCCTTTCGTCTATCAGTTTCTGGGCAACGTCAACGTCTTCCACAGCCGGATTCACGGTGCCTGGGCGGAGATTGGCCGGGAGCAGTCCGAGGGTCTTGCGGCGGGTGAGGCGACGGCCTTCGTTCGGCCGCACGATATCGAGATCGAGCATCGATCGGTTACGGGAAGCCTGGAAGCGACGGTGCAGGAGGTGCACGCCATCGGTCCGCTGGTGCGAGTCGAGCTGGCGCATGGTTCGGAGCTGATCGAGGTTGAACTGACCCGTGAACGGGCCAACGTACTGGCGCTGGTCGAGGGACAGCAGGTATGGCTGAAACCACGGCAGTTGCGAGTTTTTGCCGAGCCGGCCATGGTGATGGAAGAGGGCGGTTCGGGAATCTAGTTGCCCGTCGGGCCACAGCGTCGGTCGACGCTTGCCGATCCCTGGCCCGGACGTTCGACGGGGACCCTCTGAAGATGGCTTTTGTCTGGTAGGATGCGCCGTGATGGAAAAGATTCCTGCCATTAAATACGTGACTTCCCTGCTCCTGATGCTGGTTGTAGGCCTGTTGGGGAGCAGTTTGCCGATCCCCGATGTTTACGCCCAGGCGCTTGAACCGGCGATGGTCGTCATTGCCAATCCGGCGACCAGCGAAGACACCATTCCGCGCGCCTCACTGCGTGCCATCATGGGCATGCGCCTGCAACGGTGGCCGGCAGACGCACCGGTCAAGGTTTTCGTGCTGGGTGACGACGCGCCTGAACATGCCACTTTCAGCAAATCGGTGTTGCAGGTCTTCCCGCATCAACTGCGAATGGCCTGGGATCGGCAGGTTTTCTCCGGGCAGGGGCAGTACCCGGAGCATGTTTCTTCGACACAGGAAATGCTGGCCAAAGTGGCGTCCACTCCTGGGGCGATTGGTTATGTCAAGGCAAGCGAGGTGAATCAGAATGTGCGTGTTCTCAAGATTCGCTAAGATCACGCCTTGCTTGGCGCTGCTGGCTCTGACGGCGTTGTGGCATGTGTCTGCCCGCGCGTTCGACCTGCTGGGCGGTGACGTGCAGTTGCACGGTTTCGCTTCGATGGCCCTGGTGAACACCTCCGACAACAACTTCTTCGGCCGGAGTGATGATCAGATCAGCAATGATTTCAGCGAAGTGGGTGTAAACGCGTCGTGGCGACTGACGCCGATCGTGCAGTTGTCAGCCGAACTGCTGTCGCGTCGGGCTGGCAACACCGATGATGGTGGCGTGCGCCTCGACTACGGCCTGCTCGACTGGACGGCCCTATCGAGCGAAGAGGGGCGCGGCGGGCTTCGTGTGGGACGGATCAAGACGGCCTACGGTTTGTACAACACGACGCGCGACGTGCCCTTCACTCGACCGAGCATCATTCTGCCGCAGTCGATCTATTTCGAACGGACGCGCAATCTGACCGTTTCGGCAGACGGTGCCGAGCTGTACATCGAGCGTTACGGCGAAGCCGGGACCTTGTCCGCCAGTTTTGCTTACGGCCAGCCGCAGACCGATACCGATGCGGCGAAAATCGCGTTGGTGGGCCTGCACCGTCCGGGTAGCCTCGATTCGAAAATGGCACCGGATTTCCAGGTCATCTACGAAGGTTCGGGTGGCAGGTATCGCCTGGGTTTCACTGCCTTGCGTCTCGACCTCAAGTACCAGCCGGGCTATGGTGACATCCTGCAGGCCGGCCGTTTCAAGCTGACGCCGCTGATATTTTCGGCGCAGTACCACGCCGAAAACTGGAGTCTGACCAGTGAATATGCCCGGCGCCGGACCTCGGTCGAGGATTTCGGGCCGTACTTTTACAATGGCACTTTCAATGGCCAAAGCTATTACGTGCAGGGGACTTATCGGCTGGCGCCGCAGTGGGAAGCCCTGTTGCGCTATGATGCGTATTACGCCGATCAGAATGATCGAGACGGCAAGAAGTTTGCTGCCGCCACCCACCTTCCCGGGTTCACCCGTTTTGCCAAGGACTGGACAGTCGGCTTGCGCTTTGACGTGACGCCACAATTCATGTTGCGCGTCGAAACGCACCGGGTCGATGGAACCGGTTTCCTGGCGACACAGGACAATCCGAGAACGCAGGATCTGCGGCGTTACTGGGACAATTTCATGCTGCAAGCGTCTTTCCGTTTCTAGTCTCACCGCATGCGGGAAATCCCGACGCCAACCGTTCTTCCTGGCCGCTCCCGATTCATCAGCCTCAAATGGAAGGTACTGCTGACCCTGGGAGCAGTCATGCTGTCGGTCAGTGGCGCGCTTTCCTGGTTGCATTACCAGCATCTGATCACGCGTTTCGAGGAACAGCGAGCCGAGACCCGCGAACGTCTGGTGGCTCAGGCCTTCGCATTGCGCGGTGAGGTCGGACTGCGTTTGCAGGCGCTGGCGGGGATTCTCGCGGCGCTCGATTCGGTTGGCGTCAGCCTCTTCCAGACCGAGGCGGGCAATGCCCTGCTGCGGCAGCACTTCGACAGCTACTGGCCGGCCCTGCAGTATGGCTATGGCATCGATTTGCTTGATGTCTATGTCAGGACCGGTGTGCCATTGGCCAGGTGGCGCACCGCGCCAGATCCCGGAATCAATCTGGACGCGCACGTACGCAATGTCATTGGGAACGAGCGGTCCATGAACTGGACGCGCTGTCGTGAGGTGTGCACCGAGCTGGCCGCTGCACCGATCCTCTCGGCCGGTCAGGTTGCCGGGGCGGTAGTCCTCGGAAGTTCGCTGGCCGACGTGGTCAACTCGTTTCAAAGGGTGACCGGTGCCGATCTCGGTGTACTGATTCCGACCGAACTGGCGCCGGCTGGGCCAACGCCGGATGAGGCTTTCCTGCCGCAGGTCGGAATGCGGGCGATTCCCTTGAGCAGCATGGGAAACCACCGCCCCTTGTTGCGCCAGCTGAGCACGATCCCGCGGACCCCGCCCGATCCCGGCCACGCCTACCTTTCCCTGTCTTACGAGGGCAGGCAGTTCGAGTTGTCGTTTCTTGCTCTGGACGCACCTGAGGGGAGCGCCCAGCCGGCGTTGATGGTGGTCATTGACGATCTCACCCAGGCGTTGGCGGACATACGGAAGTCCGTACTGAATCGCATGCTGGGCGAACTGCTGGCGTCGCTACTTTCCCTCCTGCTGCTCTCGCTGCTGGTTAACGCGCCGCTGCAACGCATGACGCGGACGGCGCGGGCGATTCCGTTGCTCGGCCGCAGCGCCTTCGTCGAAGCGCGTGCGCGCATCGCGCCGCGTGCCCGACGACTGGTCGAAGATGAGATCGACAGCCTGGATGAGGCGGCAATCGCCCTGTCTTACCGACTGGAGACGCTGGAGCGGGAAGTGGCGGTGCATTCGGCCGAGACCGAAGGCATGTTGCAGCGCATTTCGGTCGAGCGCGATTTCAGCAGGAGCCTGCTCGATACGGCGCAGGTAATCATTCTCACCCAGTCCACCGATGGACGGATCCTGACGCTCAATCGCTACGGGCGCCAGTTGTCCGGCTTGGGGGAGGAAAGGCTTGCCGGCAAGCGGTTTTTCGAGCTGAGCGGAGCTGATCAGTCGCGTTCGGCTGCTGCGCAACAGTCCTTGCAGGAAATCGTGGCCGGTGATCGCCTGCATGTGCAGTTGGAGTCGATTCTCCAGGGCAAGCACGGTGAGTGCTATGAAATCACCTGGAATCATTCGCGCTTGACCGGCCAGGCAGGCGAGGCGGTGATGATCCTTTCGGTCGGGATCGACCACACCGAACGCAAGCGTGCCGAATCACACGTCAGCTATCTGGCCGAGCACGATCCGCTGACCGGCCTGGTCAATCGTCAGCATTTCCAGGATGAGCTGAGTCAGGCACTGCTTGACGCCCGTCGCTCTGGGCACGACGGGGCGCTGCTCTACCTGGACCTGGATGCCTTCAAGTACGTGAACGATGTGAGTGGCCACCAGGCCGGCGATGCCTTGTTACGGGTCGTGGCCGACGAGGTCGGCAGCCTGGCGCGTGCCAGCGATCTGCTCGGACGACTGGGGGGGGACGAGCTCGGTTTCCTGTTGCGCGAATGCGATCACGGCGGTGCGATTCAGGTGGCCGAGAAGATCAACCGGCGGCTGGCCGAAATCAAGTTTCCCGGCCTGGGGGCGAATCACCGGGTTTCCGCCAGCATCGGGATAGTCGTTTTCTCGGAAGCCAGAATGGACGTTGAACATCTGTTGGCCAATGCCGACATCGCGATGTATCAGGCGAAATCGAAGGGCGGTGGCGGCTGGCATGTCTACTCCGAAGGCGAGGGTGTGCAGGAGCAGATGCAGAGCCGGCTGCATTGGGAGGAGATGATCAACCGATCACTGACCACCCAGGGATTCATCGTGCACTACCAGCCGATTCTCGACATCCGCGCACGGCAGGTCAGTCACTACGAAGCGCTGGTGCGCATGCGGGCGGCCGATGGCTCGGTGATCCCGCCGGGCATGTTCATGGATGTGGCCGAGAAAAGCAGCCTGATACGTGACATCGACCGTCATGTGATCCGGCTGGTGTTCGGCAAGATGCTGTCCCTGTTTGCCGCCGGCAGGCATTACAAGTTTTCGATCAACCTTTCAGCGGTCAGCATCAACGATACAGGTCTGCTCCCCTTCATCCGCGACCAACTGGCGCGCAACACCCTGTTGCCCAGCCACGTTGTCTTCGAGATCACGGAGACGGCGGCAGTATCCGATTTCTCCGCTGCCCGGACGTTCATGAACGCAGTGCGTGAACTTGGCTGCGAGTTCGCGCTCGACGACTTCGGCGTCGGCTTTTCTTCCTTCAACTACGTCAAGCAGTTGCCGGTGGATTACGTCAAGATCGACGGTTCCTTCGTGCGTACCCTGGTCGATAGTCCGGATGATCAGGTCTTCGTGCGCGCCTTGTCCGAGGTCGCTCGCGGTTTCGGCAAGAAGACCGTGGCCGAGTTCGTCGAGGATGAGCGCGCCCTCAACATGCTGCGCAGTTTCGGGGTTGACTACGCACAAGGCTACTTCATCGGCAAGCCGGCAGCGGAGATTGCCTGACTGCGCTTGGATTCGCCGCCCTGTCTGGCCTGGTCGGGAGGCGGGGGGAGCCGGTGCTATAATCATCGGCTGACCTTTCATCCCACCCGCTTACCGTCCTCGCAGAATGGCGCTGTATACCCTCGGCATCAACCACCACACAGCCCCGCTGTCGGTTCGTGAGCAGGTGGCTTTCCACGCCGAGAGGGTGCGGCAGGCGCTGACTGACCTGACCCGCCGCAAGCCGGTTCACGAAGCGGCGATTCTTTCGACCTGTAATCGGACCGAAGTCTATGTTGCC
>ERZ761607.3686-NODE-3686-length-14504-cov-3.934182_pt1 | contig 14504 bp, 13 predicted proteins | sample MGYA00511164_ERZ761607 | MGnify/ENA primary metagenome ERZ761607 (study PRJEB28899, sample SAMN02445080) | bioreactor sludge metagenome | biome: EBPR sludge | place: Australia: Brisbane, Thorneside Wastewater Treatment Plant | collected 2011-06-22 ...
CACCTGCAACCCGTCTTCGAGCACGCGGAGTACGTGGGCCGTGGTGTGTCCGACAGCCTTTTCGCCCACGGACTTTGTCTGCCAAGCGGATCGAGCCTGTCACCGGATGACCAAAAGCGGGTGATCGAGACCGTCCTCGACACCCCAGGATTGAGGTTCTGATGCGTCGCCTTGCCACGCGCTCGCTTCAGGCGCTGATCGACATCGCGGCCCTAGCGCTCTGTCTGGTGGCCGCGTTCGCCGTCCGGTTCGAGGGGGAGATTCCCCCAAGCATGTGGCAGCGTCTCGTCGTCCAACTTCCCTACGTGGTGGCAGCCGAGTACGCGCTGCTCTTCTCGGTCGGAGCGCCACGCTTCTCTTGGCGTCACATCAGCCTCCGCGACGTCACACGAATCTTCACCGCGGTGGCTGCCTCCGCGCTGCTCTTCGCCATCGCACGGGCAGTATTCGGTCACCATCCCACGCTGGGGCCGTACCTCACGCTCCCCTGGGGTGTGATCGCAGCCAACGGTTTGCTCGCGTTCCTCGGGGTCGGTGGCGTCCGGGTGGCTCGGCGCCTGGCGGGCGAGTCTGCCGACTCCGCGAAGCGCCAGGAACCGAACACGACACGAGCTCGAACGCTGCTCGTCGGCGCGGGCCAAGCGGGCCACCTCGTCGCGCGAGAGATCTCGGTCCGCCCCGATCTGGGAATCCTCCCCGTCGGGTTCGTCGACGACGACCCGATGAAGAAGGGTTCTTTGGTGCACGGTCTCCCGGTGCTCGGCACGATCGAAGAGCTCGGTCGCGTCGCGGTCGACCGCGGCGCCACCCAGGTACTGATCACGATCGCTGCTGCGCCCGGCGACGTCGTGCGACGGATCAAGACGCTGGCCCACGAGAACGGGCTCCCGGCGAAAATCATCCCCGGTGTCTACGAGATCGTCGGTGGCCAAGTGAACGTTCAGCACATCCGGGCAGTCGCGATCGAGGACTTGCTCCGCCGCGAGCCGGTTAGCCTCGAATTGGATCAGATCGAAGAGAGTCTGAAGGGCCGAACGGTGCTGGTCACGGGCGCGGGCGGCAGCATCGGCAGCGAGCTGTGTCGGCAGGTCAGTCGCTTCGAGCCCCAACAACTGATCTTGGCCGAGCGCTCCGAGAATGCGCTGTTTCACATTCATCGAGAGCTTCAGCAGCAGTACCCCGCCCTCGACCTCGTGCCTGTCGTCCTCGACGTCACCAACGAGAGCCAAGTCGATCGCGCGTTCGAGAAGTTCGGCCCCGACGTCGTCTTCCATGCCGCCGCCCACAAGCACGTTCCCATGATGGAGTGGAACCCATCGGAGGCGGTGCTCAACAACGTTTTCGGGACAAAGGTCGTGGCCGATGCGGCCGCACGGCACGCGGTGGCGACCTTCGTGATGATCTCGACGGACAAAGCCGTCAACCCAACCTCGGTCATGGGTGTCACCAAGCGCGTGGCCGAGATGTACGTACAAAGCCTCGCAGAACGAGCGCGCACGACCTTCGTTACGGTGCGCTTCGGAAACGTCCTCGGGTCCGCGGGAAGCGTCGTCCCCATTTTTCAGGAACAGATCGCGGCTGGAGGTCCGGTCAAGGTCACGCACCCGGACATGGTTCGCTACTTCATGACGATTCCAGAGGCATGCCAGCTGGTGCTTCAGTCATCAATCTTGGGTCGTTCGGGTGAGATTCTCGTGCTGGACATGGGCTCCCCCGTGAAGATCGTCGACCTCGCACGCGACCTCATCCGTCTGTCCGGCGTCCGCGAAGGAGACGTGGCGATCGAGTTCACCGGCACCCGCCCGGGAGAGAAACTCTTCGAGGAGCTTTCCGTCGACGAAGAAAGCGTGACCAAGACTCGTCACGAGAAGATCTTCGTCGGTAAGGCGCGGAAGAGCGAGTGGCCACGACTTTCCACGCAACTCGAAGCGCTTCGAGCTGCCGCGCTCGATGGGCGCGAAGTACGCTCTCATCTGAAGGCTCTAGTACCCGAGTACACCCCAACGACGCGCGCGCTCCCGGCGCAGCCGGACGCTCTTCCCAACGTCGGCGTCGTGGCATCGTCCGCCGGGACCGCCTGATGCTTTCGCCTGTCGTGGAGTCGGGGCTCTTCGGCGCCCTGTTTCTCCTCTTGTTCGTTCTGGGCCTGACGAACGTGAGAGCGTTCGTGTGGCTTGCGGCGTTCCTGACTCCGTTGATGACCCCGCGCCTCACGCTCGCCATCGGCATCGATTGGCACAAGGTCGTTGGCCCACTCGCATTGCTCCTCGCGGTTCTCGCGCGTCGTCCGCGACTCGAGCTCCCCGAGCTCCGCTCACTCAAGCTGTGGTTGCTCTACGCGAGCGTAGTCAGCGTCGTCTGGATGTTCGCCGAGTACACGGTGCTGCATCGCTACTGGCTCGCCGAAGCGATGGGCCTCGGCGCGGCTCAATCCGTCTACAAGATGCCCGTACAGCTCGGGACGTTCGCGCTCGTGGTCGCCAGTGCTTGGTTGGTGCCACGAAGCGGCGTCGCCCATGCGAACGCGGCCAGCGACGGCTTGATCTGGGGCTGCGTTGCGAGCATCGCGTTCGGCCTGGTGCTCGTCGCAGTGACGGGTCGAGGCATGCTTTCGCAGAACGAAATGCAGGGCATCATCGAGGTCGGCACGGTGACCGTCGGCAGGATCGGTGGACTGAGCGGAGAGCCGAAGATGCTCGGCGCAGTGCTCGTCGTCACGAACTTGTTCCTCCTCTGCAAGATCGTCTTCGGTCCCAAGTACTCACGGAAGCAACTCGTGCTCCTCGCGACATGCACCGTCGGCCTCTATGCGACGTACTCGACCTCGGCATGGGTCGCATTTGCTCTCGGAGTCGCGGTTCTGGGTTACACGTCGCTCCGCGAGCTTCGCTCGTCGCGCTGGCATCGATTCGCTGCCATCGCGCTCCTCGGTGTCGCCGGCGCGCTCTCGACTCCGACCTTCCGCGATGCCGTCGAAGAACGGCTCGCCGGCCGCCTCACGGGTCGGACGAGCGAAGTCGAACGACAGAAGGACAACTTTCTCTGGCCGGTGCTCGAGAGGGATCCCATTCACGGCATCTGGGGCTTCGGGTTCGGTGGAACCGATCTGGAGGTCATCCCCTTCGTCCCCGCGACCGAACGTGCGTATCGCCGAACCCCGACGGCGGCCGTGACCGGAATGCGTTTCTTGGGCGACACCGGTGTACTTGGCGTTCTCGGGTTCCTCGCCGTGCTCTGGTACTGGTCGCGAAGCATGCGAGCACGCGGGTCGACGGATGGCGCTGCGTTCGTGCTCGTCGGCGGCATCGCGACGATGAGCTGCTCGATCAACGCCCTACCCTGCTTCCTTGTGCTGGCTGGAGCAGAGTCCGCAGCCAGCACGCTCAAGGCCAAGGACGCTTACGGATGACCCTCCAACGCGGAGTGCTCGTCGTTCTGTCGGGGATCGACTGCGCCGGGAAGAGCACCCAGCTCGACCTCTTGCGCCAACGCGCTTCGGAGCAGGGCCTCTCGGCCGAAACGCTCTGGCTTCGCCCTGGATACTCGCCTTGGTTGGACGCCACACGACGCGTCCTCCGCCGAGTTCGTCCGGGCGCGCTTCCGACGCCCGGCATTGCGAACAATGCCCGACGAGACGCCGCCTTCCGTCGTACAGACGTCCGCGTCGCCTGGGTCTCGGTGGCCCTCGCCGACCTGTGGGCACAGTACACCCTGAGGCTACGAGGAATGCTCCTGCGTCACGACCTCGTGCTCTGCGATCGCGGCCTCGTAGACGCGAAGATCGACTTCACGCTTCGATTCCCGGAGATGCAGCCCGGATGGTCGACGGCATTGCGTGTGGTCGATGCGTCGATGCCCACACCCGACGCCCACGTTTTGCTTACGATTCCTCGTGAAGAGATGATCCTCCGACAAGCCCGGAAGTCAGAGCCGTTCCCCGACCCTCCCGACCTGAGAGATCGACGATACGCGTTGTACTCCGAGCTGAAGGGCGCCCGAATCCATCGAGTCGACACGTCGGTCGCGTCCATCGAGGAGACCAACGATCGAATCTGGCAGCTCATCGAGACATCGAGGGCGCTCCGGTGAACTTGTCTGAGCTCCGACATCGGGAAGCGTTCGACGACGTGCTCGCGGCTACTCTCGCACGCCATCTCACACGTCTCCGCCACTCAGCCGTCGAAGTCGCGCCATCGCCTCGGGCGCCCCACGGCTCGACCTGGCGAGAGCATCGGCTGTTCGGCGCATTCATCGGTCCGGGCGACGCGACGCGTGCCCGACGATTCCTCACCGACCTCTATCGATTCTCTCCTTCGCCTACACGGTGGCTACCGCAAGCGACCGCAGCGACCATCGCGGGGTCCGTCCCGGGATTCCGAGCGCTCTCGCACCCTCGTTTGTGGATCAGCGACGCCTTCGAGGGCCGTCACGCCCCACTGATCTTGCCTGGAAATCAGCGGGTTCGCTTCATCGACTTCGACACGGAGACGGTCCACGTCTTTCAGAAGGACGGCTTCGACCTGCGCACCATGCGAAGCGAAGTGGAGACTCGTTTGCGCTTCGCCCCGCGCTTCCTGGAAGTGCTGAACCACGACGTCGCGGGAGGTTGGTTCACTGAGCCTTTCGTCGAGGCGTGGGCACTCGCGCGGGTGCCACCGTGGGTGAATCGTCAGCGCGCTCGCAGGTCAGCAGAGGCACAACTCGAGTCGTGGAGAAACGCCACGCGACGACGTCTTCCCCGCGAGGAGTATGCCGGACGGCTCGGCGCGGAGATCGACGAGGCGTCGAAGCAGCTCGAGACGCGATTTCAATCGGCGTTGGGTGCGCAAGTGAGAACGCTGGCGCGTCGTCTGCTCGGGCTCGTGCGGGCAGATACGGTCGAAGTTGCTCAGTCGCACGGCGACTTTCAGCCAGGGAACGTCCTCGTTCGTAAGCGCGATCTCTCGACCATCCTCATCGATCTCGAGCATGCTGGTGAACGCTCCAGCGCGTACGATGAGCTGACGTACTCTTTGTCGAGTCGCTCCGCGGCGGGTCTGGCCGATCGGGCGGCCGCGTTCTTGGCCGCTGACCGGATCGGCCCGACGCGAGCAGACGCGGTCGCCTGGTTCTTGGCGGAGGACCTCCTCTTCTTCGTGCGAGAGAGTCTGACCGGACCGTTTCGTCGCCCGTCCATGGGCTTGGGGAGTTTGCTCGGCGAAGTCCATCGGTTGCTCACGATGTGGACGTGGCCCGGATGAAGGTCTTGGTCTCAGCGGTCGCCCTGCGCGGTTCGGGCTCGCGAATCCTCGGCGAGAGTCTCGTCGCCGCACTCGACCGACACGGCGACGTCGACCAGACGGCGTGGGTGCCGCGGGACTGGTCTCGGGTCCCGTCGAAGGTCCATCGCATCGCCCCTGGCTTCGGACCCAAGCTGCTTCACGAGCTGTCGATTCCCTCACGCTCTCGGATGTTCGACGCGGTTCTCTCGCTCGGCGACACGGGCACCCCCATCCCGCGCCGGCCCCACGTGCTCCTCGTGCAACAAGCCCACCTCGCGTACCCCGCCGATGAGTGGGGATATCGCCCGCCTCGGCGCTTTCGCACCAAGATGCTCGCTCTGGAGGCCTACTTTCGTGCCGGCATGGCGGGCGTCACCCGATTCACCGTGCAAACCGAGGACATGAAGCAGCAGCTGAGCGCTCGTTGGGATCTTCCGAGCGAGCGCATCGACGTGATCCCGTCGAGCGTGCTTCCTGTGCCGATTCACGAGCCACTGAAGAGCTCACGGCCGTTCATCTCCTGCGTCACGTCCGCCGGCCCCCACAAGAACCTGTCCGTTCTCCCCGAGTTGCTCGCGACCCTGTCTGACGACGTCGACCTCCGCATCACGGTTGCCTCGCATGAGGTCCCCGAGCTCGTCGCGAGGTGTCGGCGCCTGCGAGTGTTCGACCGCGTGGTTTTCGAGGGCGCGGTGACGCGCGAGCGGGCGATGTCCCTCCTCGCCTCGTCGGAGTGCGCCGTGCTCCCCTCTCTACTCGAGTCGTTTGGTTTCGGCTTCTACGAAGCCATGGCGGTCGGCACTCCGGTCGTCGCCGCCGACCGGGGGTTTGCACGCGAGGCGTGTGGTGAGGCCGCCCGCTACGCCGATCCATCCTCTGGAGAGGACTTCGGCCGTGCCGTGAACGCGACGCTGCGAGCATCGCGCGAGCGACAGGCCGAGGCGTCGCGGGCACGCTTTGCACACGTCGCGCGCACGTGGGATCAAATCGCCGAGTCTTACGTCGCCTCGATTCGGCGCGCGGTTCAACCCTGACACTCCGATGCTCGCCGCACCCCATCCCGAAGAGTTCATCCTCGTCCTGGCCGCGAGAGGCGAGCGCACGGAGGCTGAGCACCACACGCTGCGTGAGCTCATCACCAGCGCGGACATGGGTCGGCTGTTCGAAACCGCATGCTCGAATCAGGTCCACCACGTCGTGGGCGACGGGCTCCTTCGTTCTGAGCTGCTCGCCCCTGACTCGGCCTGGGCTCTCGAGCTTGCCTCGAACGCGGTAGCCAAAGAGCGTCTGTTCGAGGCCGTCCGAACCGTCTCGGCGGCTCTCGATTCCGTGGGGATCGCTCACGCCCTCGTCGAGAGCGCATCGGTCGCGGTCGCCACCGCCATGCCCCTTCGCGCGCTCGGGTCGGGCGACGTCGACATCATCATCGAGCGCGGGTCGCTCGCGCGTGCGCTTTCGATCTGTGCAGGTTACGGATTCGTTCCAGAGCCTCGCGACGGCCGCACGCGCACCTCGCGAGTCGAGCTCGTACACGTCGTCGATGACCGTCCGCTTCGGATCGAGATCGGCGAGGTCACGTTCGAGCGCCACTGGACCCCGCTCCCGTTTCCCCCTCTCGAGGCGCGTTGGCTGTCCCGACGAACCCGTACGTCGTGTGGGCTACCGGTGCTGTCTCCCGCCGACCTGCTCGTGCAGGTCGCGATTCACACCTCCATGCACTCGTTCGTTCGTGCGCCAGGACTGCGTCTGTACGTCGACATCGACCGCGTCGTGCGACTCGGTGGAATCGACTGGCCTGAGGTCGTCGCCCAGCTCGTGAGCGCTCGAGCACGCAACCGTGGGTGGCTCGCGTTCGAGCTCGCGACCGAGTTGCTCGGCACGCCGATTCCGATGTCGGCCCGAGCCGAGCTCGGCCGACGAACCAAGGGGCGTGCTCTCGAAGCGCTGATGCGGGCCGAGTCGGTCTTCGATCGCGGACGACCGCGACTTGCTCGCGGCAAAGCGCTGTTGCTCGACGTTGCGCTCGAAGACGAGGGGGCGTCGAACTGGGTCACAAGGAACCTCGCCCCCTCGCGCGAGTGGCTCGAGCGGGAGTTCGGCGACGGCCGGTCCCAATCGCGAGCGTCGCTCCAACTCGTTCGACTCCTCCGAGCCACCAGCACCTGGCAGCCACGGTAGAACCATGATCCTCGGCAAACAAATCTACCTTCGAGCGATTGAAGACCACGATCTCGAGTTCCTTCAATCGATGCTGAACGACCCAGAAGTGTCACGAATGGTGGGCGGATTTTCGTTCCCCGTGTCGTTGACGAGCCAGCGTCGCTGGTACGAGCGCTCGCTACAGAACGAACGAACTCAGCGCTGGATCGTCGCCCGACGGGAGGATGACGCGCGACTCGGACTCACTGGACTGTGGGAGATCGACTACCAGTCCCGCTCCGCCCTCACCGCCCTCAAGCTCGCATCCCAGTCGGACCGAGGGCGTGGGCTCGGCACCGACGCCATCAAGACGGTCGCAGCGTTCGCGTTCGACCAACTCGGACTCCATCGCCTCTGGTCCGAGATCTTGACCTACAACACGGCTTCGCTCCGGGCGTACGTCGACAAGTGCTCGTTTCGAGTCGAGGGCGTGAGCCGACAGTCGGCGTTTCGTGACGGCCGCTTTCACGATCAGGCCCGAATCGCCCTACTTGCCGAGGAGTACCGGAGCACCCCTGCGTACGACGACTATCGTGCCGTGCCGCTCGAGCCCACGCACACCGCACGAGAGAACGTTGCCGGAGCCAACGAGTGATGCGACCGAACTTGAGGGGCCTCTCGAAGCGGGCCATGGATATCGCGCTCGCATCCGCAGCGCTGCCGCTGGCCGCCCCTGTGGTCTTGGGTGTCGCTCTGGCCACCGTCGTCGAGAGCCCCGGCAACCCGTTCTTCCTTCAACCACGCGTAGGTCGCGATGGAAAACGCTTCACGCTTTACAAGCTTCGAACGATGATTCCCAACGCCCAGAACATCGGAGCAGGCCTGTACAACGAGAAGAACGACCCTCGGTACACGCAGACAGGCAAGCTCGCACGACGATTGTCGTTGGACGAGGTTCCGCAGCTTCTCAACGTGCTCAAGGGCGACATGAGCATCGTAGGTCCGCGCCCACAGCTCGACATCATCGTCGACGCTCACGCCGAGGACTATCGCGAGATCCTGAAGGTCAAACCGGGCTTGACTGGGCTCGCACAAGTGTCGGGTCGAAACGCGCTCCCCCGATCGAAACGCATCGAGTTGGACCGTGCTTACGCACGAACCTGGTCGATCCGGGGGGACATCGCGATCTTGGCCAAGACGATCGGCGTCGTGCTCCGAGGCGAAGGTCAGCTGAACGACCAATCTGCCGCCGACGTCGAACGTTGACGCAAGCGCGTCCGCACGCGCTACTCCGAGCGACCCATCGCGCGCGAGAGCACCTCGACCCATCGTTCGTGAATCACGTCGACGCCATACTCACGACTCGCCGCGACCGCCGCTGCCCGTTCGCGTCGTAGCGACTCGGGCTCGTCGAGCCGTGCCAGCAGCTCGGTGGTGAACGACTCGGCGGAACGAGCAACGAAGCCACAACGATGTCGAAGCACGAGCTCGGCGAGATCGGAGTCGGCCCCCGTGATCGCAGCGATCGCGCTCCCGACCGCGAGGGCCGAATAGGTCTTGCTCGGTACCGAGAGGTGCTCGGTTCCTGGGGATTGCGCGACAACTGCGACGTCGGCGCACGAGAGGCTGAGCGGCAGGGCCGACCACTCCTGGCGTGGCAAGAACCGAAGGACTCTTGGTGGCACCCCCAGCTCGTTGGCCCTTCGACGCACCGCTTCGAGCCCGAGCCCATCGCCTACGACGACGAAGACCACGTCGTCCCGCGCGGAGCAGACGGCCGCCGCTTGCAGCATCGGCTCGAGGTCGTGACTACCCCCGAGGTTTCCCGAATACATCACGACCGTTCGATCGACGAAGCCGTGCTCGTGCGCGAACGGATTGTCGACCTTCGGGAGCGGTCGCAGCGCTGGGTCGGCCCAGTTGGGAATCACCTCGCACGGGCGTCGCATCGACCCACCTTGCGCTTCCACCGCGGCCGCCATGCGAGGTCCGAGCGAGATGACTGCACCGGCATCCCGATAGACCCGTCCGTTCCACGCCCGCCATCCGCGGACCCCCACCGAGTCGTCGCTCGACACCCCCATTCGAACGACGTGCTCCGGGTAGAGGTCCCACACGAGGATCGCGTAACCAAGCCGTCGCACTCGAGCGGCCGACCAAACGACGTTCGGAAGGAACGGTGGGTTCGTCACAGCCAGCACGAACGGCCGCCCCGACACCCCCATGAGCAAGCCTCCCGCCTCGGCAGCGAACGTCGCCCACGTCCGCGCTCGGGTGGAGAGCGACGTGCGATCGTATGCGGTGAGCACCCGCGTCCGAACCCATTCCTCGTCGACTCGATGAGGGGTACCCGTCCAAAGCTCCGCGGGTCCAAACGTCCGTGCGAGGCGTTCGATCATGGTCGCGAACGCGGGAGAGAGCGATTGGTTCACCACGATCCAGCGAGGCGCCTCCCGCGGGTTGCCAGAGAGCATCCGCGCACAGTATCTCGTTCCTCTCGACGGGCACGAATGACCACGCGAACCGACCGGTGGGAGCACGGCTCCGACTTCCACACGCTGCTCGCGCCGATCGAGCTCCCCCCCGCCCCGACCCCCTGGTGGCCCGCGGGGGCCGAGCTCTTCGGCTCCGGTCGCGACGCGATGCGGTTCGTGCTTCGCGTCGGGCGCGAGCGTCATGGTTGGTCGCGCTTGTTCGTTCCCGACTACTTCTGCCAAGAGGTCATCGCGGCGCTCGCCACGGAGCGGCTCCTCGTCGAGACGTATCGTTGCAATCCGTGGTCTGACGTCGTCCTGGGGGGCGACTTCGGTCGTCACGACGTCCTCCTCACGCTCCCCTACTTCGGCCAGCGTCCACCGCCGAGCGTCGCTCCCCGACCGATGCGGCCCTTCTGGGTCATCGAGGACCACACACACGATCCGACGTCGGTTTGGGCGACCACCAGCCACGCGGACTACTGCGTCGCCTCGTTGCGCAAGACGCTTCCCATTCCGGAAGGTGGCATCGCTTGGAGCGGCGCGGGCCCGTTGCCGGCGGCGCCTCCGTGCACGCCGGACCGCGAACGAGCGGCATCCGCGAAACGCGAAGCCATGTGGCTGAAGGCCGCGTACCTCGCTGGAGCAGGGGTCGACAAACCGGCGTTTCGTGAGCTCGCTCTCGAGGGAGAGGCCTCCATCGCGTCGGGCGACGTGTCCGGCATGACGCGAGCCACCCGGCAGCTGCTTCCGCTCCTGCCGATCGCAGAATGGCGCGCGGTCCGACGCGCGAATCATCAGCGACTGAACGAGGCGCTGCGAGACCTCAGCTGGCTCACGCCACTCGACGCACACCCAGACGGTTACCCATCCGCGTTCGTCGCACGTGTCGACACGCACGAGCGCCGCGAGCGCGTTCGATCGCGATTGATCTCGAATCGCGTGTATCCCGCCGTGTTGTGGCCCCTCGACGAACCCGTCGTCGCGGTGTCGCCCATCGCACGGGAGATCTCGAAAACGATCCTCGTGCTCCACTGCGATGCGCGGTACGACGCGACCGACCTCCAACGAGTTGCAAGTCTCGTGGCAGCTGCTGGCAACGAATCTCTCGAACGAGAATCGACTGAACGATGAAGCTCTCCATCCTCGATGCGCGCCGCCCCGACGAGAGGGCGGAGTGGGTTCGCCTCTGGGAGTCGAGCGCGGAACGCGACGTCTTCGCCCACCCGACCTACGCCGAGCAGTTCGCGGGCGAAGGCGACGACGTGCTCTGCGCGGTCGGCCTTTGGGACGATGGCGGCGTGCTCTTCCCGTTGCTGCTTCGCCCCATCGACCGCCTGCCATGGGCCAGTGGAGCTCCGTCACGAGACGCGACCACCCCGTACGGATATGGAGGACCGACTCGCCTCCGAGAACCGGCCGTCGAGCAGGAAGCGGCGTTCTTCTCGGAGTTGGAGTCGCAGTTGCGCGCGAAGCAGGTCGTCGCGGCGTTCAGCCGACTGAGCTTGTTTCCCGGACTCGCGGCGATCCCCCCTAACTGGAAGGTGACGGAGGTCGCACCCAACGTCGTTTGCTCACTGCATCGGCCGCCCGAAGAACAGTGGCGCGAATACGCCCACAAGGTGAGGAAGAACGTCAACAGAGCCCGTCAGCACGGTCTTCGCTGCGAGATCGACCTCGAGGGTCGGCGGTTGGACGACTTCTTGGCGGTGTACGAGTCGACGATGGCCCGTCGCGGCGCGAGCGACTCGTACCTCTTTCCTCGCACGTTCTTCGAGAAGCTTCTCACCATCCCGTCGGCGTGCGTCTACTTCCACGTGCTCGCAGGAGATCGTGTGGTCTCGACGGAGCTCGTGCTCCGCTCGCGTCGGCATCTCTACTCGTTCCTGGGCGGGACGCTGTCGGATGCGTTCGAACTGCGCGCGAACGACCTGCTCAAGCACGAGGTGATCGGTTGGGGCCACGCCGAAGGTCTCGAGGCGTTCGTTCTCGGAGGCGGCTTCACGCCCGGAGACGGCATCTTCCAGTACAAGAAAGCCTTTGCGCCGGACGGGGTGGTCCCGTTTCGGACCGCCAGCCTCGTGCTGCTGCCCTCCGAGTGCGCGAGCTTGGTCGAGCGCCGCACAGCGTGGGCCGCCGAACGCGGAGAGAGCTGGTCCCCTCGTGAGACCTACTTCCCCCCCTATCGCTCTTGATCGCCTGCTGACCTGGTTGGCGGTCGGTTGCCTGTGCTCTGGCCCGCTGTGGTTGGGCGGAGCGAGCGCGCGTGCGGCGACCCTCGTGGGTGGCGTCATCGTGGTCGGTACGTCGTTGGCCGCTTGGCTCGCGCGGCGAAGCGGATGGAAGCCGGACTCAACCTGGTCCGGCGGGGTCGTCGTGGCTGCGGTCTGGACGGCACTGCAGGCCATCTCGCTCCCCATCGACTGGGTCACACGCTTCGCACCTCGAGCCGCAGACCACGCCCGCCAAGCGGCGGACTTGCTGGGAGAAGCCGCGCCGACGTGGGCGACGCTCTCCGAGGATCCCGGACGCACGCGAGCGGCTCTCACGACGTCGCTGATGGTCGTCGCAGCCGCATGGGCCGCCTCGGCGCTCGTAAGAGCTGGCGCGCGGCGAACCCTTCTTCGCGGTGCGCTCGCCGTGTCCGCGAGCCTGATCGCGATCGCGATGGTGCATGCGGTGTTGGGACTCGAACGCCTCGGAGGGATCTACGCCCCTCGCTTCGCGAATCCGACGTTCCTCACCCCCCTCTTGAACGACAACCACTTGGCCGCCGTGCTCGCCGCGTCGGTCCCCCTCGCGTGGGCCGAGAGCCTCCGAGCTCGACAACGACGTGAGCGAAACGCGTGGCTCTTCCTCGCCCTCCTCCTCGCGGCGTTTTCCGTGGGTACGCTGTCCCGAAGCGCGCTGCCCACGCTCCTCGTGGGAGTCGTGACGTTCGGCATCGCGAGCCGCCGCCGAGGCTCGTCGTGGCGTCTCGTGGCGGGAGGGATCGTGGTCGCCGTGGGGGCAGTGGCTTTCGTCGGCGCGGAGAGGTACCTCCGAGCCGCGGCAGACACGGACCTCTCGAAGCTCGAGCTGATCGCGGAGAGCTCGCGTCTTCTGACGGCAGCGCCCTGGACGGGCGTGGGTCGCGGCGCCTTCACGGTGGCGTTCGCGCAGGTCCACGGTGTGGACTGGAGGTACACGCAACCCGAGAGTTGGCCAGTTCTGTGGCTCGTCGAGTGGGGTCTACTCTTCGGGGTCGGTGTCGGCTACCTCCTCGCCCGTCCCATCGTGGCCGCCCTTCGGTCCGGATCTCGGAGCCGTGCCGCAGCGGCGAGCGCTCTGGTCGCGCTCGTCTGCCACGACGTGGTGGACTTCTCGTTGGAGCTGCCCGGCATTGCCAGCTGGGCCGCGGTCCTCTTCGGCGTCGCGATCAGCCCTCGCTCCGCCACGGCCGCAGTCGCAGCGAATCCATCGGGGTGGTCACAGCCCAGCTCGTGGCTGGGCGCGGCCGCGGGAGTCGTGGCATTGAGCCTCGTCGGTTTGGTCGGTCGGGATCCGCAGCGCGCCGAGGACGAAGTGCGGCGGGGCCTGCTCGCAGGAGAGCCCATGGCGGAGGTCGTGAACGCGGCCGTGCGTAGTCATCCGGGGGAGCCGACCTTCGTTCTGCTCGGGGCTGCGCAGCGAACACACGAGCGCTCCGACGAAGCGCCTCGATGGCTCAATCGCGCGATGGCGCTGGCGCCTCACTGGCCGTCGCCGCACGTCCTGGCCGCTGACTACCTGGCTGCCCGTGGTCGTATGGGACAAGCCCGTTTGGAGCTCCGCGAAGCCGCCAAGATCGAGCCCCGGAGCGTGCGGGACGTGGTCTGTCGATACATCTCGTCCTCGGCGTCACTCGATGCGGTGAGCCAGACAGTTCCCGAGGGCCCGAAGAGCGCACGAGTCGCGACCCTCGAGCTCGTCTCTGCGTGCCTCCGGGAAGGTGCGACTCGAGAGGAAATCGACCGATGGATCCTCGACATCGAGCCGGAGCACCCTGGCGCGAGCCGTCGAGTCGCGCGGCGGGAACGGGTGGCTGGCGATCCCACGGCGGCTTGGGGACGACTCCTCAACAGCTTCGCGGGGCACGAAGGCGATCTCGGTCTCTTGCAGGATCTCATCGAGCTCGCAGTCGAACGCGAGGCGCTCGACGAGGGAGCAGGGGTGCTCGAACGCGCCCGACGTCGTCTCCCCGAAGACCCGAGGGTCGAAGCCTTGACCGCGAGGCTTGCCCAAGCCCGAGGGGATCACGAGGCGATGGTGGCGGCGGTCGAACGAATGCGGGGGCTCTCGCGCGGCTCGATCCACCACATCGCGGAGTCGTACCGCACCCTCGCGCGCCTCGAAGAACGTATGGGGAACCTCTTCCAAGCCGTGTCGGCGTGGGAAGAAGCGTGGCAGCTTTCGCGCAGCGATCGCGATCTCGACGAGCTGGTTCGCGCAGCTCGTCAGACGGGCAGCCAGGCCCACCTTCGGGGTGCTCTGGAGCGTTCGTGCCGCGAACGAGGCCCGACGTCGGCGGCATGTGGAGAGCTCCGTGAATCCTCGCCCAGGCCTCGACAACCAACCCAGCCCCCCCTCCCCTGACCCCCTCTTCGCATCG
>ERZ761607.3688-NODE-3688-length-14496-cov-5.909009_pt1 | contig 14496 bp, 11 predicted proteins | sample MGYA00511164_ERZ761607 | MGnify/ENA primary metagenome ERZ761607 (study PRJEB28899, sample SAMN02445080) | bioreactor sludge metagenome | biome: EBPR sludge | place: Australia: Brisbane, Thorneside Wastewater Treatment Plant | collected 2011-06-22 ...
GCTGCTGGGCCAGCAGATTTTGTACCAGCCGATTGTGACGGCCGCTGGTTTGTTTATCCCCCTGCTGCTGCTGCGCCTGTTTGGCCAGCCGCTGCTCAAGCGGTATTCACCCTTCGTTTTTGGCTAGGTTTGCCTGATTTTTAACGGCCGTTTGCCCCTTTTCAGGTGGTAAACGGCGGTCATAGTACCAATGCCCTAGCCACCTTACCTTTGCTTTACACCCTCAAACAAACGTGCTATACTCCGAGCCGTAACATTATGTTACGTCAAGTTGATTTTGGCTGGAACCCTGGCGCAAAAAAACCGTATGCAGCGCCGCCCTTGTTATTATTGGAAGCACCACGGCCTTTAGCCATGACGCAAACACCCAATCGCGACCCGCTCCTGGACCAAATTGCCACCGCCCTGAAACACCGCGGGTTAAATGGCGCTGCCCTGGCGCTGTTGGAAGTTGGGCAGCCCCTGGCCTTTATTGGCAGCCAATTTTTGTGGCTGGCCCAGCCTGCCCTGGCCGTTTTGTGGCCCTCCGCCCAGGTGCGCCAGATGGCCCGCCTGTTGGAAGATCCGGCCGCCGTGCGCCGCCTGATGGATCGTCTGGCCACCGATGAGGCTGCCGTATGACCCCATTGATTATCCTGCTCGCTTTGCTGGTTTTGGTTGTCTTGCTCTTTTTGCTGACGCGCAGCGTACGCGCCGGGCGAACGGTCGTTTTACGGCCGTTAACCAGCTACGAAGGTCTGGCCGGGCAGGTGGGCCGGGCGATTGAATCGGGCCGCCAGCTGCACCTGACGCTGGGGCAGGCCAGCCTGGTGGGCACGGCCAGTCCCACCAGCGTTAGCGCAGCTGCTGTGCTGGATCATCTGGCCAAAGATGGCTGCGCCAACGGCACGCCGCCCCTGGTCACCGTAGGGGAAGGCACCTTGCTGCCCCTGGCGCAGGCCAACATCCAGCACGCCCTGGCCGAAGCGGGCCGCACCGGTGATTTTGACCTCTCGCTGACCCAGTTCATTGCCCACGACACCGATCCCTTTGCTTACGGCGCGGGCGTAGCGGCCGTTTTGCAGCAGCAGCGCGTGGCCAGCAACATCATGGTCGGCCGTTTTGGCCCGGAACTCGCCCTGATGGTTGAAGCGGCCAGTCGGCAAGCCATTGACCAGGTGGTAGGCACGGATGATCCCACTGCGTTGGCTGTGGCCACCGCCGCCACCGACAACGTCCTCATTGGTGAAGAACTGTTTGCCACCAGCGCCTATCTGGAAGGCAGTGCCAGCCAGATTGCCAGCCTGCAGTTGCAGGACATTTTGCGCTGGATTGTGGTGTTATTTATCCTGGGAGCGGCCGTTTACCAGCTGGTGTAGCGCAACGGCCGTTCAGGACACAGTGCATGAAGCTTAAGCAAAGCATCGCCGTTTTTACCGCCGTATTTTTTGGGCTCCTGACGCTGGTGGCCCTGTTGTTTAACGTGGGCGGCCTCAGCAGCGTCATTTTGGGCTGGGTCTCCTTTTTGGCGGCGATTGCCCTCATTTTGGGCGTGATGAACCTGCTGCTGGTTCACCTGAACCGCGTGTTTAAGGAGCAGAACCTGTACAGCGGGGTGCTGGTGCTGAGCATTTTGGGTGTGTTTGCCGCGGCCGTTTTGGATGGCCTCACGGGCAGCGACAGCGTAAACTTGTTGTTTAGTTGGGTGCAGGCTCCGTTGGAAGCGGCGCTGGCTTCGCTGCTGGCCGTCTTTTTGCTGCTGGCGGGTGTGCAGCTGCTCAAGCGGCAGCGCACTGGCTGGGCCGTTTTGTTTGGTTTAACGGCCGTTTTAATGCTGCTGGGCCAGGCATTGCTCAACAGCCGCCTGCTGCCGGGCGGCCTGCGTGCGCCGGTGAACCAGGTTGTAGAATTTGTGCAGAATGTTGTTGTCACCGCCGGGCTGCGCGGCTTGCTCATTGGCGTGGCGTTGGGTACCTTGTTGCTGAGTCTGCGCCTGTTGATGGGTGTGGAACGGCCGTATAACAAATAATGAGTCACGAGATTACCTGTAAAGAATGTGGATACCATAATCCACACAGCAGCAAATTCTGCAATAACTGCGGGGCTAAACTGCCCCTCAGTACCCACATCATTTGCCCCAACTGCGCCACGCCCAACACGCGGGATCGCATCTTTTGTGACACCTGCGGTACCCGGTTGGTGGCCGAACATCCCCAACTAAAACCGGAAGATCCCGCCGAAAGCCAGCCTATCAACAAGCCATTTTCCCTGCCAGCCCGCCGCCCGGGCGATACGGGTGAGTTAAATCCCAAGGCCGTGCCTGACTGGTTGCGCACCGGCAACATCGGCTCGGATAAAGCTGATGAGCCAGATGAGGATGAAGACGAACTGTCGCCCTCTGGCCCGCGAGATACCAGCGATCTGCCCGACTGGCTGGTGCATGACAGCGACCCAGACCCCATCATCAACGCCCCTACCACGATTTCGACCGAGTTTTACAAAGATTTGCTGCAGCGGGCCGAAGATTTGCCCCAGCCCGATGACCTGTTTGGTGATGAAGAGGATGCCAATCTGCCCGATTGGCTCTCGGATGCGGACGGTGATGGGCATGAAGCACCCGCCAGCCAGGGGCTAACCGATTGGTTGAGCAATCTGGCGGATGGAGATGAGGGGGCAGATACGGCCGTCACCGCCGCTGATGACGACCAATCTGCCAGCGTTGGCCTGACCGATTGGCTGGCGGAACTGGACGATGATGACGATACGGCCGATGTGTATGCCGCCGAAAACGCCGCCGCGTTAAATGATCTGCTCAGCGATGAGCCCAATGAAGAAGCCGATTCCTCTGATTGGCTGACGGAGTTAGGCCCGCCGCAAACCGACGTTTTCCCGGAGCCGCAAGAAGATTTAAACGTGGAAGATCTGCCGGGCTGGATGGATGAACTTGGTCCCATCCAGACCAATCTGCTGGACCCGACCCAGCTGGCTGAGCTTACTGGCCCGCTGCGCGGTACGGCCGATGAGGCTGAAGACTTTTTTGACGACGATGCTGGCGAGGACGTTTCCTTTACCGACTTGTTTGAAACGTCGCGAGGGGCAACCGAAAGCCTGCCCGATTGGCTGGAAGATGCCGCCGACAAGGGTGAGTCGTTCCTGCTGGACCTGCCGGACCAACCGGCCCTGACCGAAACACCGGAAGTGATCTCCGAGGCGGACAGCGATTGGTTTACGGTGGATGAGATTGTCTCCCAGACCGATCTGGACTGGCTGGCCGACACGGGCAACCTGGACAAGATAGACGATGAAGCCCGCCATGAATTGGAGCAATTGGACCAAACGGCCGATCTATTTGACGGCGGGTTGGACGAGTTCCAGGACGAAGCGTTGGCCGACGATGACCTGTTCGCCAGCGACCTGATGGCAGGCGAAGACGAGGACGATGACCTGGACTGGTTGTCGGACATGGCGGCCATTCAGACCGGCCAGCTGGTGGTTGCCGAGGTGCCTTCGGCGGCAACGTCCGTTCCCGAGCCTGACGAACTTGAAGACGAAGTACCCGACGAACCCGAACTGGCTCCAGAACCCGACACCTGGAGCAGCGACACCTTTTTGGCAGAAACGGCCGTGGCCGAAGATTTGCCTGCCTGGTTAGACGAACTGGACGAAAAAGGGGAAACGGCCGTACCGTCTGAGCTGGATTTGAATAGTGAGGAACTGCCGGAATGGATCGCCAGTATGCGGCCCAGCCAGGGTTTCATTGGCAGCGAACTGCCCGGCGTTCTCTCCGACATGGACATCCGCGATACGCTGGAGGGCATTCCTGAAGAGCTGGCCGGTGGTGAGCTGCCCGATTGGCTGAAAGACGCGCCGCTGGATCCTGGTCCGGTACGGCCGTTGGTAGATATGGACACCGCAGCAACGCAGGAAATTCCCGACTGGCTGCAGCCGGATCCGCCCAGCGCCACGGCCGCCAGTTCGCCCCTGGCCCCCGCCGAAGAGGCTGCCGCCAGCGGCAGCCGCAACGAGTGGCGCTTCCTGCTGGAAGATTTGCCGCCGCTCACCCCGCTGGCCGAATCGCTGCCCAAAGCCGAAATTCCCGAGTGGCTCCAGCAGCTCAAACCGCCTGAACTTACCGGGCAGCCGCCGCGTGATTTGCAAGGGCCCGAAGAGACGGTGGGGCCGCTGAAAGGGATGCAGGGCGTGATCGCCATTGAACCGGCCATTGCCCGGCCGCGCACCGCCTCGCCTATGCTGCCCTACGTGACCACACCGGAACAACTCCAGCAAGCGGCCCTGCTGCACCAGATCGCCCGCGAGACGCCCACCACTGTCACAACCCTTTCCGACAGGGCATCGTACGGCACGGCCGTTTGGCTGCGCATTGGTCTGGCGGTGCTGCTGTTTGTGGCCATTTTGGTGGGGTTACGTGGCCCGAATTTATTGGCGACCACCGGGACTGTGCCCGCCCAGGTGCAGGCGATGCAAACGGCCGTCGCGGCTGCTGCGGGCCAGCCGGTGCTGGTGGCCATCGAATACACCCCGGCCATGGCTGGGGAGCTGACGCCCCAGGCCGAGATGGTGCTGGCCCAGCTGGCGGCCAACGGCAGCCAGGTGATCATTGCCAGCCAGTACGCCGCAGGAACGGCCGTGGCTGAGACGCTCACCGCGGGCAGCGGAGCCCAGGTGATTGGCTACGTGCCCGGCGAAGGCATTGGCCTGCGCCAGCTGGGTGAATGTTTTGCCCGGCGCAACACGTGCGATCAATTAAACGGCCGAATTCTGCCCGCCGAGCTACAGGCCAGCTTAAGCGAGGTTGGCCTGGTGATTGTGATGACCGGCGACCGTGATAACCTGGTGAACTGGGTAGAGCAGGTTGGCCAGGTGGCTCCTGCTGTGCCGCTGGTGGCCGGGGTCACCCAGGCGTTGGCCCCGCTGACGCACAGCTATGCCACCACCGGGCAAATCACCGGGTGGCTGGGCGGCGCGCCCGATGCGGTGGCGTACGCGCAGTTAACGGGCCAACCCGACAGCGGTATGGCCGCTCAGCTGAATGCCCAGGTGATTGGCCAGCTATTGGCGGCCGTTTTGCTCGTTGTGGGGCTGGTGGTTTACGGCACAACGGGATTGGTAAACGGCCGTCGCCCTAAAAAATAGCAGCATCGGACCAAAGACGTATGACAGAACTTGCGGGACTCATCATTGGCTTACTGCTAACGCTTTTTATCTACAGCTACCTCATCGGCGATAATCCGCTGTACCGTGTGTCGGTGCATTTGCTGGTGGGGGTGAGCGCCGCGTATGCCGTGGTGGTGGTGGTGCGCCAGCTGCTGCTGCCCATCTGGCAGCAGGTACAGGCCAACCCCACCAGCCCCGATTCGGTCATCTGGCTGGTGCCTATTTTGTTTGCCCTGATGCTGCTGGCCCGCCGCCTGCCCAGCGTAAGCTGGCTGGGCAACACCTCGCTGGCGCTGCTGGTGGGTGTGGGGGCGGCCGTGGCCCTCATCGGCAGTCTGACGGGAACGCTGTGGCCGCAGATTGTGGGGGTGCAGCCCGCCACGCCGCTGCAAGGCATTGTGGTGGCCCTGTTAACCATTTGCACCTTGCTGGCGTTTCAATTTACTGCCTTACGGCCGCGCAGCAGCGGTTTGTGGCAGCCCGCCATCTGGCAGCGTGGGGTAACGGCCGTTGGTCGCATTGTCCTCACCATCACCTTGGGCGCACTGTTTGCCGCCCTGGTGAGCACTGGGCTTATTTTACTGGCTGAACGCCTCAACTTCTTCCTGACGGAACTTGGACAACGATTCTGATGACGACTGAAGCGCCCCAGGTAGAAACGTACGACTCATTTTTGGTGGCCGATTGTGGCAGCACCCACACCACGGTGGTGCTGTTTGATATGGTGGGCGGCGCTTACCGGTTGATTGCGCGAGCGGCCGTTCCCACCACCGCCCACGGTCCCTGGTTTGATGTGGCCCAGGGTGTGCAGCAGGCCATCAGCCGCATCTCCGAGATTACCGGGCGCAAGCTGCTCAGCGAACAGGGGCGGCTCATTCGCCCCGTGCGTGCCGACGGCTCCGGTGTGGACCATTTTGCCGCCGTAGCCAGTGCCGCCCAGCCGCTGGATGTGCTGCTGGTAGGGCTGTTCGACCAGGTGAGCATCACCTCCGCCCGCAAAGCGCTGCGGGCCATTTACCACCATGAAAAAGACCACCTGTCCCTGTCTGATCAGCGCCCGCCGCACGAGCAGGTAGGTGCCGTGGTGCAGTCCCAACCCGACCTGATTTTGATTACCGGTGGCACCGATGGTGGCGCGGAAAACCGCCTGCTCCAGGTGGTAGAGTCGGTGGGGCTGGGCGTCAGCGTGATGAGCGACAGCAAGGTGCCCGAGGTGATCTTTGCTGGGAATTTCCGCCTGCGCGAACGGGTGCAGGCGATGCTGGGCGATTACGCCAACGTGCAAATGGCCGACAATGTTCGCCCCTCGCTGGAAACCGAGCAGCTCGACGATGCCGTGCGCATGATTACCAAACTCTATGAAGAGTTGAAAATCAACAATCTTTCCGGCGTGCAGGAGCTGCGCGATTGGAGCAGCTACCCGATTTTGCCCACAGCCCATGCGTTTAAGGGCATTTGCCACTATTTTGCCGCCCTGCAAAAGCAGACGGTGCTGGGCGTGGACCTGGGCAGCAACAGCGTCTCGCTGGTGCTGGCGGAGCCAGAACAGGCTCAGGTGGCCATTCATGCTGAATTGGGCATGGGGTACCCGGTGAGCCAGCTGCTGAACAAAAGTTCAGTAGACGAGGTGCGTCAGTGGGTGCCAATGGAGGTGTCGGCGGTGGAAACGGCCGATTTCATCTTCAACAAATCGCTCCACCCCTTCACCGTGCCAACTACCGAAAAAATGTTGCAGCTGGAGCAGGCGGTAGCCCGCACCGCCATTCGCTGTGCCATGCTGCAAACGGGGCACGAACTGCGCTGGCCGATTTTAGGCGAACAGCCTACGCCGCCGCCCTTTGGCCTGCTGTTGGCGCGTGGTAATACCCTGGCCAATGCGCCCCGTCCTGGCCAGATTATGCTGATGCTGCTGGACGCGCTCCAGCCAACCGGTATCTTTGCCATTGCCCTGGACCGCTACGGCGTGCTGCCCGCCCTGGGGGCGCTGGCGGCGCACCAGCCGCTGGCCGTGATTCAGACGTTGGAAGCGGGTGTCCTCTCGGACCTGGGTTGGGTGATTGCCCCCACGGGCAAGGGCCAGCTGGGCAAGAAGGCGATGGATATTTCCATCGAGTCGGAGCGGATCAGCTTTGAAGGCGAAATTGAGTTTGGCAAGATTGAAATTTTCCCCATTGCGCCGGGTAAAAGTGCCAAAGTAACGGTGAAACCCACCAGCCGGTTCGACATCGGCTTTGGGCCGGGGCAGGGCAAGAAGATGACGCTGACGGGTGGCCTGGTGGGTGGTTTGGTGATTGATGCGCGGGGACGGCCGTTTACCCTCCCCCGTGATGTAGCCGATCGGCGCAGCCTGATGCGCAAGTGGCTCTGGGACATGGGAGGCTAGGCGATGAAAGAGTTTTATCGGTCCACCGTCATCCAGACCCAAACCAAAATTCGGCGTGCCCGCGTGCTGCCCAAGGGCGGCGAAATTGTGGTCCGCGTCGGGCAGGAAGTCAGCCCCATCCAGGTGGTGGCTCGCACCACCATGGCCTCTGATTTTGCCATCATGTCCGCTGCGGAAAAGCTGGGCGTGGCGCCAGCGGCGATTGGTGAATTTTTGCGGGTGGAAAAAGGGGCGGCGGTGGAGGCGGGGGCCGTGCTGGCCTCGCGTAAACGGCCGTTCGGTGAGCGGCAGGTGCTTTCGCCGGTGGATGGCATCTTTTTTGACGTGGTGAACGGCCGTATCGCCGTACAGCCCACATCCGATTGGTTGGAACTGCGGGCGCTGGTAGCGGGCCGCGTGGTCAGCTACATTGGCAACCAGGGGGTGACGATTGAAACCAGCGGCAGCCTCATTCAGGCGGCCTGGGGCTCCGGCCATGAAGGCGTGGGGCGCCTGAAGGTGGTGGCCAGCACGCCAGACACCCTGCTGACGCCGGATCATTTTAACGGCGACGTGACGGGCCAGGTGCTGGCCGTGGGCTGCCTGAACAGCGTCGAGCTGTTTCATCGCGCCGAAGATGTGGGCGTGCGCGGCCTCATCGTGGGCAGCGCTTCGGCCGACGTGTGCCGGGTAAGCCTGGATTCGCCCCTGCCGCTGTTGGTGACCGACGGCGTGGGCAGCGGCGGTATGGCCCCGCCCATTTTTGAACTGCTGCACCAGGCAGACGGCCGTTCCGTCTCTCTCTTTGGTGATTACAAAGCGGAAGCGGGCCAGCGCCCCGAGATTATTTTGCCCCAGGCTGCGGCGTTGGGGTTGGATGCGGCTACCGTTAAAAAAGTGATGGTTCCCGGCCAGCTGGTGCGCATTTTGAGTGCAGGCTACACCGGAAAAGTGGGCAAAATTAAGCATATTTACAATCGCTTGCAGTCCACGCCTGTTGGCCTGAAAACACCCGGTGTGGACGTGGAGCTGCCCAACGGCGAGGTGCTGTTTGTGCCCGTCGCTAATTTGGATGTGATTGTGTAGTTTATTTTAGAAACAATAGTGCGTGAAGGCGGCGTCTTCTGACTTGGAGGCCGCCTGTGCCTTAAACGGTGATCGAACGGAGGAAATGATGCAAGACGATTATATTGAGGAAGATTTTCAGGAAGAGGAGAGTTCTTCAAACCGGCGTCCATTTTTAGTGGCCGTTGGTGTTTTGGTAACCCTGTTCATTTTGATGGGGGCTTGTACCGCATTTTTCCTGGTCAATAACCGCGCCGCCGAGGAGCGGGCACAGGAAACGGCCGCTATTGAGACGCGTAACGCCGAAACGCTGGCGGCCAATGCGGCCACGGCGATTGCTGCGACGGAAGCGGCTGCTGTCATTGAACCAACCAGCACAGTTCCCCCAACCGTGGCGCCTACCAACACGCCAGCACCGCCCACGCCAACGCCCTCAAACACGCCCGTGGTTGAGGCTGGTGAGGTGGAAGGTGACGGGACTGTGACGCCGGAGGGTGACGTTACGGTTGAAGGTACGGTGACGGCCGAAGGTGAAATTGTGGTGGGGACGGCCGTTTCTGACGCCGATGCCACCGCAACTGCTGCCCTGAGCGAAGAAAACGATGGCACCGCGGCGGCCACGGCAACCCCCATCTCGGCCGTGATTGGCGCAGAGGATGGTTCGGGTGAAGCTTTGCCGCAAACCGGCCTGGACACCTGGAGTGTTCTGGTGGTGGCCTTTGTGCTGGTTGGCCTGCTCTTTTTTGCCCGTCGCTTGCGTACCTCTGGATGATCCAGTTCCGCCATACCGTTTGACGCACGCCTATTAGAGTTCTTTTAACGACCAGCATCGGTAGAGATGCTGGTCGTTTGTTTTTTAGCAGAGGGTACATGAGGTGGGGATGGGAAGAAACGGCCGTTGCTGCCCAACAAGAAGAAAAGGCGTCAGAAATTAGGTGCAAAATTTATAACGCAGGCCGTCATATGAATCCTGTATAATGTGACCGTGACGTGAGCAGCGGAATAGCAATCCGTTTTAAGCGTACTAAGTGCCTGCCGGTACGCAGAAAACGGCAACAGCTTTCTGATTTTTCTACAAATTTTGGCAATTGACCGATTTGCTTACTCTAAAAATGTTGGAGTCATGATACAACTTCCCGAAAAACCCAACAGGCGTACCGCAACCATTCTTATTGTTGAAGATGATCAATCCATGCTAGATGGCATGAATGATCTTCTGGAAATTGCCGATTTAGGCTACGAAATCACCGTCTTGCAGGCCAATGACGGCCAGATGGCCCTGGACGTCATGGCCGAACATGAGCCAGATCTGATTATTTCTGACGTGATGATGCCCCAAATGGGCGGCTACGAATTTTTGAACCATGTGCGGGCCAATCCTGAGTGGATCCAGATTCCCTTTATTTTTGTAACGGCCAAAGGGGAAGAGCCAGATATCCGCAAAGGACGGCTGAGTGATGCCGATCTGTACATTACCAAGCCATTTGTTATTTCCAAGCTGCTGGCGCTGATCCATACTCAGCTGGACCTGGCCTACGAGCGCAAACAGGCACGGCAGCGCAACATTGAATCGCTCAAGAAAAACATCCTGCAAATTCTCAACCACGAATTCCGCACCCCGCTGACTTACGTGACCGCCTACTACGAAATGCTGGCCGACAGCGTGACCGAGTTTACCGACGGCCGTAACTACCGGGAATATTTGCGCGGCATTCAGGCCGGCTGTTTGCGGCTTACCCGCCTGGTAGATGACTTTGTTCGGGTCATGGAGCTGCGCAGCGGTGAGGCGCAGGCCAACTTCCTGGCGCGTGCCCGGCAGGTGCCCGATTTGTCTGGCTTGCTCAAAGAGATCGTTCAGGCCCACCGTTTGGAAGGCGGCGATGTGCCATATGAGATAGCGTGTAACATCCCCGACAGGCTGCCCGCCATCTATGGTGATCCTGAAAGTTTGGTCAACATCATCGAGCGCCTGCTGAATAATGCCATCAAGTTTACCGACACCAGCCAGGGACGTATCAACCATGTCACCGTGTCGGCCACGGTTCAGGGCAAAAATGTACACATTGTGGTGGCGGATGAAGGCATGGGCTTTCCGCCCAGCATGAAAGGCCAAATTTTTGAGCCGTTTGTGCAGTACAACCGGGGGGTGTTTGAACAGCAAGGGGCGGGTACCGGGTTAGCCATTGTCAGTGGGCTGGTGCGGCTGCATAACGGCCGTATCGAAGCTGAAAGCCAGGAAGGAGTAGGTAGCAAATTTACCGTCATCTTGCCCGTCTACCAGCGCCAAAAGGCGGCTGAATCAGGCAGCGAGTTGGCCGATGTGGGCAAATCTAACGCCACCATTCTGGTGGTCGAAGATGATCGCAACCTGCTCAATGGGTTGGAAGACCTCCTTACCATCTTTGATGGCAAGTACAAGCTCAATGTCCTCACCGCCCTCAATGGCAAGATCGCCCTGGACGTTATCAATCAGCAGGTGCCAGACCTGATCATCTCCGACATCATGATGCCCCAAATGGGTGGCTATGAATTTTTGAACCACGTCCGCGAAAATCCGCAGTGGCTGCATATTCCCTTCATCTTCCTCACCGCCAAAGGCGAGAAGCAGGATGAATACGAAGGTTTCCGTCGCGGCGTGGACGAATACATTACCAAACCGTACGACAGCGACGACGTGCTGCGTTTTGTGGAAAAACAGCTGGACAAATATTTCCACAGCCAAAACCGCATCGCCCAAAGCTTCGATGATCTCAAACGCAGCATCATTAACCTGATCACGCCAGATTTCCGCACGCCGTTGGCCTCCGTGTCGGAGCATTCCGACGAATTGGCTAGAGCCCTGCAAGAAGCCAGCACCGATTCAGATCTCAAACATTCACTGCGTGGCATTCAAGACAACAGCCTCCGCCTGACCCACCTCATCGAAGATTTTATCTCCCTGGCCGAGCTAAAAACAGGCGAGGCGTGGACTGCCCACAGCCTGAAAGCCTATCCCATTGCCAACCTGGGCAGCCAGCTGTTTGAATCGTGCCAGACCCTGAACCAGCTAGACATTGCCACCGGCTGGAAGGTGGAAATGGTCACCATTTCCGATATGCCCAAGGTTGAAGCCGACTGGGCCACCATGCACGAAGCCCTGGAGCGCATTGTCACGATTGGCATTCAGCAAAGTGAGCCCACCCCCAGTGCCAGAGAGGTGCTGCTTTCCCTGTTCAACACCAAGTCGAACACCGTGGAAATTGTCATTTCCTTTTCCACGGAGCTCAACCCCCAGGGGATGGCCCAGGTTAGCGAAATTTTAGCCACCGATGAACCCGACCTGGTTAAATCGCCGGAGTTTGGCCCCAGCCTTTACATTGCCAAAGGTTATGTGGCCCTGCATAAGGGCAAGCTGTTGTTTAGCAAGGGCAAACCGGCCGGTTTCCACTTTGTCATTCAGCTGCCTGTTTTTCAGGAAGGCTCTCCCCGGGTTGTCGAAGTAGAAGCGTAGACCTTCGCTGGCTGGTTGGCGGCCCACCCCAACTCAGAATTCGCTTTACCCTAACTGCCGCTTGAAAAACAGCGGACATTGTTTACAATGTCTCTGGGAGTTCGTTGTGCCAGCCGGGGGCGCTTCCCTGCTGTGGCACAACAAAATGAGAAATTGTTCGTAACAGGCATTGATAATTGGCAAACGATGTTTTTATTGAGAGGACAGGTGGTTGCTGATTACGGCCGTTCCGCCCCAGCACCTGCGTTTACGTGAATAGGCGCTGGCCGGGCACACAATAAGTCTTTACAAACCCGATTATTTGAGCAACAAGGAGCAGAATCGATGGCAACACTTCTCGAAAAAGTACAAACTCTCATCTCGGCCAACCTGCATGAGATGGTAGATAAAGCGCTGGAAACCAACTCGGTGGCCGTGATGAAGCAGTACATTCGCGATGCCGAAAACAACCTGGACGAGCTGGAAGATGCGGCGGCTACAGTGGGCGGCGAAGTAAAGAGCATGGAACGCAAGTACAAAGAGTACAAGAAGAAGGCAGACCAGCTCGACCGCAACATTGATGCCTTGCTCATGCAGGGCAAGGCCGATCTGGCGCGCGCGGCACAAAATGAGCTGAACAGCAACCGGGCCTTGCAGGAGCAGTACCATGAGCAGTGGGTGCGCCAACAGCGTGAGTACGAATCGCTGCTGAGTGCCCGTTTGAAGCTCCAGGCCAAGCTGCAAACGATTCGTCAGGAGCAGAAAGAGCTGGAAGCGCTGATGCGCCTGGCCAAATCGAAAGAGACAACCGTGAAGGCTATCAAGAGCCTGGACGATTTGATGGGTGTGGGCGACGCGGACATTGCCCGCCTGGGTGAATCGATTCGCTCCCGTTTGGATAAGGCGAGTGCCCACGGCGAGATGTATGCGGAACGGCTGGACAACCAGATGGATGCGGCCCTGGGCAGCGCCGAGCTGGATTTGCAGCTGGAAGAGCGTAAACGTCGGTTAGGGCTGGCCGAAGCGGCCTCTTTTGCGGCAGAAGACAGCGAAGAAGCGGAAGCCACAATCGAGTAACGGCCGTTCCCAACCAACCTGGTGAACTGGCTTGCATGGTACAAACCATGTCGGAAACATCTGTGCAAGAGAAACTGCGGGCAGGCATTACGGCCGTAAAAAACGGCGACCGTATTCAAGGCCGTGCCCTGCTGGAAGCAGTTCTGGCCACAGATGAACGGAACGAAAAAGCGTGGCTGTGGCTCAGTGGTGCGGTAGAAACGGCCGAAGAGCGGCAAATTTGCCTGGAAAACGTGCTGGCAATCAACCCGGAAAACAGGCTGGCCCAGAAAGGGTTGGCTAAACTGTTGCCACCAGCGCCGGAGCAGCTACCCCACACTGGCCGTGTCCAGGTTGTGCGGCGGGAGTATGCGCCGCTGTCCACCGCCTCTGCTTTGCTTTACCCGGATGATCATATCAAAACCTGGGAATGGCGCGATCCAACGGCCGTACCCGACAAAGCTACCACCGCCGGCTACCAGGCCCGCGAAAGTTACCAGGACATCTGGACCAGAGAGGCACCCATATGCGGCTATTGTGCCCAGGAGCTGGCCCCTGAAGATACTCACTGCCCTGCCTGCCGCAAGAATCTCATGGTTAGCGCTTTTCGGTATCCCAACGCCAGCAGCAGCCTGACCATTCTGTGGGTGCTGCTGCTGGGGGTGGGCCAGCTGTTTGTCTTGCAAGTGCTGTACAACATCCTGGCGCAACACAATTTGTATACGGCCGTTGGCAGTGGCCTGGTTGCCGTCTCGTTTGTGGTGCTGGCGGGTGGCGTGCATTTTCGGCAAAATTGGGCGCATCTGACAGCCATTTATGCCCTGGTGGCTGTCATTTTGGTACTGCTGCTGCGCTGGGTGCTCCCAGCCGACCTGGAAGCGCTGGGGTTGGCCACGCTCGACCCGGCCATCCAGGATTTCTTACTGCCGCTGACCACGGGAATGGGGCAAACGCTCCAAATCTTTATTCTGGCCGGGGCGCTGTTGGCCCTGTTTTACGCCGTTTTTAAGGCCGCACCAGACTTTGACCGGGTGACGGCGCGGCAGGTAGCGACGTTGACCAAAGGCCCCAAAACGGCCGCAGATTTTAACGCCGCCGCTACGCAGTTGGCCCGAAATGGCGTGTGGGCAACGGCCGTGCTGCACTGGCAAAACGCCGCCGCCAAAGCCCCCGAACAACTGGCCTACCAGGAAGCCCTGGGGCGGGCCTACGCCCAGTTGGGTTTTTTTGAGCGCAGCCTGGATGTGCTGCAAGGGGCGTTGAAGCGCAGTAGCAGTGCCGAACGTCAGGCAGCCATTCAGCAGCAAATTACGGCCGTTCAGGCTAAAATGGAACAACAAACGCAACAAGCAAAGTAAAAACAATGTCAAAAGCTCGCGAAGTATTACAA
>ERZ761607.3690-NODE-3690-length-14487-cov-3.801621_pt1 | contig 14487 bp, 17 predicted proteins | sample MGYA00511164_ERZ761607 | MGnify/ENA primary metagenome ERZ761607 (study PRJEB28899, sample SAMN02445080) | bioreactor sludge metagenome | biome: EBPR sludge | place: Australia: Brisbane, Thorneside Wastewater Treatment Plant | collected 2011-06-22 ...
GAGGTGGTGGAGCGGCCGGAGCTTCTGGCCGGAGCCATCCTGACCGTGGGCGACGGTCTGGTCAGCCAGATCCCGGCGCTGTTCATCGCCATCACCGCGGGTTTCATCGTCACGCGCGTGGCGTCGGACGACAACGAGAACCTGGGGTCCGACATCGCGCGTCAATTGGTGGACGAGCCAAAGGCCCTGATGATCGCGTCCGCCGTCCTGCTGGGGTTTGCGGCGGTTCCCGGGTTTCCGCCGGTCATCTTCATCATCCTCGCGCTGGCAACCGGGATCGGCGGCTTTACCATGCAGCGCAATCGCGCGCGGGCGAAGAGGACCAGCAGCGACAGCAGCATGCCCGCGCTGGCCGCCGCTGCCAGCCCTCAGTTGCAGATGCCGGTGTTTCCTGAAAAGGGCGGCAAGGACGATGCCGAGGTCGAGGTCGTCGAGCCCGTCACCTTCGCCCTGACCGTGCCGCTGATCGTCGACATCAGTTCGTCGGTGCGCAATTATATCCAGCCCAAACGTCTGGATGCCGAGGTCGCGAAGGTGCGTCGCGCTTTGTATTTCGATCTGGGCGTCCCGTTCCCGGGTGTGCACCTGCGGCTGAACGACACGCTGGAGCGCGATGAATACCGTATTCTTGTCAACGAGATCCCCGTCGCCGTCGGCAAGGCTCGTCCCGGCTTCCTGCTGGTGCGCGAGACTGAATCGAATCTGAAGATGTTCGATGTCCCCTATGAGCGGGGCGATGATTTCCTGCCCAACACGCCCAGCCTGTGGGTCCCGATCAAGCAGGAGCCTTTGCTGCGCAACGCCGGCATCCAGATGATGACCCTGCCGTCGATGCTGACCTATCATCTGGCCCATACGCTGAAGAGTCACGCGGGCGAATTCGTCGGCGTGCAGGAGACGATGTATCTGCTCAAGGAGATGGAGGCCAATTTTGCCGAACTGGTGCGCGAGGCCACCCGCACCCTGCCGGTCATCACCATCGCCGATGTCCTGCAACGTCTGGTCAGCGAGGAAATCTCGATCCGGGACATGCGCACCATTCTGGAGGCGCTGGTGGAATGGGGCCAGCGCGAAAAGGACGCGATCCTGCTGACCGAACATGTTCGTTCGGCGCTGAACCGTTACATCACTTACAAGTTCTCGGGCGGGCAAAGCGTGATTTCTGCCTATCTTCTTTCCAAGGGGATCGAGGACGAGGTGCGCGGGGCGATCCGGCAGACCTCGGGCGCGTCCTATCTGGCACTGTCGCCTGATACCCACCGCAAGCTTCTGGCCGCGATCAAGGCCTCGGTCGGCGAGATCAGCCGACATACGATGAAGCCCGTGGTGCTTGCGCCGATGGACATCCGCCGCTTCTTTCGCAAGATCGTCGAGCGCGAGTTTCCCGAACTTGCTGTGCTGTCGTTTCAGGAACTGGCGCCGCAGGTCAACATCCAGCCGCTTGAGCGGATCGAACTCAGATGAGCGCGGCGCGCCTCTCCGCCCTGTTGCTGGCCGCGATGAGCGCGGGATTGGTCTGGCTGAACTGGGTGCTGTCGGTCGCCGACGATCTGGCGGCGATCTGGGCTGGGGCCATGCTCGCCGCCCCCCTTCTGATCGCGATGGGACGGGCCCGGTCGGCCTTGCTGCGGCTGGCGATGGGGCTTCTGGCTGTGCTGCCGACGCTCTTGCTGGGGCAAACGCTGTTGACAGGTGCGTGTTTGCTTGTGCATTGGCCGCTGGGGGTGGCCGCGCTGGCGGCGGCGCTCTCCATCATCACCCTGTGCGAAATCGAGCGGCTGGATCCCGTGCCGCTTGCCGTCTTCCCCTTGGGCACGGCGTTGCTGGCACTGATCCTGATCCTCTTGTCCGAACCCGTCAGCCCACTTCGTTGGCCCGAGGCAGCGGCGCTTTTGCAGCGTACCGCGGTGCATCTGGCGCTGGCCGGCCTCGGTGCGATGATCGCAGCGGGTCTTGCTTTGACCGCGCTGCGCCGGTCGCTGGCACCGCGCGGGCGTCGGTTGATCGCGGCGATGATCGGGCTCTTGCCGCTGTTGGGCTTCACAGGGACCATTCTTGGCATCATGCAAACGCTGGCTGCGTTGCCAGCGGTCTTTGACGAGGCCGCAGGCGCGCCGGGTGATCTCGTTCCGGTCCTCTCGGGCCTGTCAACGGCCTTTGAAACCACGCTGATCGGGCTTGTTGCTGCAGTTGCAGCGGGGCTTGCGCTGGCACTACTGGACGCCGTTCTGGGCAGCGCCGAGGCGTGATGCCCCGCACCGGTCGACAGGGCATCGTTGCCGCCGATCTCTTGCTGGCGCTGGCGGCGGTCCTTTTGCTGCTTGTCGCCCTCATGGCCCCGGGCTGGCGAGCGGTGCTTCGCGACAGCGCGCCGATTGCGCCAGACACAGCCCCTTTGTCGGCGGGGCAAGCGCTGATCGTGGCGCTCGATGGCGAATTGCGGCTGGTCTCGGCCTCCGGGGTGCTTGCGCTCGACGACACGGCATTGCCGGACGATCCGCGTCTGACGGGCTGGCTGGCGGACAGGCCGGGCGCTGACCTGACCCTCGTGCTGGCGCATGACAGCAGGGATACCGGGTTTCTGGCCGAGGTCGCGCTGGCCCGGGCCGGGGTGACGCAGGTTGCCCGGCTGCGCCTGCCCGGACCCTGCGCAAGGCTCGAATTGACGCCGACAGGCGCGTTCTGCCATCCGGCCCGCCGATGACCGAGGGCCCGCTTGCACCCTGGCTGGCCGACATCGCGGCGAATATCCTCGCCGTGGTGCTGGTCCGAAAGGGTTTCGGCCCCACCCGTGGCGTTGCCACTGACCCGGGTCGCCCCTGAGGGATCGGCCCAGATCGTTGCCTTGCTGCGCGAAAGGTTAGTGGGTGAGGCTGCGGCGATCGACCTTACCCCGATGGGCGTGCAGCACGTCCGCGATGCGACCGGAGTGGTGCTGGTTTCGGTGTTCACCGCGCGCGACCACGCCACCATCCTGCGCGGATTGCGTGATCGTGGACTCGCATGGCGCGAGATCACCGTGCCCGAGGCCCTCCACGCCTCCGATGGCAGTGGCTATTCAGCGGCTTTTCTGGCCCTGCACGCCGAGGCCGAGGACCCCGAGAGGTTCCGAAGCGCGCTCAACCGCCTGTTGTCGCAACCCGGCGCCCGAGCCACGCGTGGTCTGATCGGGGATGAGGATGCTCACCGGGGTCTTGCCGCGCGTATGTCGGATTGGGGTCGGGTTCTGGCAGGTCTTACGATGTTGATGCTGGTGCTGGCGATCCGCGCCTTTGGCCGCCGCGCGAACGCTACAGCCGCAAGCGGCGGCGGGGTCCGCCCGGACCTGGCCTGAGCGGGTTGCCATCGTCCTCGGGGCTTCCGGCCAATTGGGCGATTTCCTCGGCCGCAAGTGCCATCGGCAACGAGAGCGCGCGCGCGATCTGGCCCAGGGCCGCGCCCAGCATGGCCAGAAAGCCCATCGCCATCTCGCCTTCTTCGCCGTCGATCTGTTTCAGGAATCGTCGGATTCGCCGCAGCAACCGATGATCCCCACCGATTTTTGCAATGTATTCTGCCAGTTCCTCGGGAGTCATGGCGACCAGCTTCTGGCCCAGTTCGCGCAGGGCTGCGGCCTCGAACCGGGGGGTGTCGCGCGCAAAGGCCGATGGAAAGGGCCACCCGGGGATCATTGCCGCGTTCAGGATCACGCCTGCCGCCGCCGCACGGCTTTCGAACGAAAAGGCCGCCTGCGAGGCGCTCGTCCCCTCAACGCTGTGCAACAGGGCAAGTGCAGCGCGGACCACATCCGGCGGGGTAGTATTGGTGCGGGGCACTGCGGCAGAATCGGCGGCTGCGGCAATCTCGCGCTGCGCCGGGCGGGGGTCACCCTGGGGCGTATGGACCGCGCGCGGAACGGTTGGATTGGTCGCCAAGGGAGCGGGCGACTCTGTACCGACCCGGGTGCTTCTGCCCTCAGTCGGTGTGTGCAGGCTGGTCGGCAGGGTCTGGGACCCGTGCGGCTGCGGTGTGGCGAGGAGCACCGCCGCAGGCATCGGCCCGGCTTGGGGCACGGGGAAGGGCCCCCCGGTTCGCGCCTGCGGTGGAGGCATCGCGGGAATCAGCGGCTGAGGTGTCGGCCCGATGGCGGGTGGGCTGGCAGGACCAAGCTGCAATCCGGGGGTGCCGGGGGTTACACGGCCCGGACCCGGTGGGCCGCTCTTGGCCGGTGCCGCGTTTTGGGCCGGGGCTCCGGCGGGTATCGGTTCTCCTCCCTGCCCCGATACCGCGAGAGTGCTGGCGCCGGGAAGCGCGCCGGGGGTCGTTGCTGTCGGCTGGCCGATAGCACCGCCCGGAACCGTGCCAGTCGCGGGGCGCGAGATAAGGGTTGGGTCCGTTGGGGCCTTTCCGCCAGCGCCAGACCCAACCCCCTCGCTGACACTGAAAGCCTGGCCTGGTGCTGGGCTGGTCGTCAGGCCGAGCTGGCCACCCAAGGTGGAGCCGGGGGAGATGCTGGACAGCACCGGTCCCTTGTCACCGACGTTGGCCATGGGCAAGGTCAGTGCGATGGGTGCGGACGCTGGCTGCGTCGAGGTGCCAGCAGTTGCCGATGCCGATGCCGATGCCTGGGGCGATGGAGCCGGAACGACGGCAGCACCGCCCCCGGGCGCCGGAGGCGCAGGTAGGCGTGCAATGGAGGCCTCGTAGCCTGCGGATGGGACCGTCCCCGACGGAACGCTGGCGCGCAGTGCTGCCACCACGGCCGAAGGTGTCGCCTGAACCGGGCGCGGCGGGTTCAGCGAATCGAGGCTACGCGACAGTGAGACCGCTGGTGTCAACGGCGCGCTACCCGGCACCGGGGCAGGGGCGTTTGGGCGCGCCGCAGGCTGGGACGGTGCGGAGGCCGCTATCGGGGGCGGCTGCACTGTTTCCGATGTGTTGAACCGCTTGGCGATCTCGACAGCCTGATGGCTTTTCAACAGCGCAAACAGCGAGATGTCGCCGCTCATCGTGCTAGACCCGACTGCGCACAAGCGTGGCGAGGCGCTGGACCTCGGGTGCCATGCGCTGGCGTTCGCCGGAATCCTCCAGCCCCTCGAACTGGGTGATCAGCCGCTGCGCTGCGTTCCAGTCCTGCTGATGGCATGCCAGCTCGATCCGGTGGAACAGAACGGCAGGGCACCCGGGCGCCAGGGCGGCGGCGGTCTCGAACACGATCTGTGCTGCCTGATCCTCTTCAACGACCCGAAGGCAAATACCCAGTCCCAGCCAGTGGTCCTTGACCTTTGGGGCTAGCAGAGTCAGCGTCTGGAAGAGGTGTAGCGCCTCGGTTAGACGTCGGGCTTCGAAGCGCGAAAAGGCTTGGGCATAGAGGATGTCGACTGTCGCGGGCGGCAGCCCCAGTGCTTCCAGCAGCGTCTGGCCTTCGGCCACCTTCTGGAACAAGTCGGCATAGTCGCGGCCGCCCTCGTCGCTGATTTCGGTCAGGGCCGCGAGAACCTCACGCGTCGTGTCCGGGGTCAGGGCGAAGGTGTCGCTCATCAGTTGCCCTCAGCTTCGCGCGCGGGACAGAGCGATCAATTGCTGCGCCGAGCTGGCCAGTGATCGGTCACCTGCGACTTCGGCCAGACGTGCGGCATCGACCAGATCCTCGATTGCCACCTCGATTTCGCCCATGGCAAGCGCCGCACGTCCCGAGAGGAAATAGCCGACCGGCGAACGGGGGCGCTCGGCGATCACCACCGCTGCTGAATGCATCGCCAGTTCGGCGTGACCCGCCGCCAGCGCGGCCTCGGCCAAGCCAATCTGATAATCGGCGTTCGCGGGTTCGACCATAACCAGGCGGGCAAACCCGCCAAGGGCCGCATCGACATTTCCCGCGACCAGATCATTACGGGCGATCTGACCCAGAGGGTCCAGGTCGCCTGACTGCAGACCCATGCGTTGCAGGATCGAACCCTCGGCCAGAAAGTCCTGCAAGGCGCTGCGAAACTCTGCTACCCCGGATTGCGTCATTCCCTGTTTTCCCTTGTTTTCTGTCACTTGCCGTACTCCCTAGGCGGCGAAACCGCCGCTCAGGGCTGGAAGATAACCATGCCTGCCGTCGGATCGCTCACCGGCCGTCGGGCGGGGGTGTCGCGCTCGCTCACCGAAGCAACGCGCTCGAGGATCGGGTCGGAGAATCGGCGCCAATCCAGCACATCCTGCAATGCGGGTACTGCCTCGCGCGCGGGGTTGCCATCAATTCGCGCGATCGCGCGAACCTGCAAGGGGGCAAGCCCCTCGGTCTGCCGCGCCGCCCGCTGTGCCAACTGGGCCGTGTCCTTTGCGCCGGGCAGACTCAGGGCGGATCGGTTGACCGCGCTCAGGCCCAGACCGACCCGCAGCAGTCGGCGCAACTGATCGCCCGCAGTCTGTGGGTTGGCCGACAAATCGCCCAGAACGGCTTCGATCAGGATCGAGCGGCCGTCCCGCGTCAGCCGAAGCTCGACTTCGGTGTCATCCATCGAGAAATCGAAACGGTCGCCGATTTCTTCGGGCGGAGCGGCAAGTCCCATGGCCTGCCATATTGCCTCGACGGCCAGACGAACATCGCTGGGCATGGGTGCGCTTCCTTCCCGGCCTCAGAGCCGCGACGCGGTTGCCATCATGTCGGTTTCAGCCTGTGCCATTTCCTTGAGAAATTGCATCGCCGCGTTCAGCATTTCCTGCAATTCGTCCATGAACTGCTTGGCGAAATCGGCATTGGCCTGGCTGTCCTGCGCTGCTGCGGCCAGTTCCTGGCCACGGGCCTCGTCATATTTGGACATGCCTTGCAGGATGCCCTCGGACAATTTGCCGACAGCGTTCATCAGGCCCGAAATGGCCTGTCCCAACTGCGAACGCGCGTCGCCCAGCTTGATCGCAGCGTCGCCGGATTTCTGCATCCCTTCGGCGATATGGTTCAGCTTGGATTTGTTGGCCAGATCGCCCAGACCGTTGCCGGTGATCCCGTCTGCGATCTTCTGGGTCTGGATCGCATCCTTGGTGCTTGCCAGCCCTTCCTTGATCTTGCCGATCGAGGACACCGCGCTGCCGATCGAGATCACCGCCGAGACCACGGCAAAGGCAAAGGATACCGCAGCCGCGATCAGCGCCTTCTGCGCTGCTTCGCGGGTTTCACTCGCCTGCCCTTCCAGTTCGCTACGCGCTTGAGCGCGGGCTGCGAGGCGCACATCCAGAGCGTTCTGGCGCGACATCGAGGCGAATTCCATGATCAGCGTCGCCAGTTTGTCCGGGTCGCGGACCGAGGACATGAGCGTTGCGATGGCTTGCTTCAGCTGTTCGTTCGTCAGCGGCGGGTTCGATTCCAGCCGATTGCTGGTTGCCCCTGTGTCTCCGGACCTGGTGTTGAACGAGGGCACCTGGCTGCCCCCGCTGCCTCCGCCGCCCTGTCCGACCGGAACATTGCCCGTATTCCCACCGATCACGCCCGAGCCGACGCTCTGGCCCTTGCCGGGACCCGAAGTCTTGTCGGTGCCGCCGCCCTGGTCGGTGCCATAGGTGCCGTAAGTGCCGTAGGATTTTCCTGTAGAATCAACCGTTGCCATGGGACTCTCCTGTACCCTGTCAGGTTATCAGCCGGTGAACCGCGTCGACGACACGGTGTCTCCGGTTTCGTTGAGCATTTCGGTCATCGTGTCGGCAATGGCATTGAACCGTTGCGCGGCCTGTTGCAGCATTTGCAGCGCTTGGTCGATCAGGTCGTCGAGCTGCTGCATCAGCGCCTGGATCTCGTCGCTTTCGGCGCGAAGGTTGGCAGCGTCCTTGCTGTCAACCGCTGCAGCCACGCGATAGGCGCTGCCGCCGACATTGGCCACGGCTGAACCGACATTGGTGCCGATCTCGACGATCTTGGCCGCCGCCTGCATCGCCTGGGCGACCTTTCCCGCCATGCCCGCGATTTCCGCCGCCGCCGAGGACCCGCCGGTAAACACCGCCATCGCGATGCTGGCAATCAGCATCGCCGCGGTAAAGGCGATGTCGAGACCCATGATAACCTCGGGCGAGGCACCTGCAGCCTTTGCGATGCTGCCCAGAATGCCTGCGCCGTCGTTGGCCTTGGCGACGATAGAGTTTACCAGCGACACCGCCAGCATCACCCCGGCGACGATCATCATCGCACCCAGCGCCTGCGCCCCGGGAACCGCCTGCAAGAGCGCGCCGATCGCCATCAAAAGCAGGGCCCCCAGGGCCTGGAACGCCATCGCAATGATGTCGAAGATGTTGCCGGACTTGCGCTTGGCCTCGGCTTCTTCCAGCTTCTTCTCTGCCTCCTTGATCTTGGCCTCGTTCTCTTTCATGTTCACGCGCTTGATTTCCTGCTCGTTCTGAACGCGGTCGGTTTCGACCTCGCCCGAGACATCGCGCAGTTTGGCGGTGATATCGGCCAGTTTGGCCTCGAAATCGCTGCCCGGATTGCCGGGGGCAAAATTGCGCAGCGAGGCGACAATCAGGCCGAAGGTCGTCGGCGGTGGCGGGGTCTGGGCGTCCCCATTCGTTCCGCTCACGCCTTGGCCGGTCTTCTCCTTGACCTCGACCGGGCCGCCGGTTCCCGAGGTATTGAACCCGGTGATGACGCTACTCTGACCGTCGATCTTGCCGCTCATTGCACAGTCCCCCTGTTCAACATGGCCAGTTTGGCGCGCGCCTCGGCCAGCGTGATTTCGTCTCCATTGCCCTTGGCCGCCTCGGCCTCGGCACATTCAAAGGCCTCGCGGGCCATCTGGCGATTGCCTAGCGCGATCTGGGTTTCGCCGTAGCGCAGATAGCCATCCGGGTTGGTCGCATCGAGCGCAAGGAAGTTGACGAACATGTCTGCAGCCAGCTTGTGGTCGCCTTTTGCCTGCTGGATCACGCCCATCAGGTAGTGGTTCTTGGCCTCCAGGGGGTCGATCGTGATCAGCTGGAAAAACACGTCGTATGCTTTTTGCACGTCGCCGCTGTTGAGCGCGTTGAACCCCAGAGTGTACAGTACGTTCAGATCGTCCCGCGTCAGCCCCAGGGTCTGCGCGGCCGTGTTTCCGGCCTTCATTCCCTGCACGATCTTGTGGTTCTCCAGCCCGGATTCGCGCAGGAATACGTCGAGGAAATCAGAGACCGTCTTCATGACGATTTCGGCATCGAGTCCCCCGAAAGCTTTGTTCAGATCGCTCATCGGTCTCCCCTTGGTTGTGGGCCTTTCGGCATTTCAGTCACGCTAGCGCGTCTTTTGGCCCCGGCGTGGGCCGAATGTCACACGGTCTCAGAGCCCTTGTGCGGCAAAGCTGGCCCGAAGACGCGAAAAAAGCGCGTCGAGCCGCGGCAGGTCAAAGTCGCGCCGGGCGAGGGTGGCGGTCAGCACCGGTTGCCCCGTCCGCGTCAGCCCGGCCTGCACCATCACGCCAGCCAGATCGTCATACCCCGATACCGCCGCCAACCGGGCCAGTGGAACGAAATCGTCCAGCAGGATGCGGCGCGTCAGGCTGACCAGCACCGCGTCGCCGCTGTCATCCGACATCAGCGACAGCCGCCCGCTGTCGGCGAATTCAAAGCCGAAGCTGTCATCTTCGTTGCGCAGCGCGGTCAGGCCCATCGACTGGGCAAAACGCGCGACGGTTTCGGTCCCCGAGGGGTCAAGAGCTGGCACGGTGTGCACTCCTAGCCATACGTGGCCTCGTCGAGGGCGACGAGACGGTCGGAAAGCGCCAGCAACACGCGCGACTGTTGTTCACGCGACTGCGGCGAGGCAAATATGATGTCTGGCAGCGACGCGTGCAGGTCACGCAGCGCGTTGATCGCCGCGACGCCGGTCTCCGGTCGGGATGGGTCGAAGCCGACCAGAAGTGCCTCGGCCTCGGAGATCGAAGCGACTTGTCCACTGGCGAAATTCAGAAGACGCGAGGCCAGTTCCTCGCCCGAGGGACGGGTCGAACCGGGTTCGCGCGGATACATCCGGTCGATCTTGGCGATCTCGCCATTCGAGGCATGCAGGACCGAGCGAAGGTTCTTCAGGTTGGTCAGCTCGCGCACCACATCGCCCAGGATGATCGGATCGATCGAAGGGCCAAAGCTGGCCATGTCGTCGCCTGCAACCTTCAGGAAACTGCCGATGACCTTGTCGAAATTCTCGGTCAGGCTGAACTTGCGCATCTCGTCAAAGACCTTGCCCAGCCGGGGGTTCTCGCGCAGCAAGGTGCGATAGGTGTCGCGGTACTCCTCGGGGTTGGTGCCGATCTCGTTGCGCAGCGCGACCGATTCCTCGGCCGAGGCAAAGCCCGCCAGAACCTCGCGGGCGCGGGCCGGTTCGCGGAAATCGCGCCGCACCTCGTCGAGCAGCGCGAGGAACGGCGCGGGCGCCCCCTCCATCGCGGCGCGCTGCCGGATGTCTTCGAGCATCACGAATTGATGCGTGGGGTCGCCGTCAAAGCTCGCCAGCAACTTGCGCAGGTCATCGGCCGTGGGCAGGTCACCACGATTGCCGTCGCGCTCGGCATAGGCGAGGCGCATCGCGGTTTCAAACTGCTTGACCTGCAGGATCAGGTTGCGCCGCTTTTCGTCGGCGGGCATCGACGGCAGTTTGTCGTAATAGTCGGCGATGCGGCCCAAAGCCTCGAGGTTCGATCCCGCACCCCGACGGACCTTCATCTTGTCTAGGTCGTTCTTGTTGGCGCGCGTGGCAACTGACATGCCCAGCTCTTCCAGCGCATCGGTGATGTCGGATTTCGAGGGGGTGACCTGGACGCTCTCCTGCGTCTGGCCAAAGCGGCCCATCTGCGTCGACATCACCTCGGCACCGACAGGCGAATGCGCGTTGTTCGTCGCGATCTGGACGCGGAGGACTTCCAACGGGGTGTTGATCGACGCCATGACGAGCCTCCCTTTCCTCAAACGCTAGCATGAGGCTTTCGGGGCGCTGGGTGACGTATGACACGCCCCGCGTGCAGGGGTCTGCGACGGGTACTTGCCAAATGGCCTGAGTGTGCGGAAGGTGGCGCCATGGAACAGGGTCTGGCAGGCATTCTGGCGATCTTTCGCGCCTTTGAAGGCTATCTTCTGGCCTTCCTGCTGGCCATGCCGCGCGCCTATGCCTTTGTCTGGGCATCGCAGCTTCTGGCGCCGACGGCGGTGCCGCGCCTGGCGCGCAACGTGGCCATTCTGGTCATCACCCTGCCCATCGTTCCGCTGACGCTACCCTATACCGGGCTATTCGTCGGTCAGGTCGGTCTTTTCATCGCCTATTTTGCCAAGGAATTCGCCCTCGGTGTGCTCTTGGGGTATCTGGTGTTCTGGATATTCTGGGCGGTGCAGGCGGCGGGCACTTTGATCGACAACCAGCGCGGCGCGGCCATCGCTTCGTCAATTGACCCGCTCCAGGGGCACGAAGCCGCGCCGCTGGGCTTGCTGTTCTCGCAAGCCTTCATCACCTACTTCTTCTCGGTGGGCGGGTTTCTGGTGCTGACCATGCTGCTGTATCGGTCCTATCCGCTGTGGCCCATCACCGAGATGATCCCGATCACCATCGAGGCGTTTCCCGAACTGATCTTTGCCGTTCTCGATTCGGGGATGCGGCTGGCCTTCGTGCTGGCGGCGGCGATCGTCGCGATCATGTTCCTTGCGGAATTCGCGCTGGCCATGGTCAGCCGTTTTGCCCCGCAGATCCAGGTGTTCATCCTGGCCATGCCGATCAAGTCGGCGCTGGCGATCTTCGTGCTGATCTTCTACATCCCGATCATGCTGGACCTGTCGCTGACCCAGGCACGCGGCATCGATGATTTCTATTCCCGCTTCTACGAGATCCTTCGTGCCGCGCGGGCCTTGCCCTGAGGTTAAGCGTCAACCCCTCAGCAAGGCTGCGAGGGCCCGCTGCACATCGTCATCGAGCGCGACCTCATCGGCCAGAAGCTCGGCTGCGCGGGCCAGAACGCCGGCCTGACGGCCCCGCGCGGCGGCCGCTGCCGCCACCATCCGGTCACGCAAGGCGACGCGGGTTGCGCTCATGACGGCGGGGGCGAGCAGATCTGGGTCGACAGTGCTGGGCACGACATGGCGGGCGAGACGCTCGTCCAGCGTTTCGCGGCGCAGGATCGCGTCCAGTGCCTGTGGCTGAGGCAGGAACGGTGCTGGCCGGAACCGCGATTCCGGCAGATGAACCTCGTCCTGCTGGCGCCAGCGGTGGATGTCGGTGACCCCGACATTCAGCCCCTGCACACGCGGCGTCATCACCATGTCAGTTGCCGAACTGCTGGATCAGCAGGGTGCGCTGCGCAAAGCGCAGGATGTCGCGCAGGTCGGGTACGCCGCGCGCACCGCGCGCGGCCCGGGCCATGTACTGACGGGTCAGAGTGGTATCGTTCATCGCGGCAGCGGCCTGCCCGGCGAGCGCGCTGAAAACCGGGTGGTCCACACCCGCCGCAAGCAGGATCTGCACGATCTCCAGCGCCGGGGCGAAGGCCTTGCGGCTGACCTGACAGCAGGCGAGACCATAAAGCGCTGCCGCGCGCAATTCGGGCGACCCGAGCGCCGCGCAGAAATTCAGTTGCGCGGCGTCCATCTCGCTGGCGGCAAAGGCGCCCAGGGCGTCCAGATAGGCCTGTTCGGCATCGGACCGCCCGCCTGCCAAGCAGGTGGGGCCGGTGATGTCACCCATCGACAGCCCAAGCTGGGCCACACAAATCCGGCTGCCATCGATGACGATGTCATTCGCAGCACATTCCCGCGCGCTCGCCAGCGAGAACGGGGCGAGGCACGAATCCAGTGCTAGCCAGCTTTGCGCTGCACCAACTTTGGGCATGGGCACCATCAGCTGCCTCCAGATGCGTCCGACCGGGACATTTTACCCCGTGGGCCGGGGGTCGCAATGATCTTTGTCACACGCGAACGTTGAACTGGCGGTTCAACGCAGCGTCCAGTCGTCCGCGATGCGCCACGACAGCGTTTGAGGGTAGAGCCAGACGCGCCAGCCGTCCTCGACCCGAAACAGGGCCCCCAGATCGCCAATCACCGACAGCCGACTCCCAAGGTCCGGCGCCCCGCCTTCGCGCAGCTTGGTCCCGTCGGCAGCCTGCAAATACCGGTCCTGGTTCAGGTTTACTCCCACCCCGGGCAGTTCGAATGGCGGCACGTTGCGAAACAGGAATTGCGAGAAGTCGTCGTTGCGTCGGCTTTCGTTGAGGAAGGCCGAGGCGCTGGCAAGCCGCGTTGCATAGGGTGTTCCGATATGGTCCAGACAGTGTTCGATGCGCGTAGGCGACAGAGCGGCCTCCATCAGCACCGGACGCAGGTCAGGTTCCACCGCAGCAAGGTCGAGCGCGGAATGCAGGCTGAAGAGATCGAGCATCAGCAGCGTCGCGGGCAGGGCCTCGATCGGAATGCGAGAGCCTTGCCAGCAGGTTCGTGGCACGTCCAGCGCGACCGGACGGGCGCTCAGGGGGCGCGGCATGCGCAGCAAGGTCTCGCCGCGTTGCAGGCTTTCACCCTGAAGCGACACCAGTTCCAGCAACGACATGCCACCGTCATCCGGGGTCAGGAACAGGCTTCGTCCGTTCTCGGACTCGGACTGTATCGCCGCCAGCCGCGAGGCGGCCAGTACGATCCGCTGCGCGGTGCCGCTCAGGGCCCCAGTGGTGGCTGAGGGCTCGTAGGGCAGGGCTGTCAGAGCCGCGCCCGGTCTCTGAACGCCGTCGCTATCCAAGGTCGGACCGGCCGAAATGCCGTCTGCCGAGGTTGTCGACCCTTCGGCCCCGGCACCGTTCGGTGCCGCAAGTGTTGCCACGATGCCTGCCTGCTGCCCGCCAGCCGAGGAAACTTGCCCGCCAGCTGAGCCAACTTGCCCGGAAGTCGCGGCGTCTCCCCCAGGCTCGCCCCCGGCATCCACCGGCGCGAGTGCTGCATTGGCGGGTGGTGCGGCCCGTGCGGTGCCGGTTGCAGGGGTCAGCGCTCCCTCGTCTGTCCGCAGCGGGGCAAAGAGGCTGTCTAGCAGGCCACTCGCCGCCATCAGAGTGCCAGTCTGAACCGTCTGGACCGGCGCCCCAGGCCCGGACGATGCGGTTTCGGTGCTTGCGGGGCCGAGGGTCGAGCGCGCGATGACCTCACCGATCTGCGCGAGGGACAAAGGCTCACTGAGCCCCGGCAGCAGGATCGCGGGTTGCGGCCCGTCCGACGTGGCGCGCAGGACGAGTTGCGCTTCGAGGATCGCGGCAGCCTGTTGGACCTGGGCGAGGCTGGGCAATTGGCCCGCCGCAATCTGGCCCGAGATCAGCGCGTAAAGTTGTGGGTTCTCGCGCGACAGGCGGGCCAGCGCGGCGCTGATCAACTCCTCGCGTTCGCGGTCGGGGACCGTGCCAGTCCCCGCATCCGGACCCGAGCCTGCTCCGGCCTGAGGCACAAGGCGGGCCGACTCGTCAGTCTGCGGAACGGCGAACAGGCTCATCGGTTCGGTTGGGGCTCCCGGCGACAGGGCATCAGGCGCGATGACACGCCCGGCAATAT
>ERZ761607.3695-NODE-3695-length-14463-cov-4.727790_pt1 | contig 14463 bp, 16 predicted proteins | sample MGYA00511164_ERZ761607 | MGnify/ENA primary metagenome ERZ761607 (study PRJEB28899, sample SAMN02445080) | bioreactor sludge metagenome | biome: EBPR sludge | place: Australia: Brisbane, Thorneside Wastewater Treatment Plant | collected 2011-06-22 ...
ACGAAGTCCGAGACGGAGACGAAGTCCGAGACGGAGACGAAGTCCGAGACGGAGACGAAGTCCGAGACGGAGATGGTGAGCGGCTACTCCATCCGATCACGCACGAAGAGCACGCCGTGCGGCACGACGCGTCCTTCTTCGTCGACCGTCGCGACGCGCTCGAAGCGCGACATGCGTCCGTCGCCGTCGAGGTCGCCGGTCGCGCGCAGGACGAAGAGCGACTCGCCCGGCCGCACCCGCACATCGCAGCCCGCACGCAGCGGGATGAGCTCATAGCGGTAGCGCAGTGGCCGCGTGAGCTCGAGCTCCAACGCGGCCCACGTCGCTGCTCCCGGCATCGCTTCCGCGCCGAGCTCGACCTCCACGCCGTCGGTCGACGTCTCAGCCGGTGCAGGTCCGGCTGGCTCCGGGAGGCAATGCGTGAGCGCGCCGTGCTCGCGCACGTAGTACGCCGCCGTGCGCTCGTGCAGCAGCGACAGCACCTCGGACGCTTCTTCCACCTTCGAGGTCCGCAGCTCACGCACGAAGGTCGGGATCACGACCGCAAGCACGATGCCGAGCACGGAAGCGATCGCCGCCGCCTCCACCAACGTCACTCCCGCGCGTCGCTCGCTGCGCACGCGGAGAGGATGCCTCGCAGCCGAAGCCTCGCAAGCGCTCCGTGACGGCACGACGCCGGGTTCGTCGTATCGTTCGCGCGTGGACGAACACGACGATCCGAAGCTCGAGCCCCCGACCTCCCGCGACGAGCTCCTCGTCCTCGCGGGCCTCGTGCGCGTGATGCTCACCGCCGACGGCCGCCTCTCGCACCGCGAGCTCGAGCACGCCGACGAGCTCCCGCGCCACCTGGATCTCTCCGCCGACGAGTGGCAACGCCTCTCGGAAGAAGCGACGCGCACGCTCCCGAACGCCACCCGAGTCCGCGAAGCGGCAGCCCGCCTCCGTCCCGAAGTGCGCGACGCAGTCTACGAGCGCCTCTACCACCTCGCCGACGCCGACGGTCTCGACGACGCGGAGTGGGACTTGTTGGAGTGGCTGGACGAGACGTGGTTGGCGCTCGCGAGGTAGTTCGCGAACTGTCAATCGGGGGTCGACGCTCGTGAACGGACGAGGGCCTGGATGTGCGCGCTGGTAGCGTCGGGGTCGGTCGACACCGCGACGGCGCGTTCCAAGTGCCACGCGACTTCCGCGGGGTCGTGTGGTTGCTGAAGGAGAGACTCCGCCATGACGAGGTGCCAGCGCTCGGGGTGCTTCGGCTCGTAGGCGACGTTTCGCCAGGCGCCGTGCAGGAAGATCGCCGCGGCCGCAACGGCGATCGGAATCCAGCGGGCGCTGGAGTTCCGACGAAGCTCCAGAAGCCAAGCGCCACCGACCCCGGCGAGCAGCAAGAGGGCGCACAGCATCGGCAGGCGATATCGCGCCGTGGGTGCGTAGAGCACGCAGGTCATCAAGATCCCGAGAATCCAAGGTGCGATGGGGAGGAGTGCGCGGGGGCGCGAGCGCATCCAAACGCCTGCTCCGAGTGCGGCGAGGGCAGCGACGAACGAGAAGCTGATGGGGGATGCGTTCAACGCGGGACTCGCTGCCCGTTCCCCGTAGTAGGCGTACTGGAACGTGGCCTCGACGCTTCGAAACGTCTCGAGCACGCGAGGCGGCGCGGCGCGCATCGCTCCCCACACGTCGATGCTCGCAGCCGTGGCGAGCAACCCGCTCGACGATCGCTCCGCCGTGGGGCGGGAGCGGTGCGACTCCACGGCACGTACCACGTCCCAAGCGCTCCGTGGTCCCTCGCTCTGAAAGCCGACGGACCCGAGACTGCCGTCGTACCGTGAGGTGGAGGACGTCGCGACGACGTGTGCGTCGGGGGCGGTGTAGAGGACCGGGACGAAGACGTCGGCTGTCGAGAGCGTGTGTACGCCCCTCGCGCCGAACACCAACCCCAATCCGAGCACGAAGCCCGCCGTTCGGCGTGCTCGCTCACGCTTGCTCTCTTCGGCCCACCGCCACGGCGCGGCGACGACCGCAAAGGGGACCACGAAGATCAGGTGTGCGCGCATCAACACCGCGAGCGCGAGTACGAGCCCCGCGGCCGCGGCGCGGCGCGGCGATGACGAGGCGCTCAGCGAGGTGAAGAGCGCGAAAGCGCCGAGCGAGAGTGCAAAACCGAGCGTCTCGCTCAAGAGCTTCGACTCGTAGAACGGGAAGAGCCCATAGCCGACGTAGCACGCAAGAGCGATCAGTCCGGCAGTCTCACCCGCGAGCCGGGTCGTCGTGCGCTCCAAGAGCAAGCCCGCGCCGAGTCCGACGAGCGATTGAATCGCGATCGCGAGCCAGGCGCTCTGTCCGAGCGCCGCAAGGAAATACCCGTACCCGGGGCTCATCGCGAGGAGCGACGAGTCTCCGTGGTCACCCGCAACCACGCGTCGCGCTTGGTGGAGGTAGACGACCGAGTCGCCGAGCGGTCCCTCGACGAACGGGAGCCCAGCGTAGTCGAGCAGATAGGCGATTCGAAGCAGAGCCCCGAGCGTCAGCAGCCCTGCAACGATTCGTTGGCGTCGGGTCACAAGACCACGCGGTCGCCGAGCAGGAGAAAGAACTCGCCCGGGATCCATGGCCATTCTTCGCGACGTCGGGTTTCTAGAGCTTCGACTTCGTTGCGCAGGGCCTCGGCGTCCGCCGCGCTCTGCATCGCTTCGATCCTCGCGAGGATCTCGGCGCGCATCGCTTCGTCTTGGATGCTCGCGTACATCTCGCGGAGGTGTGCGAGGGCGCGGTCGGCTCGGCCGAGCGCCTCGAGCTGATAGGCGTTGTTCAAAATCATCCACGCCGGACCGGCGCCGAGCCTCGTCGCTGCCGCGAGGTGCTCCAGTCCTTCCGCTCGAAGGGCGTCCCGCTCCGCCCCCGTATGAAGCGGCGCTAGCTCGTACGTCATGGTGGCGCCAAGCTCCCATGCGAGGCGACCGTCATCTGGGAACCTCCGGACGCCCTCGCGTAGGTAACTCAGTACGTGCATTTGCTGTTCGACCGGCACCTCATGGGGCCGGTAGAGCGCAGCACTGGCAACCCAGGAGTAGACGCGACGAAAGTCGGGATCGAGAGCGAGAATCGCGTCGGTGTACCGGTAGACGTTGGCGACTTCGCCTCGTGCGGAGAACTCGTCGCCAATGTACACGAGCACCCGCATCCAGATCAGGTCGGCGGCCGCGCGTCGATGGCCGAGTGAGCCGGCGACGAGCCAGTCGTCTGGAGGGAGGGTGTAGATGTCCTCGTAGCGCTGCGCTTCCAGATAGCGCGTCATTGCGGGCGAGCGAGCCTGGGCCGTCAAAGCGATGCAGCCAACCAGGGTGAAGATGGTGAGTAACCTGGTGCGTTCGAACATAGACGGAAAGGAAAAAACGAGGGTGAGTGCCCTCGTTCTTTCGATGAATGGTCAGGGGCTCTTTGTCACTCCAGCTCGTTGCTCACGTAGAGTGCCCCGTTTCGGTACAAGGTGTTGCCCTCGTCGAGGCCCACGGCGAGCTCGAAGAGCGACGGAACCATGTCCGCATCGAGGTCGCCGTTCGCTGCGAAAGTGTAGATGTGCGCGCCAACAACCGACATATCACCACAGCCTGCACCAACCTCCGGAGTCACTTGATACTGATAGTAGACCGGGTCGGACACCTGCCACTGGAGCGACTGCCAGGTTCCGATCTCCGCTGTCATCCCGACCGCTCCCCAGTCGATGGCGAACTTTTGGGAGCCCGGAATCGTCGCGGGCTGGATGGCGGCCGCGGCCACGCATCGCGTGGTCGTGACTGCGCCGGCCGAACGTGCGATGAGCGCCTGCTGCGACGACTCGCTGTTGTAGTACGAGGCGGCGCCCGTGAACAGCGCCTTCAGGTTCGCAGGAGCCTCCGACGTCTTCGAACGCTTCACGTAGTTGATGAACGCGGGGATCGCGATCGCGGCGAGGATGCCGATGATCGCCACCACGATCATGAGCTCGATAAGGGTGAAGCCGTCTTGCTTGCGTCGGTTGAGCATCTGCGAATCTCCTTGGTTCGGTCGAACCGTGTCTCTGGCCGAGTACAGAGCAGCGAGCGTGCCAGGTCGTTTTCTTCGTGTTTTCGACAGGAGCCCGCGTGGAGAGACACAACGCGTCAGCGCGTCGGGCACCGGGTGACGAAATGCGTCACTCCCATCCGGCCCCGTTGCTCACCCACACCGTCGAGCGATGCGACGTGATCTCGAAACACACGTTCTCGCCGTCCCCGTCGAGGTCGCCGAGAGCCTGGGCGACGAACCAGAAGTCGTTGTTGTCGACGCCTGCCGTGGGATCTCCGCACCCTGCAAGCCCACCCGCTACCGCCGTGGTTGGGAGGCCGGCAATCGTATCGAACTGGAACCGCACGGCGGAGTCGGGCGACGCGCCGAGCTGGGTCCAAGGCGCGGGCGCGGGCGCTCCCCAGCCCGCCCGATCACCCCCGGTCGGCAGCACGGTCGGGTTTGGGGTTCGGACGTCCGCGTATTGCGAGAACTCGGCGCGGTAGGACTCTTGGCGCTGCTTGATCTCGGCGAGGAAGCTGGTCGCCTCGGTCGTTCTGCTCCGGTGCACGTACGACGTGAACGAAGGAATCGCGATGGCTGCGAGCACACCGATGATGATCACGACGATCATCAGCTCGATCAGCGTGAATCCGCTCTGACTTCGTCGGCTGCGCATCGCTGGGCTCCTCCGGGCGCACGCGCGCCACGAAAACGGGACGAACGGAAGGCTACCATCGTGGCGGCCGAACCGTGCTCGCGATTGGAGGCAAGGTGCGGGCCTCGGATCGACGCGACGGACCGAGGTCGTTCGAGTGGAGGTGGCTTGGCGATGGATCGCGGCAAGGGCTCGAGGTCGTGTCGATCGATCGCGGTGGGCTCGACGGCGTGATCCACGCGAGCGGTTGCGCCTCCCAGTCAGTCGTCGCCTTCGTCGCCCTCGTCGCCCCCGAGCCCGTACTTCGCCAGCCGATACCGGTAGCTCCGGAACGTCATGCCGAGCAGCTTGGCGGCGCGCTTTCGGACGCCGCCCTGTTGCGCGAGCGCTTGGAGCAGGACCTTCTTCTCGATCTCCGCGAGGTGGGCGTCGAGGTCGAAGCCTTCGGGGAGATCGGCGGGGAGGGTGTGGGAGACGGAGGGCACGTCGACCGGGCGGGCGCCGAGGTCTTCGGGGTCGATGCTCGGGCCGGGGCTCAGGGCGACCGCGCGCTCGACGACGTTCTCGAGCTCGCGGACGTTGCCGGGGAAGGGCTGCGCGGCGAGCCAGCGGAGGCTCTCGTCGGAGAAGCGCAGGCTGCGGTGCTGGTAGGCGCAGTGCTTCTGCAGGAGGTGCTCGGCGAGGGGGCGGATGTCTTCCGGGCGTTCGCGCAGCGGCGGGAGCGCGAGGCGGATGACGTTGAGGCGGTAGAAGAGGTCCTCGCGAAAGCGGCCTTCCTTCACCTCGCGTTCGAGGTCGCGGTTGGTGGCGGCCACCACGCGGACGTCGATCGGGATCTCTTTCTCGCCGCCGACGGGACGGACCTTTCGCTCTTGGAGCGTGCGGAGGAGCTTCACCTGGAGCGGCAGCGGGAGCTCGCCGATCTCGTCGAGGAAGATCGTGCCTCCGTCGGCCGCGCGGAAGAGACCGTCCTTCTTGCCGGCCGCGCCCGTGAAGGCTCCCTTCTCGTGGCCGAAGAGCTCGCTCTCCATGAGCTGCTCGGGCAGCGCGCCGCAGTTGACGGTGACGAAGCCCTTGTCCTTGCGGTTGCTCTGCGTGTGCAGCGCGCGCGCGACGAGCTCCTTTCCGGTGCCGCTCTCGCCCGTGATGAGCACGCTCGTCGGCGCGTCCGCCGCGCGCGCGATCAAGGCGCGCAGACGATCCATGCCCGCGCTGACGCCGATGAGCCCGGTGTCCTTGCCGCTGACGCGCTCGCGCAGGACGCGGTTCTCGGCGACGATCGCGCGCTTCTCGAGCGCCTTGTCGAGGGTGGCGAGGAGCACGTCGTTCTTGAAGGGCTTCTCGAGAAAATCGTACGCGCCGAGGCGCATCGCTTCGACCGCGCGCTCGGTGGCCGCGAAGGCGGTGATGACGACGACCTGCGTGGCCTCGCTGCGCTCGCGTGCGGCGGCGAGCACGTCGAAGCCGGAGCCGTCGGGCATCATCAGGTCGGTCACGACAGCGTCGTAGGGCTCGTCGCTCTTCAAGCGCGCGAGCGCCTCGCGCACGCCTTCGACTGCGACGACGTCGTGACCCGCGCGGCGCAGCAGCACGCGCAACATCTCGCGCAGACCGCGCTCGTCGTCGCAGACGAGGATGCGAGTGGAGGAGGCGTTCGTCACCGCGATGCAGTGTCCGACGAAACGGGCGCGGGTTGAAGCGTCAGCGTCGACGCGAGACGAGATCTTCCAGGCACCGAACGAGATCGGCGCGGTCGAGGAGCTCACTCAATCCCTCGAGCAGCTCACGGGCCTGTGTGAGATCGAGGGTGGGTGGATGCGCTCGCAGGATCCCGGCGACGTCCTCGAGGTCCTTCGGGCGTCCCGCGAGGACCTTCATGACGACTACGTCGGTGGCGCTCGCCATCGGGACGATCGTCCCTGCGACGTCGGCGAGGTGTGCGTTGTCCAAGAAGCGCTCTTCGAGACCAGGGCCCGCGAGCACGACGTCGACCTCCATCCCGCTCGAATGGACCAACGGCAAGACGCGCGTGCGACGGACGAACTCACGATCGAGACTTGGTACCCGCGCGCGGATCTCCGCGCGAGAAAAGGCCTGCAAGAGCTCGTGGAAGCGCTCCGGGTCGGCCTCGACGGTCACGTCGACGTCGGCGGTGCTTCGAGGGCTGCCGTAATGAATCGCGGCTTGTGCGCCGAAGACGTACCAACGCAGACCCAGCTCGGTGAGCGCGCGACGGACATCAGACAAGACCGCGGCGACGTCGGGCATCGTGGATCTCGGCGAAGAGTCGTGTGGCCCGCACGTGCGCGGCGAGGTCGTCCGCGCGGTCGTCGTCGGTGGGCCAGGTCGGGTTTGCTCGTTTGACCTCGGCGTAGAGCGCCGACGCGAGCGCGTGGCAGCGCGCTGGATCGTAAACGCGCGGCGTGCGCTCGAAGACCGACCAGTCGCGGTCGAGGTACGCGAGAACGTCGTCCTTCGTCAGCTTCACGGCGTGGGGATCGTATCACGCACCGTTTGCCCCGGAGTCTGTGTGGGAGTCCGTGTCGGAGTCTGTGTGGGAGTCCGTGTCGGAGTCTGTGTGGGAGTCTGTGTGGGAGTCTGTGTGGGAGTCTGTGTGGGAGTCCGTGTCGGAGTCCGTGTCGGAGTGCGTGTCGGAGTCCGTGTGGGAGTCCGACGCTCGTGCCGGTGTCGAGTCGGGGACGGTGGCGGTGCGACCGCGCGCCGTGGGCGCTGCACGCAGACGTCGGTACGCCACGAGCCGCGCTTGGTAGGGGCGCGGATCGTCGGCGACCTCGACCGCTCGGGCGAACGCGGCTTCGGCTTCGTCGTAGCGGCGGAGCTCGTGGAGCAAGATGCCGCGGCCGACGTGTGCGGCGGCGAAGCGACGATCGGTCTGCAGCACCGCGTCGTAGATCGCGAGCGCGTCCTCGTAGCGGCGTGCATTGACGAGGAGGGCGGCGAGGGGGAGCTGGAGCGTGCGCTCGTTTGGTCGGTGGCGGAGGCCTTCGCGGAACGCGGACTCTGCGCCGGCGCGATCGCCGAGCTGATGGCGCGCGAGGCCGAGCGCCTTCCAGGTCTCGGCGTGGGTGGGCTCGAGCGCACAGGCCCGCGCGAGGGGATCGAGCGCGGCGTCGGCTTGGTTCCAGCGGAGCAGGCGGGTGCCGAGGACGCGATGCGCGTAGGCGCTCTCGGGGGCGATCTCGATCGCGCGGCCGTAGGCGCGTAGCGCGGCGTCGTAGTCCCGCTGGAGCTCGTGCGTGAAGGCGATCTCGACGACGGGGCGTGGATCGGTCGGGCGGAGCGCGGCGAGGCGCGCGAAGGCGGCGCGCGCGCGCTCGGGGCGATCGGCGAGGAGCTCGGCGCGTGCGAGCTCGAGCCAGCGCGAGCCCTTCTGCGGCTCTTCCGCGGCGGCGCGAGCGAAGCGTTCGGCGGCTTCGTCGAAGCGGCCTTCGGACAGCGCGCGGCGACCGAGTCGGACGTCGCGGGGGGAGCACGCGAAGACGAGCGCGAGGAGCGCGAAGAGCGCGATGCGCGGTGACCGAATCAGACACGGCGCCTTGCGCGCTTGACGGCCTCCGTCGCGCCGCGAATGCTCGCGCGCATGGAACGAAGCACCCTCGCGCGCATCTTGACGCAGGCCACCGGCGTGAAAGGCGACGCCGAAACCTGGGAGACCGAAGAGGGGCATCGGCTGACGTTCTACATCGGCCAAGCGGGGCAGGCGATGGTCGTCGCGAACGTCGCGAAGGTGCGCTTCGACGAGGGGTTCGTGCAGCTCTCCCGCCCGGGCCGCGACGGCGACCTCTTCATCACGTACGAGCTGGTGCACGGGCTCAGCGTGGTGCTCCCGGAAGAGAAGTCGGGGCGGCGCGCCGGCTTCCTCTGACGCTCCCGCGAACACGTGCACGCGACGTGCGTGTCGAGCGAATGCGTATCGACACGTGCGCGCGACGCGCGTGTCGAGCGAACGCGTAGCGACGCGTACTGAGCGAACGCGTGTCGAGCGAACGCGTAGCGACGCGTACGGAGCGAACGCGTGTCGAGCGAACGCGTGTCCACCGACGCGGAGAGCACTGGTGTCGCGAGAGCTCAGAGCCGGATCAGACACGCGCCCCAGTGAAGACCGCTGCCGAGCGCGAACATACACGCGAGCTGGCCTTCGCGGACCTTGCCGTCGCGTCGCAGCTCGTCGAGCAAGATGCCGATCGTGGCCGCGCTGGTGTTGCCGAAGCGCTCGATGTTCGAGGGCACCTTCGACTCGGGGACGCCGAGCGCCTGGCGAACTGCGCCGTTGATGCGGTCGTTGGCCTGGTGCGCGAGGAACCAGTCGATGTCGTCGAGCGTGACGCCGTGGGTCTCGCAGACCGAGCGCACCGTGCGGCTCAGCTCGGTCACCGCGGTCTTCATCAGGTCTTGGCCCTGCATGCGCGGGATGTGCTCCTCGCGGTGGAACATCTCTGGCGTGAAGTACGGCCGACTGCGGAAGCCACCGCTCGGGATGAAGATGCGATCGTAGAGGCGACCGTCGGAGTGCAGCTCCGCGCCGAGGAAGCCGCGACCCTCCGGCGCCTTCCGGAGCACCATCGCCGCCGCACCGTCGCCGAAGAGCACCGCGAGCCCGCGGTGGCGGTTGCCTCGTGCCATCGCCTCCTCGGTCACGGGACGATCGACCTCGCCGTAGAGCACGTCCCAGTCGTCCCAAGGCATGAAGCCCGCGTGCGCGTCCGCGCCGACGAAGAGGATCGTCTTGGCCGCGCCGGTCTCGATGAGGCCGTTGGCGACCTGGAGCGCGTAGGGAACCGCCGCGCACTGCTGGCGGATGTCGAGCGCGGGCACCCGCGGGATGCCGAGCTTCGCGCCGAGCAGACCCCCGGAGCCGGGGAAGATGAACTCCGGCGTCATCGTCGCGAACACGATGAAGTCGACGTCTTCGGGCTCGAGACCGGCGTCCTTGAGCGCGCGACGCGACGCGACGAGGCCGAGGTCGCTGACGCCTTCGCCTTCGGTGACGAAGTGGCGCTGACCGATGCCGGTGCGCGGACGAATCCACGCGTCGCTCGTGTCCATCACGCGCGAGAGCTGGTCGTTGGTGACGGGCTGTCCGGGGACGTGGTGGCCGGTGCCGACGATGGTGATGCCCATGCGGCGCGGCGTAGCAGGCTTCCGCGCGGCGGCACTGACGCGGCGCGTCGTGCGCGTGACGCATCACGCGTGGCCGCATCGTCCTCTCATCGTCGTCGACGTGAACCGAGATGACTCGCTTGCGAACCGCGCAGCTCGCCGTTCGAACGATCAGCCATCGAGCTCGCGCACGCGCCGAGCTCACTCGCGTTCGAGCTCTTCCTTCGGCACGAAGGTGCCGTTCGAACGGTCCTTCACCACGCCCGGGAAACGCAGTAGGCGGTTGTGCATCGCGACGTACACGCCGGGGCTCGCGATCTGCACCGCGAGCAGCGCCTCGGTGAGGTTCTGCATCGCGTCGGTGTTGCGGAGCGCGAAGGGTCGCATCGCACCCGTGAGCACGATGGGCACCGGAGGCTCGGGCAAGAGCGCGTGGATCGCCTCGCCGCTGACCGCGAGCCGATCGGTGCCGTGCACGATCACCACGCCGTCGTGCGACGAGGCCATCACGTCCGCCGTGCGTGCGATGAGCGCGTGGTCCTCGGGCGTCATCTCGAGGCTGTCTTTGTTCATCAGCGGCACGCGCGTGATCACCACACCGCGCAGCTCCATGCTGGCGAGCATCACGTCGAGGTTCGAGACCGCGTTGATGAGCACGCCGTGCAGCTCGTCGTAGGTCTTCTCGATCGTGCCGCCGGTGGTGACGAGGGCGATGCGCTTCTTGGTCGAGGCCACGGGCGCAGAGGTAGCACGGGCGCGCGTCGTGACGGAGGGGCATCGCGGGCGCTCGTTGCCGTGGGCGCCGGAGGGCCTTAGCCTTTTCAGTCGATGAGCGACCAACGCGACCCCGCCGCACCTCCGGACACCGCGTTGGCGGACACGTCGTCTTCGGGCTTCTCCACCGAGTCGGCGGGGTCAGCCGCCGACTTCGCGTCTTTCGTGAGCCGGAGGCGCGAGGCGGTGCGCGGCGGAGGGACGGAAGAGGGGACGCGCTACGCGTTCGGCGCCGACCTGCAGATGCTGCGCACGATGCGGCGGATGAAGCCGCTCGAGATGTTCGTCGGCACGGCGGTGCGTGCGATGGGCCAGTTCCTCGCGTCGCAGAACCTCGGGACGATGGTGCGCGTGGGGCCGACGCAGAGCCCACGCATCTACCGCATCGCACGTGAGTGCGCGGACGCGCTGGGGGTCGCGGTGCCGACGCTCTACGTGGCCAACAGCCCCGTGATGAACGCGTACACCTACGGCACCGACGACGACTCGTTCATCGTGGTGCACGCGAAGCTGATCGACGACTTCACCGACGAAGAGCTGAAGTTCGTGATCGGCCACGAGATGGGGCACATCCAGAACCGCCACGTCGTCTACCTGACCGCGATGCGGATGCTGACGAGCGGCTTCGCGCAGCTCATCCGCTTCATGATCGAGCCCGTGCTGCTCACGTGGGCGAGGCGCGCCGAGATCACCTGCGACCGCGCGGGGCTGCTCTGCTGCGGCGACGTCGACGTCGCGACGCGCACCTTCCTGAAGATGGCGTGTGGATCGACCAAGCTCTACGACGAGCTCAACGTCGAGGCGTACCTCGATCAGCTCGAAGCGAACCAAGAGAGCGCGGGGCGCTTCTCGGAGCTCTTCGCCTCGCATCCCTACCACCCCAAGCGCATCCGCTCGCTGCAGCTCTTCGCGGAGAGCGAGCTGTATCGGAAGTGCCTCGGGCTTCCGGGCGGGATGACGATGGAGGAGGTCGATCGCCGCACGCTCGAGATCGTGCAGGTCATGAAGGGCAAGAGCGCACCGCAGCTCGCTCCTGGCGAGTGAACGTGCGCGTCACTCACGCCGCGTGGGAATCGAAGGGGCGCCGCGACGTTCTTCTCTCCATGGCTTCTTCGCGGGCCACGCGTCGCTGGGAACGGCCCGTGTGCTGGGCACCACGACCGCACCGCGAAGGTCGAAGCACGGAGTCGCGGAGACATACGAACGTTTTCGAGCGCTTCCCTCGACGGGTCGATGCTCGGTAGGCTCGCGGCGCGCGTCACGGACGCAGCGGAGGGAACGTGATCGACTACGGTGATCTCAAGATCCAGGTCCTCGGGGGGCTCCGCGAGGTCGCGCGCCTCGCGGAAGAGAGCGGCGCCAAGAGCCTCGCGCGGGGCCTTCGCGAGGACCGCATCGCGCGGCTCGAGGACGAGCGCTTCCACCTCGTCGTGCTCGGCGAGTTCAACCACGGCAAGACGACGTTCGTGAACGCGCTGCTCGGCGCGTCGGTGCTGCCGATGGGCGTGACGCCGACGACCGCGGTGATCCACCGCATTCAATACGGGCCCGAGCAGGCCGCGAAGGCGTTCGGGGAGGACGGGCTCGTGAAGTCGGTGCCCTTGGAGGCGCTCGGCGACTACGAGGTCGACGGCAAAGCGCTCGCCGACGCGGTGCAGCACCTCGACGTGTTCTACCCGGCCGAGTTCCTGAAGGACGGCGTGGTGCTGGTGGATACCCCCGGTGTCAACGACCTCAACGAAGCGCGCGCCGAGATCACCTACGGCTACATCCCGCGCTCGGACGCCATCCTGTTCCTGCTCGACGCCGGTCAGATCCTCAAGGAGAGCGAGCGGCAGTTCGTGGCGAACAAGCTGCTCGCTCAATCGCGGGACAAGGTGATCTTCATCGTCAACAAGATGGACCTCCTCGACGACGAAGAGCGCCAAGAGGCCATCGCGTACGCGCGGATGAACCTCGGCAAGCTCATCGAGGAGCCGAAGCTCTTCGGCATCAGCGCCGAGCGTGCGCTGGAGGGTGACCGCTCTGGCTCCGGAATCGAGTCGCTGGTCGACGAGCTCGAGCGTTTCCTGAAGGAGGAGCGCGGCCGCGTGTTGCTCGACAACGCGCTCGACGCGGGGATTCGCACGGCGGCGACGCTGCGCACGGGCATCGAGATCCAGAAGCGCGCGCTCGCGATGGAGCACGGCGAGCTCGAGCGGCGCCTGCAGGCGCTCGAGAACGACCTGGAGACGAGCGCGGAGCGCATGGCCGAACGCAAGGCGCGCATTCGCGAGTCGCTCGCCGCGGTGAAGGCGCTCGTGCGGGCGGACGTCGAGGGCTTCGCGCGTCGCTTCGCAGCGCAGCTTCCGGACGAGATCGAGGCCGCGGAGGCCAAGGATCTTCGAAAGTATCTCGCGGGATTCTTGGAAGAACGCTTCAAGCGATTCGCGGAACAAGAGACCGAAGAGGTCGCGCGTCGCCTGGAGAAGGTCGCCGAAGAGGCGATCGCGTTCGTGACCGAGGACACGGCGGCGCGGGCGGAGCACCTGCGCGCGTTGCTCGGCGACGACGCGCCGAAGCTGGACCTTCAGGTCAGCACTTTCGCGAGCGACGTGGGCGTGTTCGTGATCGGCGCCTTCGGCGTGACGTTGATGGTGCTCTCGAACGTCCTCGTGGGGGGCGCGCTCGCGCTCGCCGCGCCGGTGCTCGCGTACGTGGTGCGTGGGCGTGCCGACAAGCAGCTCAAGGAGAAGGCGAAGGAAGAGGCGCCCAAGGCCGTGATCGCGGCGGCCGAGAAGATGGCGGACGCCTTCGACGAACGCATCGACGAGGTGGGCGAGAAGCTGCTGCACTTCGTGAGCGCGGCGAACGCCGACGTGACCAAGAGCGTGGCGGAGCTCGTGCGCACCGCGCGCGAAGCGACGCAGCGGGGCACCGAGGCGAAGGAGGAGCTCACGAGCGCGACGGGGATGAGCCTCGCGCGTCTCGCGGACGTGGAGTCGCGCATGACGCGAACGCGGCAGACGCTCTGGGCCAACGGGAGCGGCGAGACGACGCACTGAGCGCGACGCGCCATGCACGATCGTTTCGCGGAATCGTTCAGCTTCGTGGACGGCGTCCGCTTCGCCTCGAACGATTCCGCTTCAAATCTTCGCGCGCGACGGCTCTTCCATTAGCATCCCGCGGTCATGGCATTACGCATCGGCGACATGCTCGTCGCGGCCGGGTTCGTCACCGAAGAACAGGTGCGCGAGGCGCTCACGGAGCAGCGGTCGACCGGGCGTCGGCTCGGCGAGGAGCTGGTCTCGCTCGGCTTCGTGACCGAGGTGCAGCTCATCCAGGTGCTCAGCAACCAGCTCTCGGTGCCGTGGGTCTCGCTGCATCACATCGAGATGACGCGCGAGCTGCTGGACCTGGTACCGGCAGAGATCGCCGATCGTTACGGGCTCATCCCCGTGTACAAGCGCGCGGTGCGGCGCGAGGGCGAGACGCTCTTCGTCGCGATGGACGACCCGACGAACGAGGACGCGATCCGCGAGGTGTCGCGCGCGTGTGGGCTGCCGGTGAAGCCGATGGTGGCGCCCCCGACCGACATCCGGAACGCGATCCGCGTGTACTACCTCGGCATGGCGCCGAAGCCGCCCGAAGCGCCGAAGCGCGCGCGGCGGCACACGGACGACTCCGTGAAGGTGATGACCGCGAAGGCTGAGGCGAAGGCCGTAGAAGCGGCCGCGTCGGAGGAGCGCGCACCCGACGTCGCGTCCGCCTCGAACGCGACGCCTGCGGAAGCGACGCCTGCGACGATGGTCGTGGCGTCGTCGGAGGTCGCGGCGTCCGAGGCTCCCGCGACGCAGGCGAGCACGTCGAGCGCGAAGGGGGCCGCGAAGTCGGCGGCTGACCCC
>ERZ761607.3696-NODE-3696-length-14456-cov-5.452121_pt1 | contig 14456 bp, 11 predicted proteins | sample MGYA00511164_ERZ761607 | MGnify/ENA primary metagenome ERZ761607 (study PRJEB28899, sample SAMN02445080) | bioreactor sludge metagenome | biome: EBPR sludge | place: Australia: Brisbane, Thorneside Wastewater Treatment Plant | collected 2011-06-22 ...
CGCAGCCATGCGATGTGATCTGACATCGATAACTTGACATCGATAACAACGACTCCTAGCGTGCCATCCCCGCGGCGCTGACGCGCGGCTCGAACAGGCCAGGACGAGGGTATCGGTGGAACAGGCACAGGTGCAGACGGCAGTGGCGAAGACGGCGACCGGCGACGGGCGGGCCGATCCCTGGCGGCTCGCGCAGGATCGTTTCGATCCAGCGCGCGCGGCGCGCGACGAAACCCTGTTCGCTCTGGCCAACGGCACGCTCGGCGTGCGCGGCGCGCTGGAGGAAGGCGACAGCGCCAGCGACGGCACCTTCCTGTCGAGCGTGTACGAGCAGAACCCGATCCATTACCACGAGCGCTTCCCCGGCTTCGCGCGCAGCACCGACACGCGGGTGCCGGTGGCCGAGGGCAAGCACATCCGGCTGCGGCTGGGCGATGTGCCGCTGCGGCTGGACGACGCGGAATGGCTGGACTTCGAGCGCACCCTGGACCTGGCTGCCGGCGCGCTGGACCGCCGCCTGCGCCTGAAGACGGTGCAGGGCCATACGCTGGAGATCCGCGCACGGCGCGTGGTGCCGCTGGCCGAGCGCGCGTTGCTGGCGATCCGCTTCGAAGTCGCCTCGATCGACTACGCGGGCCCGCTGACGCTGTGCTCGTCCATCGAAACCGGGCGCCAGGCGGTGGCGCAGGGCGACGACCCGCGCATCGGCGTGCACGGCGGCGAAGGCATGCGGGTGTCGGGCGAGCAGGCCGGCGCCGATGGCGCGCACCTCACCCAGCGCACGCAGCACAGCGGCATCACGCTGCGGTGCGCGCAGCGGCACCGGCTGTCGCCCGGCCTCGCGTTCGCGGGCGCGGATGCTGGCGAAGGGCGCGTGGAACAGCGCTACGACGGCACGCTGGTGCCGGGCGCGTCGGTCGCGATCGAGAAATTCGTCGCCTACGACGACGGCAACGGTGCCGTGCGCGATAGCGCCGAGGCGGTACTGGCGCGAGCGCACGACGCCGGTTTCGATGCCGTCGCCTCTGCGCAGGCCGAGGCGATGCAGGCGTTCTGGCGGCGCGCCGGCCTGTCGGTGGATGGCGATCCGGCGGCGGAGCTGGCGCTGCGCTTCAACCTGTTCCACCTGTTGCAGTCGGCCGGTCGCGACGGCATCAACGGCACCGCGGCCAAGGGCATCACCGGCGAAGGCTACGAAGGCCATTGCTTCTGGGACACCGAAGCCTTCGTGCTGCCGGTGATGGTCTTCACCGCGCCCGAGGTGGCGCGCGCCATGCTGATGTACCGCTTCCGCACGCTGGACGGCGCACGCGAGACTGCGCGCGCCATGAACCATGCGCATGGCGCGTTGTACCCGTGGCGCACCATCGCCGGCCGCGAATGTTCCGCGCACTATCCCAGCGGCTCGGCGGCGTACCACATCAACGCCGCCATCGCCTACGGGATCGGGCTTTATCTCGACGCCAGCGGCGATCTCGACTTCCTCAGCGAGGCTGGCGCCGAGATTCTTTTCGAGACCGCGCGGATCTGGCCGCAGGCGGGGCATTTCAATCCGCGGCGCGGCGGCGCCTTCTGCATCCACGAAGTGACCGGCCCGGACGAATACACCACCCTGGTCAACGACAACTGGTACACCAACCGCATGGCGCAGCGGCACCTGCAACGCGCCGTGCAGGCGTGGGAGCTGCTGTCCGCGCAGCGGCCGCAGGCGCTGGCGGCGCTCGCCGCGCGCATCGGCCTGGACGCGGGCGAAGTGGCGCTGTGGCGCCGCGCCGCCGCCGCGATGCACCTGCCGCTCGACGCGGACCTGGGCATCCACCCGCAGGACGACGGCTTCCTCGACAAGCCGCGCTGGCCCTTCCCGAAGCGCGAAGGGCCGCACCGCCCGCTGCTGCTCGACTACCACCCGCTCACCCTGTACCGCTACCAGGTCTGTAAGCAGGCCGACGTGGTGATGGCGCTGGTGCTGGCCGGCGACGGCATCGACCCGGGCGCCAAGCGCCGCGATTTCGACTACTACGAAGCCGTCACCACCCACGACTCCACCCTGTCCGCGCCGGTGTTCGGCATCCTCGCCAGCGAGGTCGGGCAGGACGAGAAGGCGTGGCGCTACTTCGACGCCAGCCTGCGCGTGGACCTGGACGACCTGCACGGCAATACCGACCACGGCGTGCACATGGCGGCGATGGCCGGCGGCTGGCTGGGGCTGGTGCAGGGCTTCGGTGGGTTGCGCGTCGTCGATGGCCGGCTGTACTTCGCGCCGACGCTGCCGGCGGCGTGGACGGACTACGGTTTCAACCTGCGCTGGCGCGGCTGCGCGCTGCGGGTGGACGTGGAAACGGGCGGCGTGCGCTACCGGCTGGATGAGGGCGATGCGCTCGCTTTCGGTCATGCCGGCAGCGAGGTCGTGCTGGAGGCGGGCGGCGAAGCGCTGCTGCCGCTGGCCGTGCCGTCGCCGCCGAAGGCCGCGTTCCCGCGCGCGGCGAAGGCGCTGGTCTTCGACCTGGACGGCGTGCTGACCGATACCGCGCACACGCACTACCGCGCATGGAAGCGGCTGGCCGACGAGATCGGCGTGCCGTTCGACCTGCAGGTCAACGAGCGCTTGAAGGGCGTGGACCGCATGGCTTCGCTGGAGATCATCCTGGAGCGCGCTTCGCGCACGTATTCCGCCGACGAAAAGCGCGCGCTGGCCGACACCAAGAACGGCTACTACGTGCAGGAGATCGCGCGGGTCGGGCCGCAGGACCTGTTCGACGGCGTGTGCGAAGTGCTGGATGCCGCGCGCGCCGCCGGGCTGAAGCTGGGCCTGGCCTCGGCCAGCCGCAACGCACCGGCGCTGCTGGACAAGCTGGGCATCGCCGACCGCTTCGACTACATCGCCGACGCCGGCCGCATCGTCCGCGCTAAGCCGGACCCGGGCATCTTCCTGGACGTGGCCGCCGCGCTGGGCGTGCCGCCGCACCTGTGCATCGGCGTGGAAGACGCCGCCGCCGGCATCGAGGCCATCCATGCCGCGGGCATGGCCGCCGTGGGCGTCGGCGACGCGCGCGCGCTGCGCCACGCCGATGCCGTGATCCCGCGCATCGCCGATTTCGATCTGAGGACTTTCGTTTCGCCTTGACCGCACGCGGCCGCAGAAGCCGCGGCGGACAGCCTGCCCACAGACAACGACGCACTACATGGAGGGAGAGACCATGCAATACCACAAGCACCCGATGCGCTACATGCTGTCGGCCGCCATCGCCCTGGCCCTGGCGCCGGCGCTGGCCGGCGCGCAGGAAGCGGCCCCGGCCCCGAAGGACGATGCGACCACGCTGGACGCGGTGATCGTCAGCGGCACGGCCAAGTTCAAGGGCCTGCGCAAGCGCGACGCCAGCTTCTCGATCAGCACCGCCACGCCGGAGCAGATCCAGGAAACCGCGCCCACCAGCACCGCCGACCTGCTGAAGATCGTGCCCGGCGTGTGGGCCGAAGCCAGCGGCGGCGGCACCGGCGCCAACGTCTTCGTGCGCGGCATGCCGTCCGAGGGCGACGCGCCGTTCTTCACCCTGCAACTGGACGGCTCGCCGATCTTCCCGCCGCCGACGCTGTCGTTCCTGGAGAACACCACGCTGTTCCGCATCGACGACACCATCGCGCGCGTCGAGGGCCTGCGCGGCGGCCCCAGCCCGATCTACTCCAACGGCCAGCCCGGCGTCACCGTCAACTTCATCCAGAAGAAGGGCGAGGACACGCCGGACGGCCTGGTACGCCTGACGCTGGGCACCGACAACCTGCGCCGCGTGGATTTCTACAGCGGCGGCCCGCTGGGCGCCGACAGCGGCTGGTACTACAGCGTGGGCGGCTTCTACCGCGAGGCCGACGGCGTGCGCCGCACCGGCTTCCCGGTGGAGAAGGGCGGCCAGTTGAGCGCCACCCTGACCCGGCGCTGGGCCGAGGGCGAATTCAACCTCTACGCCCGCCACACCGACGACAAGAACACCTTCTATACGGCGGTGCCGCTGGTCTCGCGCAACGACGGCAAGGGCATCTCCGATTTCCCCGGCCTGGACGCCACCACCGGCACGCTGGTCGGCGACGACTTCCGCCGCGTGACCCTGCCCACCGGCGTGGGCAGCCAGACGATGACGCGCGACATGGCCGACGGCCGCGGCGTGGACATCGACGTGTTCGGCGGTTCGCTGGACTGGTATGCCGGCGCCTGGACCATCAGCGACAAGTTCAACTACCTCAAGGGCGACGCGCCGACCTATGCGCTGTTCACCGGTGCCAATCCGCAGACGCTGTCGTCCTTCATCACCGACAACTACGGCGCGGGCGTGACCGGCACCGGCAGCTTCGTCAACGGCGGTGGCGCGGTGGGCCAGGACCAGCAGGTGCTGACCGCGGGCTGGTGGGTGGTGGAGAAGGAGATCAGTGCGTTCACCAACGACCTGCGCTTCAGCATCGACCTGACCGACGACAATGCGCTGACCTTCGGCATCTACTACGCGGACTATTCGTCCAAGGACCGCTGGTGGCTGGGCAACAACATGCTGCTGACGGCGCAGGACAACGCGCGCCGGGTCGACCTGGCGCTGTCCAGCGGCCAGGTCGCCACCCGCGACGGCTTCGTCGGCACCTCGTTCTACAACATTCGCGGCGACTACGACGGGCAGAACACCGCCTTCTTCGTCGCCGACGAGTGGACGGTCAACGACCGCATCCGCCTGGACGCCGGCGTGCGCTACGAGCGGCAGGACATCAACGGCACGGTGTGGGACCCGGTCACGGTCGACCTGGACGGCAATCCGGACACGCTGTACGACAACAGCACGTCCGTCTCCACCACGCCGCGCCGCATCGACCAGAACGACAGCGACGTGTCGTGGACGGCCGGCCTGAACTACACGCTCAACGACAACGTCAGCCTGTTCGGCCGGGTCAACTCCGGCTTCACCTTCCCGCAGTTCGACAATCTGCGCGACGGCGCCACCAACAAGACCGAGATCGACCAGTACGAGCTGGGCCTGAAGGCCGGCGGCGACACCTACGAGCTGTACCTGACCGCGTTCTACAACGACTTCACCGGCCTGCGCTACCAGGCGTTCGACAACAACGGCAACAACGTGGTCATCATCGGCGACTCGAAGGCGCGCGGTGTGGAGTTCGAAGGCGCGTGGCGGCCGGCGGGCGGTTTCGAACTGGCGTGGAACGCGACCTGGCTGCGCGCCAGGTACGGCGACTTCGCCGACTACGACGGCAACCAGGTGGTGCGCCAGCCGAAGTTCCGCACCCGGCTGACGCCCAGCTACTACTGGTCGCTGCCGTGGGGCGACCTGAAGGCGTTCGCCACCTACACGCACGTGGGCGACCGTTATTCCGATCCCGCCAACGGCCAGTTGCTGGCGTCCTACGACACCTGGGACATCGGCGCCAGCGCGCACGTGGGCGAGCACTGGGAACTGACGTTCGCCGGCCGCAACGTCACCGACGAGATCGCGCTGACCGAAGGCAACGCGCGCGTGCTGGGCAACGCGACCAGCGGCGGCGTGTTCATGGGCCGCCCGCTGGAAGGCACGTCCTACCAGATGTCCGTCGCCTACCGCTGGTGAGGCATCGCGGCCCGCGGCATGCGGGCCGCTTCCGCCGTCGCGCCGCCTCTCCCCCCGGCGCGGTGGCGGATACTCTCTTCCCGATGGACGGCGCGCGGCATGGCCGCGCCGCCGTCTTCCGCGCAGCACGGCCGATGCGGCCGGATGCGCACGAACCCGGTACCGCCCATGACGCGCACCCGCATGATCCTGGCGATGATCCTGACCTACATGATCTTCGCCATGCTGTTGAATTCGGTGGGCACGGTGATCCTGCAGTCCATCCAGGGCTTCGGCGTGTCCAAGGCCGACGCCAGCCTGCTGGAAGCCTTCAAGGACCTGCCCATCGCGGTCACCTCGTTCCTGGTGGCCTCGCTGCTGCCGCGGCTGGGCTATCGCCGCGCGATGATGCTGGGGCTGCTGCTGGTCGCGGCTGCCTGCGCGGGAATGCCGCTGTTGCAGGCGTTCTGGGCGACCAAGCTGCTGTTCGCCACGGTCGGTGTCGCGTTCGCGCTGGTGAAGGTGGCGGTCTATTCCAGCATCGGCCTGCTGACCGAGGATGCGCGCGGCCACGCGGCGCTGACCAGCACGGTGGAAGGCTGGTTCATGGTCGGCATCCTGGGCAGCGCGTGGCTGTTCGCCGCCTTCATCGATGCCGACGCGCCGGGCAACCCGGCCTGGCTAGACGTGTACTGGGTGCTGGCGGCGCTGTGCCTGGCCGTGGTCGCGCTGCTGGCGACCTGCACCCTGGACGAGCGCGCCGCGCGCGACGGCCATGCCGCCGCCGAATCCTTCGCCGACATGTTCCGCCTGCTGGCGCTGCCGCTGGTGGCGGTGTTCCTGGTCTCGGCCTTCCTCTACGTGCTGATGGAGCAGGCCATCAACACCTGGCTGCCCACCTTCAACCGCGAAATCCTGCACCTGCCCACCACGCTCAGCGTGCAGGCGGCCAGCATCTTCGCCGGCTCGCTGGCGCTGGGTCGGCTCGGCGGCGGCGTGCTGCTGCGGCGGCTGCCGTGGTTCCGGCTGTTGTCCGGCTGCGTGGTGGCGATGGCGGTGCTGGTGCTGCTGGCGCTGCCGCTGGCGGCCGACGTGCGGCCGCGCGCCGGCATGACCTGGTGGAACGCGCCGCTGGCGGCCTACGTGTTCCCGCTGATCGGCCTGCTGATGGCGCCGATCTACCCGGCGATCAACTCGGTGGTGCTGAGCGCGCTGCCGAAGTCGCGGCACGCGGCGATGACCGGTCTGATCGTGGTGTTCTCGGCGCTGGGCGGCACCACGGGTTCCTACGTCACCGGCCAGGTGTTCGCGCACTTCGACGGATCGCGCGCGTTCTACCTGCTGCTGCCGCCGATGGCGATGCTGCTCGCCTCGATGGCGCTGCTGCACCGTGCGGTGCGCCGGCAGGCGGCCGCCACCGCGGCGGCCGCGCCCGCCTGAGCCGTGCACGGCGCCGCGACGGCGGCTGCGGGTATCGTGTGCCTCCCTCGCAGCGCAGGACGGTGGCATGAACGCGACGACATTCGGGCTGGCGGTCTTCATCGGCATGCTGTTGCCGTTGCAGGCGCTGATCAACGCCGCGCTGGGGCGGCAGACGTTCGGCCCGGTGTTCGCCGCGCTGGTGTCGTTCGGCGTGGGCACGCTGGTGCTGCTGGCGTGGTGGCTGGCGGCGCGGCCGGTGTTCGTGCCGGCGGCGCTGGCGAAGGTGCCGTGGTGGGGCTGGCTGGGCGGTGCGATCGGCGCGCTGTTCGTCGCGACCGCGACCCTGCTGGTGACGCGGCTGGGCGCGGCGGCGCTGATCTGCCTGGTGGTGGCGGGGCAACTGGCGGGTTCGGTGCTGCTGGATCATTTCGGCGTGCTGCATCCGCGGCAGCCGGTCGATGGCTTGCGCATCGCCGGCCTGTTGCTGGTGGTCGCCGGTGCGCTGCTGGTGGTGAAGCCCTGGCAGGCCGCGGTGGGTCAGGGCGGATGAGCGAACCTTTGACCGGCTTGCCGCCCCGCATCGGCGGCGCATGCCGCGTGCTGGTGCTCGGCTCCATGCCGGGCGGAGCGTCGTTGCAGGCGGCGCAGTACTACGCGCATCCGCGCAACCGTTTCTGGCCGGTGATGCAGCGCGTGTGCGGCGTGCCCGCGGCGCTGGCCTACGAGGCGCGCGTGGCGGCGCTGGAGCGCGCCGGCGTGGGGCTGTGGGACGTGATCGGGCGTTGCCGCCGCCGGGGCAGCCTGGATGCGGCGATCGAACGCGGCAGCGAGGAGCCGAATACCGTCGCCGGCCTGCTGCACGACCGGCCCGGCATCGCGGCGGTCGCGTTGAACGGAGGCAAGGCGGCGTCGGCGTTCCGGCGGCATATCCTGCCGTGCGTTCCGGCGGCGCGCCTGGAAACCCTGGCGGTGCTGGCCCTGCCTTCGACCAGTCCCGCGCATGCGGCGATGGACCTGGAGCGCCTGGTGCAGGCGTGGTCGCCCTTGCGCGGCTTTCTCGCGTCGCTGGCGTGAGCGTGCAGTTCCGACAATGCGCTTGCGTATCGTCTTGGCGCCGCTTCGCTGCACTGCAACGCAAACGGCAGGACCAAAGCGATACCAATGCACGCCGCACCGCGTCCTGCCACGACGCATGGACTGCCGCGATCGCGCGCCGGGCGGAAATAGAGCGCCGCAGAGGTTGGCGCATCGCGCCGCTGCGGACACAATAGGGCTTCCCCATTCAAGTCCAGCACCGGAGCGACGCCCATGGCCGACATCAAGGAAGCACGAGTTCCCGACATCGGTGACTACGACGGCGTGCCGGTGATCGAGATCCTCGTTGCCGTGGGCGACACGGTGAAGAAGGACCAGGGCCTGGTCACGCTGGAGTCGGACAAGGCCACGATGGAAGTGCCTTCCGCGTTCGCCGGCGTGGTCAAGGAGATCAAGGTCAAGCTGGGCGACGAACTGTCCGAGGGCTCGGTGGTCGCGCTGATCGAGGCGAGCGAAGGCGCAGCAGAGGCCAAGCCGGCCGCGGCGCCGGTGCCGCAGCCCGCCTCCGAGACCGGTGCGAGGGTCGAGCCCGTCGCCGTGGCGCCCACGCCCGACAAGATCACCCAGCGCGAGATCGCCCAGGAGCGTGCCGCTCCGACCGCCGCGCCCGCGGCCTCGCGCGTGCTGGACGACAGGCCCGGCATCGATCCGGAAGCCGCCCCGCCGCGCACGCCGCCGGTGGAATTCAACGCCGACCGCGTGCTGCCGGACAAGGTGGCCTACGCCAGCCCGGCGGTGCGCCTGTTCGCGCGCGAGCTGGGCGTGGACCTCAACCAGGTCAAGGGCAGCGAGCGCGGCGGCCGCATCAGCAAGGAAGACGTGCAGAAGTACGTCAAGGCCGCCCTCGCCGGCGGCGTTGCCGGAGGGGCTTCGGCCCCGGCCCCCGCGGCGGCGGGCGGCGGCGGCCTCAACCTCCTGCCCTGGCCCAAGGTCGACTTCAGCAAGTTCGGCGAAGTCGAGACGGTCGCGCTGTCGCGCATCAAGAAGATTTCCGGCGCCAACCTGGCGCGCAACTGGGCGATGATCCCGCACGTCACCCAGCACGACCACGCCGACATCACCGACCTGGAAGCGCTGCGCGTGGCGCTGAACAAGGAGAACGAGAAGGCCGGCATCAAGCTGACCATGCTCGCCTTCCTGATGAAGGCCAGCGTCGCCGCACTCAAGAAGTTCCCCGACTTCAACGCCTCGCTGGACGCCGGCGGCGAGAACCTCACCCTGAAGAAGTACTTCCACATCGGCTTCGCCGCCGACACGCCCAACGGGCTGGTCGTGCCGGTGGTCCGCGACGTGGACAAGAAGGGCGTCAACCAGATCGCGCAGGAAACCGGCGAGTTGGCCAAGAAGGCGCGCGACGGCAAGCTGGGCCCGGCCGACATGTCCGGCGGCTGCTTCTCGATCTCTTCGCTGGGCGGCATCGGCGGCGTGGCGTTCACGCCCATCGTCAATGCGCCGGAAGTGGCGATCCTGGGCGTGTCCAAGTCCTCGATCCAGCCGGTGTGGGACGGCAAGCAGTTCGCGCCGCGCCTGATGCTGCCGCTGTCGCTGAGCTACGACCACCGCGTGATCGACGGCGCCGCCGCCGCGCGCTTCACCGCCTACCTGGCCCAGTTGCTGGGCGACATGCGCCGCGTGCTGCTGTGAACCCGTAGGGTGGGCTCCGGCCCACCGACCCGAACAAGCCACGGTGGGCCCGGCCCATCCTACGAAAGAGAGTGGTATGGCGAACACGATCGAAGTCAAAGTCCCCGACATCGGCGATTACAGCGATGTGCCGGTCATCGAGATCCTCGTCGCCGTCGGCGACACGGTGAAGAAGGACCAGGGACTGGTCACGCTGGAATCGGACAAGGCCACGCTGGAAGTGCCGTCCTCGGCCGCCGGCGTGGTGAAGGAACTCAAGGTCAAGCTGGGCGACACACTGTCCGAAGGCAGCGTGGTGGCCGTGCTGGAAGCCGAGGGTGCCGCGGCGTCTGTGCCGGCTCCGGTCGCGCCCGCCGCCCCGGCCAAGCCGGCACCGACGCCTGCCGCCCCTGCTGCAGCGGCGCCCGCGCCTGCCGCCGCACCCGCGGCCCCCTCCGGCGGCGGTGGCCTGATCGAAGCCAAGGTGCCCGACATCGGCGACTACGACGGCGTGCCGGTGATCGAGATCCTGGTCGCCGTGGGCGACACGGTGAAGAAGGACCAGGGCCTGGTCACGCTGGAGTCGGACAAGGCCACCATGGAAGTGCCGTCGCCCGCCGCCGGCGTGGTGAAGGAGATCAAGGTCAAGCTGGGCGACGCGCTGTCCGAGGGCAGCCTGGTGGCGATCCTCGAAAGCGGCGCCGCGCTCGCCGTGGCCGTGCCGGCCGGCAAGCCGCCGGTCGCGCCCTCGCACCGCGCGCCGGCCGAGCCGCCCGCGCCCAGGCCGGCGCTGTCCACCGGCCGGCCGGCCGACATCGAGTGCCGCATCGTCGTGCTGGGCTCCGGCCCCGGCGGCTACACCGCCGCGTTCCGCGCCGCCGACCTGGGCCTGGACACGGTGCTGGTGGAGCGCTACGCCACGCTTGGCGGCGTCTGCCTCAACGTGGGCTGCATCCCGTCCAAGGCGCTGCTGCATTCGGCGGCGGTCATCGACGAGGCCGCGCACGCCGCCGAGTGCGGCATTGAGTTCGCCAAGCCCAGGATCCACCTGGACAAGCTGCGCGAATACAAGGAAAAGGTCGTCGGCCAACTGACCAAGGGCCTGGCCGGCATGGCCAAGCAGCGCAAGGTGCGCGTGGTGCAGGGCGTGGGCACGTTCGTCTCGCCGCACGAGCTGGAGATCGTCGGCGCCGACGGCAAGACCCAGTTGCTGCGCTTCGAGCAGTGCATCATCGCCGCCGGTTCGCAGGCGGTGAAGCTGCCCAACTTCCCGTGGGACGACCCGCGGGTGATGGATTCCACCGACGCGCTGCAACTGGCCGACGTGCCGAAGTCGCTGCTGGTGGTGGGCGGCGGCATCATCGGCCTGGAGATGGCCACGGTCTACGGCGCACTGGGCGCCCAGGTCACCGTGGTCGAGTTCATGGACCAGTTGATGCCGGGCGCCGACAAGGACCTGGTCAAGCCGCTGGCCGACCGCCTGAAGAAGCAGGGCGTCGAAGTCCACCTGAAGACCAAGGCCGCCGGGGTGAAGGCGGAGAAGAAGGGCGTCACGGTGACTTTCGAGCCGGCCGTCGAGGGCGAGCAGCCGGCGCTGGCCTCGGGCACCTTCGACCGCGTGCTGGTGGCCGTGGGCCGCGCGCCCAACGGCAGGAAGATCGGCGCCGAGAAGGCGGGCGTGACCGTCACCGAGCGCGGCTTCATCCCGGTGGACGTGCAGATGCGCACCAACGTGCCGCACATCTTCGCCATCGGCGACGTCGTGGGCAATCCGATGCTGGCGCACAAGGCCACGCACGAGGGCAAGCTGGCGGCGGAAGTCGCGGCCGGCGAGAAGAAGGAGTGGGTGGCCCGGGTGATCCCCTCGGTGGCCTACACCAACCCGGAGATCGCCTGGGTCGGTGTGACCGAGACCGAGGCCAAGGCCAAGGGCCTGAAGGTGGGCGTCGCCAAGTTCCCGTGGGCGGCCAGCGGCCGCGCCATCGGCATCGGCCGCACCGAGGGCTTCACCAAGCTGGTGTTCGACGAAGCCACCCACCGCGTGATCGGCGGCGCCATCGTCGGCGTGCACGCCGGCGACCTGCTGGCGGAGATCGGCCTGGCCATCGAGATGGGCGCCGAGGCCGAGGACATCGGCCACACCATCCACGCCCACCCGACCCTGAGCGAGTCGGTCGGCATGGCGGCCGAGGTCTACGACGGCACCATCACCGATCTCTATATCCCCAAGAAGAAGTAAGGCCGCTGTCTGCGGCGCGGCCTGACCGTTGCCCCAAGGCAGGGGCCAGAGGCCGGGGACCGGAGGCCAGGGGCCAGGTCGGGGACATGCCTGGCTGCGCTTTCGCGCCGGGCGAGACGTCTTGCCGGCGATTCGGGCGCGACGGCGTGGGCTTACATGTAGTGACGCCTGCGATGGCGCGGCCTGCCATGCCGCGCCCGACGAGTCAGGCGGGCAGCGGCGCTCCTCGCGCGGCGCGGCGGGCTTCGATGCGCTTCCACACCTTTTCGTGGAAATGGAACACCACGGTGTTGCAGGCCGGCTCGACCAGCGCCAGCGCGCCGCCCACCAACAGGCTGCCGGTGAACAGGTAGCCCAGAGCGAAGGCCACCGAGAAGTGCAGGATCGCGAAGCTCAGGGTCTTGTTCACGGCCGGGTCCAGATGAGAATTGATCTCATTATGGGGGTGGTTCCGGGCATGTCCAATGGAATTGGTTGGTTGGATCGATAGGGTATGGCTATCGATAAGGTCACCGCCATTCGCCGACTCGTGGAATCCAAGTGTCTGGAGACCTTGGAGTGTCCGTCCCGGCATGCCGCCGCGGGGCCTCCAGCCTCGCATCCAAGCATCCGGGCTCCGAAAGCCCCGGGTCCGCCGGTTCCGGAAAAGGCGAAGCCCCGGGGGCAGCCGGGGCTTCGGGAGGCCTGCAACGGAGCATCGGACGAGGAAGTTGAGCAGCAGGCCTGGAGGGACTGACAGGCGGTTTCGCGCAAAGTTCCGGCGATTTCGGGAGAAAATTCTGAATAGGGGAAGCGGTTACACGCAGGCGTCCCAAGGCTTCCCGGGAATTGCCGCCGCAGGCCGCAGTTCCGACCTTTGGCGGTTGTCCCGGAAAATGTCCCGCTGCTATACTTTTGCGGCTCGGCGAGGCGCTTTACCGCCTTGTACCCCGCCAACTCCGTAGGGCTTTCGTGTGCTGAATTCCGTCGCTGCGGGCCGGCGGCTGGCATTGCGCGCAATCGCATACCAGCTGATTGCGGTCCTGCTGGCTGCGCTGGCCGCACTGGTGAAAAGAACCGGGGCGGCCTGGGGAGTCGTTGCGGGCGGGGTGACGGTAGCCGTCGCGGGTTATGTGTCCGCCCAGGTGGCATTGGGGGGAGGCGTGCAGTCGGCAGGGTCGGCCTTGGGGCGCCTGTTGGCGGGCATGTTGCTGAAATGGTGCGTGGTGATCGTGGCGCTGGCGGTATCGGTGGCCGTGCTGCATCTGCCGCCGCTGCCGGTCCTGCTGGGCGTGCTGGTCTCGACGCTGGCGCTGGTGGCGGTCAATTCGATTCAACGATAGGTGTCTTTTCGTGAGTGAACCAAGCAGTTCCGGCGGTTTGACCGAATACATCCAGCACCATCTCGGCCACAACACGGGCGAGATGTTCGGCGGGCAGTTCAACTTCGACTCCTGGGCGGTGGCCCTGGGTCTGGGCCTGCTGTTCGTCCTGTGGTTCGGCCTGGCGGCGCGGAAGGCGACCGCGGGCGTTCCCAGCAAGGGGCAGGCCTTCGTGGAGATGATCGTCGAGTTCGTCGACGGGCAGGTGCGCGACACGTTCCATGGCGACCGCCGTTCGATCACTCCGCTCGCGCTGACGATCTTCATCTGGGTCGTGTTCATGAACACGATGGACCTGATCCCGCTGGACCTGCCCGGCATGGCCGTCAAGACGATCGCCGGCGAAGAGGCCATGCACCATACCTACTTCCGCCTGGTGCCCACGGCCGACCTGAACACCACGCTGGGCCTGTCGGTGTCCGTGTTCTTCATCCTGATCGGGCATGCACTGGCCGCCAAGGGCGGCTTGGGTTTCGGCAAGGAGCTGTTGACCGCCCCGTTCCACGCCCATGGCTTCATGGCGTTCGTGCTGGCCCCGATCAACCTGGTCATGAACATCATCGAATGGCTGGTCAAGCCCATTTCGCTGGCCATGCGACTGTTCGGCAACATGTACGGCGGCGAGCTGGTCTTCATGCTGATCGCCGGCCTGATGACCAGTTGGATCACCTTCGGCCCCGGCGTCGTCGCCAACGCCGCATGGGCGATCTTCCACATCCTGATCATCCTGCTGCAGGCGTTCATCTTCATGATCCTCACGGTCGTCTACATCGCCGGCGCCCGCGAAAGCCATTGACCCTTTCCGCTCCAATCACCGCTCAACTTCACTAGCTATCCCAGGAGAAACACCATGGAATTCGTCGCCCAAATCCAAGGCCTGACCGCCATCGCCATCGGCATCATCATCGGCCTGGGTGCGCTCGGCGCCTGTCTCGGCATCGCCATCATGGGTTCCAAGTTCCTCGAATCCGCCGCTCGCCAGCCGGAGCTGATCCCGGTGTTGCAGGGCCGCATGTTCCTGCTGGCCGGCCTGATCGACGCCGCGTTCATCATCGGCCTGGCCGTTGCCCTGTTCTTCGGCATCGCCAACCCGCTGCTGTCCGCGCTGCAGGCCGCCTGATCCATCAGGTGCCCGCTGCC
>ERZ761607.3698-NODE-3698-length-14449-cov-5.580798_pt1 | contig 14449 bp, 13 predicted proteins | sample MGYA00511164_ERZ761607 | MGnify/ENA primary metagenome ERZ761607 (study PRJEB28899, sample SAMN02445080) | bioreactor sludge metagenome | biome: EBPR sludge | place: Australia: Brisbane, Thorneside Wastewater Treatment Plant | collected 2011-06-22 ...
AGGCCTTAGCTTATTCCACCCCGGTGGCTGTCCAAACTACCGTGACCACCGCACCCGCAGGTTGTGTCGGGCCCGTCACCTTGGGCCCAATCCCCGCGTAGCCTGGATGGAGCGAGCCGTCTGGAAGGTCAGGGTAGTAGCGGCGGATTGGCCGGTAGAACTTGTCCTCCAGACCCGCCTCGAATGAATAATCGGGCGGCAGGGGCCAGCCGCTGACGTCAGGTCCGAACGTGCACTGGCCGCCAAGGTCGAGCGTGACGTGAACGTCCAGCCGGAATGGTCGGGCATCGGGTGCGCGAGGTGCTGGAATGGCGTACGCCCGCGGAGGGTGAAGCAGTGGCCCGTTTTGCATAATAGGTGGGCGGCACGAACCGGGTTGGAAAGCCCTCGATGCGCTGTGCCAGTTCCTGGGCGTACAGGCCAGCCGAATTGACCAGGAAACGACAGCGCAAATCGATCGGATCGTCGCCTCCAGTGCGCAGCAAGATCCCGTCTGTCTGACTCAACTTTTCGGCTGACAACCGGGGTGTGGGCGACGAGCGTGGCGCCGGCCTGTTCGGCGTCAGCCAACAGTGCGGCCACGAGTTGGTGGGATTCGATGATGCCGGTCGATTCCGGATATGGCCACCCGATCGAAATCATGTCGACGTCGCCGTCGCCATCGATGTCTACGGCTATGGCGCCATCATGATGTTCGTCGCCGGTGTAAAGAACGTGCTCACGCCAGCGTCCACCGCGACCATCAAGATTTTCGAACAACAGCAACCGCGCCATTTCCGGATGTTCGAGATTGTGCTCGCCGACGACGACATCAAGATCGCCGTCACCATCGACGAGCACGCCCCGGTCAAAATCCGCCAGGCCGACAAAATGGTGAGACGGCTCGACGTTTCCGGCGACCATGTGCTCTGCCCAGTGTGCGAGCGGATTCCGGGGTGCCTCGAACCACGATAAGCGATACTGTCCGCCAGCCGGCTCTAATGGAGACATCACGATGTCGGGTCGGCCATCACTTGGAGTTGAGCCATTCCTTAAGGTCCGGCATCCGGTTTGTGCGCGACAGTTCAGTCGCCAGGTGCCGGGATCCGTGGACGCTCAGGTGGCTCGGGTCAGCGTAAAGGTAGTGCCCCTGCGCGTCAGCGACTGGGCAGGACGTCCCAGTGCAAAGCGCTTCATGTATCGGCAGGAACTGGACACCCGGCACCCTGTTGGCGATCGCGCTCAGGCGCGCATTGGCGTCACCGCGGACGCCGCGCGGGACTAGTACCACAGGACACTCCAGCCAGCCGCCAACGCGCACCCGCTTCGCTGGGCAGGCCGCGTCGTAGTCCGCAAAGTAGGGCACGCCCGGCAATAGCCAGATCCGATGCCCTTGTGTGGTGAGTTGCCGCAACTGCGACTCCAACCGTTCCCAGACGCGCGGATCGCTGCGCGCGTAGTCGGTCCACGCCGCGCCAATAAGCAGTACCGGGAAGTCGCGCGCCCGCGCTAGTATCTGGTGCATGCCCTGCTCGCACGCCTCCACACGCCCGTCATCTACCACGCCTCTTAGTGACCCCGCTAGCGGCGCGCAGACACCCATCGCCACCGAACGTATCCGCACGCCCTGTTCCTCGGCCATGAATCGGAACAGCGGCGCGAACTCCGCTGCATGCGAATCCCCTAGCAACAGGATCTGCGCCGGACCTTGCCCAGATCCGAACTCGCACTTGGGATCGGTCAGGCTGGCGGGATCGAGGATGTGCTGCTGGCAAACCCATTCAACATGATGGGATGGCCGTGTGTACGTCTCGAGCTCGGCCCAGGACCTGCGTTCAGATTGCGAATACAGGGACAGACCCCACCGATCGCCACGAGCGGCAAGCAACGCCATCGTCACAATCAACAGTGCGGGTACGATTCCAACAAGCAGCAGTGTTCGTGAGAAGCCGCTGCGCGACAGTCGAACCGGATCTTCGACCCAACGTTGGCTTGCCCGCGCCAGCAGGAGGATGAGCGCCAGTAGGGCGAGGCCCGTGACGGTGCCCGGCTGGCCCCAGAGATAACGCCACCACGCCAGTACCGGCCAGTGCCAAAGGTAGGCCGAGTAGCTGCAACGGCCGAGCCATAGCGCCGGCTTCCAGCGCAGTGGCGCCAACCAGCCGTGAGTTGGTGCCAGCTGGCCCGACAGGATGAGCGCGGCGGAACCAACGGTGGGTAGCAGACCTCGCCACCCCGGAAATGGATCGTGTTCACTTAGCGTCGCGAAGCTGTAGGCCAGCAACCCCCAGCCGACTGCCGCGGCGAAGCGCGCGGCGGTAACGGCGTCTGGTGGGCCGGCGAGGGGTACGCGTGCCAGTGCGAGTGCAGCGCCCAGTGCCAATTGGCCCGCGCGCGGCGGTAGCATGTAGAACGCGAAACGAGTATCGTGGGCTGCCAGCAACCACTCTGCCAGAAGCGTTGACGCCAGGACGATCACCACCGCAAGTGCGCACGCGATGTCCTGCGCGCGCTGCCGTGCGAAGCGCCACACCGTCAGCAGTATGACCGGCCAGAGTACATAAAACTGCTCCTCGACACCGAGTGACCAGAGGTGTAGGAAAGGGAAGTGCGCCGACAGCGGCGCAAAGTAGTCGGTTGAAACCTCGCGCCAGAAGTACACATTAGCCATCGCCAACGTCGACCATATTGCAGACTTGGCCATAGCCTCGGCGTCACCGGGTAGCATCAGCCACCATGACACCGGCACGCACACGATCAGCATTGCCCACAACGCTGGCAGGATGCGGCGTATGCGGCGCTCGTAAAAGCGGCGAAAGGTAAAGCGCCCATTGCCCAACTCCCGCGCGATGATGCCGGTGATCAGGTATCCCGAAATGACAAAGAACATATCCACCCCAATGAAACCGCCGGGAACCCATCGTGGGTCGATGTGGAACAGGATGACTGCGAGCACGGCCAATGCCCGCAGTCCGTCGATGTCAGGGCGATAGTCCTTTCCGGTGTAGTACTGCATTTCTTTCGAACTTAAGCGGCTATTCGCGCCACAACCGGGGTGTGGGCAACGAGCGTGGCGCCGGCCTGTTCGGCGTCAGCCAACAGCGCGGGCATGGGTTGGTGGGTTTCGATGATGCCGGTCGATTCCGAATAAGGCCAGCAATTGCGCGCACCGCTGGCTCAAGCCGGCGGATGTCGGCAATGGTCAGTGGCTCGGGCGGAACACCGTTGGTCGCAGCCCGCTGGCCGTAGCTGGCGAGCGCAGGCAGTTCCGATTCATCAGTGGCGATCAGCAACTTGCCGACTCGCCGGTGCGGGATGTTGCGCTCGGCGAAGTAGCGGTAGAGGAGTTTCTTTCCGCGAACGCACAAGGCGGCCTTGAGCGAACCCGCAGCGTAGTAGAGGCCAGCGTGGATGACTTCGGAGTTGCGCGCGGAGGTCTGCGTGCCGAAAGCCGCCTCGGCTTCCAGAACGAGTACCCCGCGACCGCCCAGCGCCAGCAATCTGGCAACCGCCAGGCCGACCACCCCGTCGCCTATTACAATGATATCGAGCGTTTCCAAGCGATCCTCGCTGCATTTGAATCGTCATTTGGGCCGAGGCGCAGCGGTGCCGCGCAAAGCCATGTTTTCGTATAGAAGCACCTTTCCGTGCCCCCACCCGATCGAAATGATGTCGACGTCGCCGTCGCCATCGATGTCTACGGCAATGGCGCCATCATGATGTTCGTCGCCGGTGTAAAGAACGTGCTCACGCCAGCGTCCACCGCGACCATCAAGATTTTCGAACAACAGCAACCGCGCCATTTCCGGATGTTCGAGATTGTGCTCGCCGACGACGACATCAAGATCGCCGTCACCATCGAAATCGGCGACGTCCAGACTCATTGGGCCGATGACGGTTCCGATCAGATGGGCTTTCCACGGCTGGGTTGCGATCGGTCCCTGCTCATACCAGATGACCTCCCCTTTCCTGCTGATCGCCTCGAAGCCAACGACTGCGTCGAGTTTGCCATCGCGGTTGATGTCCGCCAGCCGGTTCCTGTCCGGATTGGTTCGGGTCGGGTCGATGGTGAATCGGGTCCATCCCTCGGGAGAATTCCGGAGCCAGACGGTTCCCAACAGCAGGTCAAGGCGCCCGTCGCCATCAATGTCGCCGCTGCTCAGTGCTTCATCCTGCGAGTGTGGCGCGATCTTTTCGATCTTCCACGCGTCGTTCATGGGCTCGGGAGGAATGGTCAGCAATTCGATACCCTTCCCACCCACGTGCCATGAAAGGGCGAGCTGCAGGTTCGAGGCAGAGGAGAAGTGTCCCAGCGCGCGCCCCTGTAGAAAGTCCCCTGCGCCAGCCGGCAGGTCCGTGCGCAACCTGAACTTGCCTCGCCCCTGGTTCTCGGCGTAAACGAACCGCGAATCTGCCTTGCTTTCATTCCATCTTGTAAGAATGGCGTCCGTATCGCCATCACCGTCCAGGTCGGCCAGCACGACGAGATCGTTTGCCGGATCTCCAAATGAGCGCCTTTCCCAGCTTCCATCTGGTCTCCCCGGGTTCCAGTACCAGAATCCACCGGCGGCGATGTCCACCTGCCCGTCGCCATCTATATCGGCAGGGACAACAAACACCGCCTTGCCTGGCCGCTTTCCATCAATGACGTGTCGGCGCCATGTGGGGTGGGTCGTGGCCGGGGGGGGAGTCCTGTTTACCCAGAGCACAACCTGTTGATCGGGACCGCTCCAGTTGGCACCAAACAGGTCAGGATCGCTATCACCATCGACGTCGACAATCCTCATGTTGTGTGATCCAGCCTTGGCAATTGTACGCTTCGACCAATCCTTCCCGAGTCGACTGTTCAGATACACCTCGATCCCGATCGGTCCGGTACTTTGGTGCATCGTGGCGGTCGCGATGTCGAGGAGGCCGTCCCGGTCAAAATCCGCCAGGCCGACAAAATGGTGAGACGACTCGACGTTTCCGGCGACGATGTGCTCTGCCCAGTGCCCGAGCGGATTCCGGGGTACCTCGAACCACGATAGGCGATACTGTCCGCCAGCCGGCTCTGATGGAGACATCACGATGTCGGGTTTCCCATCGCCGTTGATGTCGCCGACGTCTATGTATGTGTCTGGCCACGTCCAGTCAGCGGCAAAACGGTATAGCTTCCAGGCTTCCTTTGACTTGCCGGGATTCTTTAGCCAATGACCATTCACGACAACGTCCGTCCAGCCATCCTGATCCAGATCGGCGACCTTGAGGCCCTCGCCTTTCGGTACCTCGATCGCCGTACGATGCCAGTTTCCGCCGTGCGGACGGTAAAGGTAAACGGTGTGACCGGTGTTCCTGAACGATGTCTGGCCACGACCGACGATAGCGAGACGTCCATCGTGATCCAGGTCGGCGATCTCGATGTCATGTAGCCCGACGTTGTCGATCGTCGTCATCTCCCACTTGCCATTTCCCAGATTGCGATACCAGACTAGGCTTTCGCTTCTCACGCTGACGACATCCATCCTGCCGTCGCCATCAATGTCGGCGACCTCGATATCCGTTCCGAATGAGCCAGACGCGTCGATGACATGTTTCTTCCAGTTCGGATTTTCGTACCAGACCAACCCTTGTCCGCCATGCCCGCCCACTAGCAGGTCAGGCTTTCCGTCGCCATTGAGGTCCCCGGTTGCTTTGCCCCAGGGGTCGGTCGGACCGCTGTGGTCCACGGTGACCTTGTCAAACACCGGGGACCCCTGCGCGAACTGACTGTTGCCGTATCCGAATATCAACAAGGCAGCGGCCGCCATCGTTGCGAAGGACAAGCTGAGCTTCAGAGATGGCACTTGGCTACCCTTTCGTTCCACAAGCAAGATTGGCCTGCCAGCATGCCAGGAGATCACTCCCACGGGAACGCCGCATATTGCACCAGTGAAGGTGATCGTTCACTTCAGAAGACCGCAGTGATGCCGTCATCGCTAGTTCGGGCCGTCCACTCGGCGCAACCATATTTCGCGCCAATAGGTGTTCGAAGCACGCGGACAGCCCAAGCGATCCGGCGTGCATTCGGCGCGGCAGAATACGTTCTCCAATTGTATGCAGGGGCTCTTCATTTCCATCATCTTGCCTGTCTGCTCATTGATCAGTCGGTCTACCCGCATCTGCACACGGTATCTATTCCCCGCGTACTTCGACATTTCCATGTCATAGCGCATGCCTCGATTGAAGCCTTCGGCATTGATTGTCCCTAGAATTTCGTCCTGAGACTTTACTTCAACCCATTCTCCGGGCTCGAGATTCAGGTCTTCACGTGGCGTTGGACTACCTTCGGGAATATGGCCACTTCCGCTTGGGAACGGCTTGCCGACCACTGCCTTGTACGCGCCGAGAAGCAAACGATAGCCTAGGCCCAGACCCACCAACTTGCGATAGCCCGCAAAGGAGAGGATGCGCAGCATGTGCAGCAACCCGTGGTTGCCGCTCGTCACGTCTTGCACGTACTGGCGCACATCCCACCATGGAAGTAGGGATGTAGCCTCATAGAGCGCGGTGGTCTGGCACACGTATGTCGGATCAAGGGGCGCTGCGTCATCGCCCTTCACTGCACATCGGCGAATTCCTTCCTCATCGATCAACGGATTCGCCAAAGGCTGGCTCTCAGTGTCTTCGATGCGTTTGAGCCAGGCTTCTTTCCAGAAGAATACGCAGTCGGCCATGCAGCCGCCATGTTCTGCCCCATCGCAGCGCGCTCCCTCGAGGTGAACTGCCGAGGCCATCTTCCGGCCTCCGGTTTTCTTGATGTTGTCGCAAGTCTTGTGGGCAACCTTGGCCACGCGCAAGCGCCGACCGCAAAATGCCAGCATTTCTGGCTGAAAGGGGAGTTCCTGCAATCGCCCACGTCTATCCAAAGTCGAGAGAATCTCCTCGCACGACCGCACCACCACCCACTCCCCTGCGTGCAGCCCCAAGGTCTGGGGCCAACCAAGTGTCGAAGATGTCATGAATCAAACCTTTCTCAAACGATTGTTGAATTGCCTCATTCGCCAATACGCAGTCCGCGCCATGAAGATGGAATTCAGATTGAGACAGCATCGCTGTTGCGCTGCAACCCCGGCAAGCCGAATTATTCGTGCATGGCGTAGTGTCTGCGAGTTGCGGACGGTAGCCATTATCCCAAGACGTGCGGGAAGTCACCGTGAGGGAATCCACAGACTTGGCGGAAGGGAGCCGCCAGCTCGATCGCCAGGCAGGGCACCGACTTCCGGCGCTCCCCGATCGACTTCAGGTCATTTCTGCGCTCGCCGCAATTCGGAATAGATCTTCTCCCGGTCCCACGCCGCGGATCGAAGAGCAGACCTGAGTGTTTTCAATTTCTCTGAGAGATTGATCGGAGCGCGCAAGGCAGTCCCGATGTAGCCAAGATGCAGCGACAGCAAGGGCGATCTACTGGCACTGGTTCGCAATGGATCAAGCCAGACACGTTCTTCCTCGGGACTCAGGCGGTTCGAAGAGGTCTCTTGGCCTATTCGACGATAGAGCAGGATCTCAGGCAACAGCAGGAATCGTCCCAAGAGTGCAAGTTCGGCCATAAGAACCATGTCGCCCCCTGGATAGACGCGGTTCAATCGCGTGCGGATAAGAGAATCAGTGCGAATCAATCCTAACATGGCGTTGTTCAACTTCAGAGTCCGGCGAATCTTTCCAAAGCGCTCGTAGGGAGAGTCCTCCATTAGTTCAATGTCCTCCTCATAATCCGTGAGGCTCCCGTTTTCCTGGTCGACCAGACAGGTACGCGGAAAGCACAGAACGATGCGCGGATCCGGTTCCATCGCTGCAAGGCAGCGGGCAAGCATGTCAGGTGCACAGTAGTCGTTTGCCGACGACCATTTGAAATATTGGCCCCGAGCCTGTTTGGCGACGAAGTTCCAGTTGCGCATCGCACCGATATTCACTGCCTGCCGGACATAGCGAATGCGGGCATCACGCATAGCGAGCTCTCTGCAAATGTCTTCCGTATCATCAGTCGAAGCGTTGTCCGAGATGATAAGTTCAATATCAGAAAAGCTTTGCCCAAGAAAGGATTCAAGTGCACCTCGTAGAAAACGCGAACCGTTATAGACTGGCACGCCAATGCTGATGATTGGAGGAGACGAAGAGGGCATGGCGAGGCTCACTTGTTTATCACTTGCCATTTGAGGCCGACGTCTTGTTGACCGCGTAACATCGAATGTCAATTGTGACTTCGCTTGCATTTCTCAACTGCACAGTCAAGGCCAAACAATTGACGATGCTCGCCATGCCTGGGCATGAGAGTCGGAGGATGCTCTGGGTTGTCATGGTAGCGGAATCGGTTACCTATAAGAGGAACTTCCTGCAGTAGAACGCCTCCGCCAAACCCGTTGCGGAGTTGCATTCTACGCCGCGAAGCCTGAGCATTGCTTTGAACGTCTCGGGACTGAACCATGGCTTCACCGTCTCACTGAGGAAACATTCCATCAGGGTGGCGATCTTCTTGTCCGACAAAGACTCTGTTGCCGGAACGAAGCAATTCGGTGATCCGAGTCCTGCGTCATATTTTGGAACTTCGTACTCGAAGATCAGGTGGTCGCGGAATGTATTCCACGTCAATTCAGCCAGGATGCGATGATCTTGATGCCGATCCTCGCAATGGTGAGTAAAGATCCAATCGGGTTTGGTCCGGCTCTTCAGGGATTCAAAGAAATCCTTGATTTCACCCCCAATATAGGGGAAGTAGCCGTTTCTGAAGTTCTGTACCGTGACATTCTTTGAGCGGACGTCGGCAAGGAATACATCGGAACTTCGCATGGCCTCTCTCGCACGCTCAGGTGTGGAACTGAAAACAACCCAATCGAAGTGAGCCTCCGGGAATTGCTCAACCAGATGCAACACGGTAGCGCCACACCCAATTTCAATATCATCGCAATGCGCGCCCATCAGCAGGATGGACTTCGGTGCAACGGAATGCATTAGACCCAGCATGTTTGATCCTTGAGGTCAGGCCCAATCTTGGCTTGAGCCGAAGAATTACTCGCTATTGGTTTTCTCGCTGCCATACTTGCCACGGGCGATTACCAGCTTCATACCAGTCATCAAACTGCTTCTTGTCCTTAAAGGTATCCATGGATGCCCAAAATCCCTTGTATTTTGTGCCAAGCAACTTGCCTTCCTTGATTAGACGCTGAAATGGAGCCTCCACTAACTCATCACCGGGCGCCATATACTCGAATATATTATGGCGCAGGATGAAAAAGCCGCCATTAATCCAGATTTGCGAAGACGTCACGTTCTCAATGCTGGTAACTCGAGAATCACTCTCTGTTGTGACAGCGTGAAAGCTCTGAGAAGGGCGCACAGCGATAAAGCTGGCAACGGCATTGGTGCCCAGGAAATGATCAACATGAGAATTGATTGGATAGTCTGAAAGCCCGTCGCTATAGTTGGCAAGAAACACCTCCTCGCCTTGGAGATGTTTTTCGACCGCTTTGAGACGTTGACCAATGTTTGATTTCAATCCGGTATCGACAAATGTGATGCGCCAGTCGGAGATATCATGGTTGAAAAGCTCAACCTTGCGTCCGCCTTCCGAGAGCACAAAATCATTCGATGCACACTCGTCGTATTTTAGAAAATACTCCTTGATGAGGTCGCCACGGTATCCTAGACAAAGAATAAAGTCCTTATGGCCAAAATGCGCGTAGTACTTCATCAAATGCCAGATAATGGGACGCTCGCCAATATTGACCAAGGGCTTTGGTATCGTTTCAGAATATTCACGCAGGCGCGTGCCGTATCCACCACAGAATATAACGACTTTCATCGAAAGTTTCCTTTTGGATTGAGCATTCGTTTTGTGATGCAGACGCTTAGACTTTCCGGATAACGCCGGCAGCAACCAATTCTACGGCAGCCCCGGCGACAGTCTCGAATTTCAGACCGGAACGTTCAGCGATATCCAGCAAGTCGTGTTGGCCGTTTGCCTGATTCAAGACCCACAATATCGCCATTTGTCGTTGTTCCGGGTTTCCATGCCCACCAGTCGTTCGATACAGGCCGCGCTTCCCGAGTTGTGGCTCGCAATATGGAAAATTGTTTTGATACACATGGTTGTTTTCTATGAGGGCGAATATGGCACAGTACGCTGAGAGTGAGTCAGCCAAGGCACTTGGCGAAATCAGGCTCATATTGTCTGCCGATGTGTGGTATTCGGGATACGCTCCGTTTGGCGTTCGTGTTAGTCTGCCGACCGGGATGTTGATCCCCGGCGACGCAAACTGTCGTTCATCGTAGCCAAACGGGGAGAACTCGACGGTATGAAAGGGGACGTTCCGATGCCGCAAAACGTGCAGGGATGCGCGATCGATCAATGCATTGCCTGAGGATGTCTTCTTGTAGGTGAGTTCTCCTGAGTCCCCAAGCAATGCAGCGACCATCCCGAGCTTGATCTTGCCCAGTTCAGATAGATTCTGGCTAAGCCAGGTTATGCATCCAATTGCGGCCGGTGCAAAGACGCAGCGATAGGTAAATCGTGGAGAGGATTCGCCGAGAATTCTTGCCAGTTCAACAACTACCGCGATTCCCGACAGGTTGTCATTTGCCAGCGATGGGTGGCAACAGTGCGCGAACAGCAGGACTTGCTCGTCGGATTCGCCGGGAATGGTCAGTTCGCCGTAGGTCAGCGCACCGGGCTCGAGGGAGCTGTCTATGACAACCTCATACGTATCGTCAGGCATTGCCTCCAGTTGTCGCTGGGTTAGACAAAAACCCCAGTTATCGTTGAAGTAACTGGTGCGGTGGGGAATCCAGTCGGGCATGTCCGGGAGCGAAAACAGATGTGGCCGCAACTCGTCAAGCCGCATGCGCGCTTTCATTGGTGTGCTGTAGTTGAGCACATGCAGATTGTGCTGCTGAAAATCGATGATCTTTTCGCCGTTTGAATTACTTACATACGCATCGCGTATGTTCCACTCGCGCGGTACGACCCAATCGAATGCTGCGGTTCCTGACGGAATCTCATGCAGCGTTAGCGGTATCTCATCCTGGAGTATCTGCAACGTTTCCCGCAGACCATTTCCTGTGATGCTACGGCATATCGGATACAGCCGTTCGGCGAGCGCATACATGCGCTCGCCAAGCTCCGAGAAGTTGCTATTGGTACTCAGGGGAAGCATTGTGTTGGCGAGTTAATAGCGCCAGAAGAACTCGTCGTCGATCTGTTGTGTTGAGATCAGGTGTTTCAATTGCTTCAAGCGCGTGAAAGCGCGGAAATCGAATCCGCTTTGATCCATGGCAATTCGCGAGAATATCTCGTGAAGCTGCGCCGCGCCCTTTCGGGCGTCCCAGGCACAACTAAAGCCTGGCAACTGATTGTGGATCTTGTCGAAACTTACGCGATAGCTGCGATTGTCCCCGGCGCTGGACCCCATGGAAAGCTCACAGCCTGGAAACTCTGCGGCGACGATTTCTGCTATCTCACGAACACGATAATTGGCGGCGTTGTCACCAACATTGAATATTTGATTATGAATGTTGTCACGCGGGGCTTCCAGCGCGCAGCGAATGGCAGTGCAGATATCCATCACATGAACCAGTGGGCGCCAGGGAGTGCCGTCGCTGGTCATGGCTATTTTTTTCGATGTCCAGGCCAGTCCAGCGAGATTATTGAGAACGATATCGAAGCGCATTCTGGGTGATCCGCCATACGCGGTCGAGTTGCGGAGAAACACCGGGCTGAAACTGTCATCGGCGAGCTGGCCGACATCCCTTTCAACCAGCGTCTTGCATTCCGCATAAGCAGTCTGAGGATTGACTGGTGATTCTTCGGTGAGGAAATCGCCAGAACCCAAACCGTATACACTGCACGAGGATGTATATATGAATCGTGAAACTCCGGCACGCTTGGCATTGTTTGCGAGATTTACCGAGCCCGCATGGTTGATGCGATGGGTGAGGGCGGGATTATTCTGGCCCAGGGGGTCGTTGGACAACTCCGCCATATGGATGACGGCATCGTATCCGGAAAGATCGGCCTGGGTGAAATTACGTAAATCGCGATTGATGAATCTCGGAAAACAGGATCCGGTCTTGCTGTCGCTATAGAGCCAGCCGTCGCGATAGAAGCCAGTGTCGGTGCCGACAACGTCGTGGCCATGTTGCATTAGTAGTGGAGCGAGCAAGCTCCCGATATAACCTTCGACTCCGGTTACGAAGACCTTCATGTTTTTCTCCCTTGTTTGATAGCTAATACAGACGAAATCTGCCCTACGGATAAACTTTGGTTTCGGGAATGGGGACAACGAACTTTCCACCCCATTCACGAATGTAGCTCATTTGCTGCATGATCTCTTCCCTGAGGTTCCAGGGTAACAACAACAGATAGTCAGGCTTTGTTTCACGAATCCGCTCCGGTCCGTGGATCGGAATGTGCGTCCCCGGAGTAAATTTGCCCTGCTTGTATGGATTCCGGTCAACAGTATAGTCAAGAAAATCCTGACGGATTCCGCAGTAATTCAGCAGCGTATTTCCCTTTCCGGGTGCCCCGTAACCAACTACGGATCTTCCTTCGCGTTTCACTCGAATCAGGAATTCCAGCAGTTTGCGTTTGGTTTCTTTGACCTGTTCCGTGAACCCAAGGTAAGTCTCGGGGCGATCATAGCCCGCGTGCAACTCACGCGCGCGCAATTCCATGGCACGTTCGCCAACGGGTTTGCTGCTGTCCTCCGCATGGCGCCCATATATTCGCAGGGAACCTCCGTGGGTCGGCAATTCCTCCACATCGAACAAGGTTATTCCGTGTGCGGCAAAGACCTTTTCGACGGTCATGAAGGAGAAGTACGAAAAATGCTCATGATAAATGGTATCGAACTGATTTTCCTGCATTAGTCGGAACAGGTGCGGGAACTCCATGGTGATGACACCCTGCGGACCCAGCAAGATCTTCATCCCGGCGACGAAGTCATTGAGCTTGGGAACGTGCGCCAGCACATTGTTTCCCAACAACAAATCGGCATGGCCGAACTCGCTGACCATCTCTTGCGCCGTTTCACGACCGAAGAACTTGACGACTGACTTGACGCCCTTGGCGAGAGCTGCTTTCGCCACGTTGGCCGCAGGTTCCACGCCAAGACAAGGAATATTCTTTGCGACGAAGTGTTGAAGGAGATAGCCATCGTTGCTGGCAACCTCGACGACACGAGATGAAGCACACAGTCCGAAGCGATCAGTAACCAGATCAACATAGCGTTTTGCGTGATCGACCCAGCTATCGGCGAATGACGAGAAGTACGCGTATTCGCTGAATATGTCATCGGGGGTGACAAACTCATCTAGCTGGACCAAGTAACAGCTGTTGCATACGTAGGTGCGCAGGGGATAGAACGGCTCCATGTGATTCAGTTGCGACGGTGTGATGTGCGTCTGGCATAGTGGCGACATGCCCAGATCGACGAAGACCTGCTCGAGAGGAGCGGCGCAAAATCGACAGTGTGAGGGCGGGTTGCTGTCTATATCCGTTGTCATGGCGTTCCTTTCGTGTGCCGGTTTGAATGATGACGAAACTGTATGGGGGTCAGTGACTCTTTAGGCGGGATGCCGCATTTTCGGCCTGCAGCGATCATACTTGTGGACCGATGAAGGTTGGCTGTATTTGGCCATCATGCTCGACCTGTTCGACCGTGAGGTTGTCGGCTGGTTGCTGAAACCGCGCATGACGATGGATATCGTGACCGATGCGCTGATCATGACTTGGTTCCGGAAGCGTCCGGCACCGGGGTTGCGCGCCACTTCAACAGACATGGCTCGTACCCCAGCCGTGCCCGCCTGGACAAGGTCAAGGCCTGCTGCACGAACTGCTCGACGAGCCGTAAAGGCAAGTGATGGGATGAGGCGCCGACGGAGAACTGGTTCAACAGCTTCAAGAATGAGCGGGTGCATGGCGTTCGCTATTCAACCCATGGTGAGATCAAGGCTGCGGCCCTTGAATACATGGAGGTTTTCGTCATTCTTTTGGTCCATCTCAGGGCCGCTTTGCGGCCAAGGTTGCGCAAAACCATCACTCATCTATCTGTCCGAATTTCCGGGGCCGACTTGATCTCTGGCGTTCGGGCATCCTATCGCCTCGCCAGGCAGTTCGTCTGTGGCATATTTCACGGTTGTGTTTCCGTCAGTGTTCTTTTCGGTCCCGACAAAAGTCGAGCGTAAGCCCGATTCGGTCCGGGGTTACAGGCGCCCGTCATAACCACTTAATCGTCAGCGATTTTTGCTCAGCGTTTGCGACATGTGCGTGTGCGATGGCCCTGACATTCACCACAGCGCTCGGTCCACACATCCAGGGCCTCCGCACTCGAACGGAATAAATCATTCATCATGGCAACCCTGAAAAATTATCTTACCTTCAATTACTTATGAAAATCACGTGTAAAGCCGATTACTTGTTGGCGGTCAAAGGCAACCAGCCGAATTTGTACCAGGCAAT
>ERZ761607.3704-NODE-3704-length-14426-cov-4.512838_pt1 | contig 14426 bp, 13 predicted proteins | sample MGYA00511164_ERZ761607 | MGnify/ENA primary metagenome ERZ761607 (study PRJEB28899, sample SAMN02445080) | bioreactor sludge metagenome | biome: EBPR sludge | place: Australia: Brisbane, Thorneside Wastewater Treatment Plant | collected 2011-06-22 ...
CTGCTCGACCCCGAGGGTCGAAGGGATCTGCGGGAGCGGGTTCCCGTCGGCGTCGAGCGCGACGAGCTCCTTGCTCGGAATCCACGTCCCCGCCGCGTCGAAGTAGCCCTGCGACGACATGCCGGACTGCACGAGGAAGGAGCCGTCGTCGGTGAGGGCCGCGCGCGTGCAGGGGCGACCTTCGGGATCGAGCGGCACACGTTTGCGTTGGCCGTAGAGCTTGGAGCGATCGAGCTTGGCGAGATCGAAGGTGCTCTGCGCACCACCGAGCGAGACGACGAGGGTTCGAGCCATGGGTCCTCGGTGCGATGAGATCCTGCGATGAGATCCTCGGTGCGGTCGCCCGCCCTCGAGAGGAGCGAGCGCGGGGAGCATACACACAGGTACGCGCGGCGCGCGGTGACCTTCCGCGGAGCTCGTCGTTCTCGTTCCTCGAGCAGAGAGCGGGGAAGCGCGGCTCGAGCGCCGCGTGTTCTCGAGGCTGCGCGCGACCGCCTCGCATCGCCCCCCGGAATCGAGGCACGCTCCCGCGCACAGGGGGTATCCAATGCGTTCGTTCTTCTCGTTCGTCTTCGTCTCGCTCGTCTTCGCCACCGTCGCGTGGCCGCTCGCCGCCCAGGAAGGAGGCGCTGAAGGAGGTGCCACTGCGTCCGCCTCGGGCCTGGAGATCACCGAGCTCGTGCTCTCGAAGGGTGTCGAAGGAGGCACCCCCGTCGAGCCGACCAACCGCTTCTCGCGTTCCGACGGCCGCGTCTTCGCGACCATCCGCTTGAACAACCCGTCGCGCACCGAGACCACGATCCGCGTCGCGTTCGTGCGCGAAGGCGCCACCGGCTCCGGCGGCGTCGAGCTCACCATCCCCGCGCAGCCGCGCTACCGCACGCTCGCGCGCACCGGCACGCGCGGGCCCGGTCGCTACCGCGTGGTCGTCTACGACGCGGCGGGCGTCGAGCTCTCGTCCGCGAGCTACGAAGTCGTCGAGTGACGGACGCGTCGGACGCAACGCGCGCGGCGAGGGGTCGCGCGCGTTTCGTCCACGCGGCCGCGGACGATCCGATTCGTCCGCCCTTGCTCACCCGCCCGTGCTCGACCACCCGCGCGTGCGTGCCGCTCGGCTCGCGCCGCGTCCGTCGCGCGCTATGCCCTCCGCGCGTGGATCTCGTCTACTTCGTCGTGCTCGTCGGCGCGCTCATCTTCGTGCACGAGCTCGGCCACTTCGTCTGGGCGAAGGCCTTCGGCGTGAAGGTCCTGCGCTTCAGCGTGGGCTTCGGCCCGAAGCTGATCGGCAAACGCCTCGGCGACACCGAGTACGTCCTCGCGGCGTTCCCGTTCGGCGGCTACGTGAAGATGCTCGGCGAGAGCCCCGCCGACGTGATCGATCCCGCGGACCACGCGCGGAGCTTCGGCGCGCAGTCGCTCTGGAAGCGCGTGGTCATCGTGCTCGCGGGACCGATGATGAACCTCGTCTTCCCGCTCGCGGTGTTCTTCCTCGTCTTCCTCGGGGGAAACGAGCTCACGCCGCCCACCATCGGTACCGTCTACCCGACGCTCGCCGCCGACGGACGCTTGCTGCCCGGGGATCGGGTGCTCGCGGTCGGCTTCGACACCATCTCGTCCTTCGAAGAGCTCACCCAGGCCGTGCGGCGCAGCCCGAACCGTCCGCTGCGGCTCTTCGTCGCGCGCGACGGCGTCGTGCACCAAGAGATCGTCACGCCGAGCGAAGTGACTCGGACGCTCGATCTCGAGCGCGCGGAGGTCGTCGGTCGGCTCGGTGTGGTGCCTCACGAGCCGACGAACCTCGTGGGCGTGATTCCGGGCTCGCCCGCGGAGGCGGCAGGGCTTCGCACGTTCGATCTCGTGGTCTCCGTGGCGGGCCGACCGGTGTCCGCGTGGCGCGAGCTCGACGACGCGTTCCGCGAGCAACGAAGCGCGGTGCCGATCACGTATCTGCGGCCGACGCGTCACGCGGAGGCGCTCGGAGGGCTCGGCGCGATCGAGCTCTTTCGGCCTCACGTCGCGCACGTCACGCCCCAGCCGGGCGCGGGCAGCGGCGCGCTTCGGGCCGGCCTCGAGCCCGCCGATCTCTACGTCCGCCACGTGCGCGCCGGCTCCGCGGAGGCGGCCCTCGGGATTCGCGCGGGCGATCGGCTGGTGAGCCTCGACGGTCGGCCCGTGCGTCTGTTCGCGAGCTTCCTCTCCGAGATCGAGAGCTCGGGCGGAAGCGCGCACCGCCTCCAGTGGCGACACGGCGACACGCTGCGCGAAGGTGAGCTTCGCTGGCCCCGCGAGGTCGGCACGAACGAGCACGGGCAACGCTTCGAGCGCGTGGTGATCGGGCTCGAAGGCGGATCGCCGCTGCGGGTGGGCGATCCGGTGCCGAACCCGAGCCCGGTGCGGAGCGCCGCCGTGCGCGCGTGGGAGAGCACGGGCGAGATGGTCTCGCTCACGCTCTACTCCGTCGTGCGCCTGCTCCAAGGTCGGCTCGGCGTGGAGACGCTGGGTGGCCCGCTGATGATCTTCGACGTCGCCGGCCAAGCCGCGCGCGAAGGCAGCACGAGCTACCTGACGCTGATGGCGTTCGTCAGCGTGAACCTCGGGCTCATCAACTTGCTGCCCGTGCCGTTGCTCGACGGCGGACACCTCGTGTTCTTTCTCGTCGAAGCGGTGACGCGACGGCCGGTGCCGCGGCGCGTCCGGACGATCGCGTCGTACGTCGGTCTCGTCCTGCTGCTCGCGTTGATGGCCCTCGCGCTGAAGAACGATCTCACGCGTCGCTTCGGCGGCGCGCCACGCGCGACCGAGGTGCGCACGATCGATCACGAGGTGCTCGAGTGACGAACCCGAAGTCACGCGTCGATCGCGCGCGTCCGAGACGTCGGAGCTCCGCGCGCGCCGTGGCGACCGAGGTGGTGCATCGCGTCGCGACCGACGGCGCGTGGGCGACCCCGACCCTCGACGCCGCGCTCGCCCGCTCCGGTCTCGACGCCCGCGACGCCGCGCTCGCGACGAGCCTGACCTACGGGACCCTCCGCGTGCTTCCGTCGATCGACGCCGCGCTCGACGCGCACCTCGATCGACCCGCGAAGCTCGACGCCTGGGTGCGCGCCGCCCTGCGCGTCGCGGCGTTCCAGATCCGTCATCAACCGAGGATCCCCGTCTCCGCCGCGGTGAACGAGGCGGTGGAGCTCGTGCGTGCCGAGCGGGGTCACCTCGCGTCGCTGACGAACGCGGTGCTGCGCAAGCTCGCGCGCCCCGACGACGCCGCACCGCCCACCGCGCTCGAGATCCCACGTTGGATCGAGGCGGCGCTCGTGCGGGCGCTCGGCGCCGAGCGCGCGCGAAGCTTCCTCGAGGCACGCCCGCTTCCGCCCCCGCTCGACCTGCGCGCGCGTGTGGATCGCGACGAGCTCGCGCGCGTCCTCCGCGAGGCGCGTCCGGAAGGGGAGCTCGAGCTCGGGCTGGCGGAGCACGCGCTGCATGCGCGAAGGGTCGGTGATCCGCGCGAGCTGCCGGGCTACGCGGAGGGGCGCTTCGTAGTGCAGGAGCAAGGCGCGCAGCTCCTCGGCGCGCTCGTGGGCGCGCAGCCGGGCGAGCACGTGCTCGACGCGTGCGCGGGCCACGGCGGCAAGACGTTGCAGCTCGTGGAGGCGGTGGGCCCAACGGGTCGCGTGGTCGCGACGGACCTGCACGAGGCGCGGCTCGATCGCGGCACGGAGGAGCGCGCGCGGCTCGGCCTCGCGGACGCGCCGGTGGAGTCGATCGCGATCGACTGGACGGTGGGTGACGGCGGTCTCGGTGAGGATCCGGACGTCGCGGCGCGCGGTGGCTTCGATCGCGTGCTCGTCGACGCCCCGTGCACGGGGCTCGGCACGATCCATCGCCGCCCCGAGCTACCGCTGCGCGCGCAGTGGGAGGACGTGGTCGCGCTCGCGAAGATCCAACGCGCGATCCTGGAGCGCGTCGCGCCGCTCGTGCGCCCGGGCGGGCTGCTCGTCTACGCCGTCTGCTCGCCGCTCGCGGAAGAAGGCCCCGCGATCGCGCGCGCGGTGACCGAAGCACACCCGGAGCTCGAGCCGACCCCGTTGGCGATCGCCGGGGCGCGTTCGGACGACGACGGCGTGCTCCGCCTCGGCCCGTGGCTCGACGGCTGCGACGCCTACCAAGTGGCGGCCTGGCGTCGCACCTGAGCTCGACGCGACGCCATCACAGACGCCACAAACGAGGGGTTCGAAGGGGGCGAAGCCCCCTCGTCGCCGAAGGCCCGAAGGCGACCGACCGGAGCGAAGCGGAGGGAGAGTCGCCGAGGAGGGAGGGGGCTGGGGAGATCACTCCCCAGAAGTCGGCGAAGCCGACCAGCAATCCGCAATCAGTACTCGCCGAAGAGCTCGCTCACGCGCACGTCGAGCGCGGTGGCGACCTTGTACAGCGAGCTGATCGACGCGCTCGACTCCGCGCGTTCGATTTGGCTGAGCAACGAAACGCTCAAGCCCGTACGCCGCGACATCTGCTTGAGCGTCAGGTCGCGCTCCTTGCGCAGGTTGCGGATCGTCTCGCCGATCACGCGGTGGAGCTGCTCCTCCGGCGTGCGCAGCAGGCCCTTCTTCGCGACCACGCGCTCGACGACCGCGCGAAACTCGTCCGGATTGAACGGCTTCTTCAGGTAGTCGACCACGTCGAGCTTCATCGACTGAACGGCGGTCTCGAGGCTCGGGTATCCGGTGAAGATCACGACCGCGACGTCGTCGTCGACCTTGCGGATCTTCTCCAGCGCCTGCACGCCGTCGAGGCCCGGCATCATCAGGTCGAGCACCACCAGGTGGTACCCGCCGTTCTTCACTTCGTCGGGCGCTTCCTCGGGGTCGGCGAGGGTCTTCACCTCGTAGCCGTCCTTCGTCAGGAAGGTCTCCATGTACTCGCGGATCGCTTCGTCGTCGTCGACGACGAGGACCTTCAGCGGTTGAGGTGCCTTGACCATCCGGCTCTCTCCTCTGCGGCCGCGGCGCGAACGCCGGGGCTTGGATCGGGCGCACGATACCGCGAGGCGCCGTCAGGTGACCGAAGTTTTCGCCCCGTCCCCGCCGTGGCGAACGACCACGCGCGCGATGCGGCGCGCGGAGCGAGGGCGGACCCCAGAAACGACTTCGCTCGGCGAGGGGACCCGCCGAGCGTCGGTTGATTGGATGGGGAAGAGAAAGATGGTCGGGGCGAAAGGATTTGAACCTTCGACCTCACGGTCCCGAACCGTGCGCGCTACCAAACTGCGCTACGCCCCGATGTACTGTCGGTTTTGATGTCGGTTTCCCCGAAGAACCGCGGGGGTCGCTTCAGGGAGGCGGGAAACTAGCCCTGGCTTCGGGGGCTGTCAAACCCGAAAAACACGCGGGCCGTTCGATCGCATCGACGGCGTGGGTTCGAAGGTCTGGCGGCCCCTCCGCTCGGACCGTCGAGACCGCGCGGACCGTCGAGAGCACGCGGGGCATGGAGTGCGCGGCCGTCGGGAGCACGAAGCCACGCGCGCTCGTTCGGCCCACGCGCGTCACGAGCGCGCCACTCCCACACGGCGTGATAGGTTCGTCGGCGATGAGACCTCTGCTTCTCCGAGGGGCCCTCGCCGCGTGCGCGTTCGCGCTCGGGGCGCTCCACGCGACGCCTGCGTCCGCCCAGCCCCCGACGACGCCTACGCCAGCGACGACGACACCGACCTCGGCCCCCGTCCCGACCGATGCGCTGGCCACGGACGAAGCCCCGCGCGTCGCCGTCGTCGCGCGCTTCGAAGGCAGCTTCGACCCCGCGCCGTGGGCGGAGTCGATCGCGGCTCGCCTGCGTGAAGTCGCTCCGGGACGCGACGTCCGCGCGATGCGCGCCGTCGCACGTGCGGAGTGTGACGACGTCTGTGTGGGTGCCCGCCTCGCCGAAGCCAACGCGCGCGTCGGAGTGCTCCTCGACGTGCGGCCGGAAGGGCCCACGCGCGGACCGATCGTGCCGCGCCTCTCGCTGCACCTCGTGGCGCCCGTCAGCGGCCAGGCGCTCGGTGCTCCGATCGCGGTCACGCTCGTCGACGGCGCCCCCACGTTCGACCCCGGTCCGCTGGTCGTAGGTTTCCCCGCTCCGCCGCCACCTCCAGCGCGCCTCGTGATCGCGATCGACGTCGATGGCGCCACGGTCGCGCTCGACGGCGTCGACTTGGGCGCGAGCCCCATCGCGCCGGTCGAGGTCCGCGAAGGCGCGCACGAGCTCACCATCCGCGCCCCCGGCCACGAGCCCTTCGCACGGCGCGTGGAGGTTCCGGCCGCGGGCCTGCGGGTCGACGTGCGCCTCGTGCCCGCCGCGGACGAAGCCGCGCGGCTCGCCGCCGCCGAGGCCGGCACGACCTTCGACGCGGTCGAGACGTCGGACCCTCTCTGGAAGAAGTGGTGGCTGTGGGCTGCGGTCGGCGGCGCGGTGGTCGTCGGCCTCGTGGTCGGCATCGCGGTCGCCGCGAGCGGCGGAGGCGGCAACGGGAACGCGTTCCCCGTCCCGCCGATCCCGGGGAGGATGTGATGCGCGCCTGGTTCCTAGCGTTTGCGACCCTGCTCACGTCGAGCGCGTGCGGCGGTGACGGTCCGACTCCTTTCGCACTGACGGTAGTCGCGGACGATGGCTCCGTGGCCGGACCGCCGATCTCACTCGACGCGATCGATCGCGTACAGGTGGTAATCACCCCGCAGTCCATCGACGGTCGCTTCGCGCCAACCGCGGAGCGAGTGTTCGAAGGTGGCGCCGCGACGACTCGAGTGACCGCAGCCGGCGAATGGGTGCTGACGCTCGAGCGCGCCTGGCTCGACGAGTACACGAGCCCGACCTCGGGGCGGTCCTTCGTCGTCCTCCTGGAGCGTGAGGAAGCCACGGACGGCGCGACGATGGACCCCTCGCTGCGCGTGCTCTTCTATCGCGGCACCGAAGAGGTCGCGAAGAGCACCCCTCGCTTCGTGGAGTGGCCTCTTCCCGAAGGTGGGACCACGAGCGTGACGGTGATCTGCGACGGGGACGACGCCTCGCTCTGCTCCGGGTCATGATCGTTCGGTCCTCGGGCGCGGAGCCTCGACGCGAGTGGTCGTGCGCGACGTTCGGGCTCGTGGCGATCGCGACGCTGCTCGGCGCGTGTCGCCCCGCGGTCCCGAGCACCGTCGTGCGGGTCGTCGACGGAGAGCCGCGCGAGGGCGCGTTCGTCTCGCCCTACGCGTACGAGCACTTCCTGCGCGCGGAGCTCGCGGCCGCACGCGGCGACGATGCGAGCGCGGCGGAGTCGTACGAGCTCGCGCGCCTCGGACCGAGCGACGACGCGCTCGTGGCCGCGCGGCAAGCGGAAGCACTCGATCGGCTCGGGCGCATCGAGCACGCCGACGCAGTGCTCGCCGAAGCCGACGGGCTCGATCCACGAAGCGAAGCGGTCGCCCTGGCGCGAAGCCGGATCGCGGAGCGCCGAGGCGATCACGATCTCGCACTTCGCGAGGCGGTCCGTGCGACCGAGCTCGCGCCGCGCTCCAGCGAAGCATGGCGGCGCCTCGCAGCGCTGCTCGTCGACACCGAGCGCGCGTCCGAGGTCCTCGCGCATCTCGGCGACGACGCCTTGGCGCTCCGGGCGCGGCTCGCGATCGCGATCGCGCGAGGCGACGCGCGCGAGGGCGAAGCGGCGCTGGAGGCGCTCTCGCGGGTGGCGCCGGTCGGACGCGACGAGCTCGCGCGCACGATCGAGCTCGCGCTCGCGGACGGGCGCGTGATGCTCGCGTCACACCTCGCGGAGCGACTCGGGGAAGGGCCCGACGGTGCCGTCGTGTCGGCGGGGTCAGCCGCCGACGGTGCCATCGCGTCGGCGGGGTCAGCCGCCGACGGTGCCGTCGCGTCGGCGGGGTCAGACGTGGCCGCCCTGCGCGCCCGCGCGTGGCTCGCGGCTGGGCGGAACGTCGAGGCGGAGGGTGTGCTCTCGCTCGCGCCGCCCGAGGCTTTCGGAGGTCCACGCGCGATGGCGGAGCTCTGGCTCGACGCTGGCCGGCCCGATCGCGCGGCGGAGCTCGCCCGCGAGGCGCTCTCGCTCGGCGACGCGCGTGCGCGGGTGGTGCTCGCGGAGGCCCTGGTCGCGCTCGGGGAGCCCGTGGCGGCGGCCGAGGAGGCAGCGCGCGTCCCGCCGGAAGCGACCGATCGCGACGAAGCGTGGGCGATCCTCCGACGTGCGCTGGACGACGCAGGCGCTGCTGGTCTCGCGGCCGAGCTCGGCGCGCGAGCGGGCACCGCGGCCGTTGAAAGCCGCGCGCGGCCGTGACTATCATCGCCGTCGCCCTCGACGGACTCGACCGATCGGACCGCGCGCGGACCGACCGGCGACCGGCGGGGAGGACAGCCACGAGCACGGCCCGCGCGGAGAACGAAGAGCGATGAGCGACACCGATTCGACGAAGTATCTCGACCTGTTCCCCGGCTGGCTGCGCGAGCTCGGCCGCGACGCGGAGGCGCTGGCCGCGCTGCTCGAAGAGAGCGCGATGCCCGGGCCGGCGCGCGAGGCGATCGCGGGCGGGATCAACTACCTCTTCAAGTCGCTCGATCTCATCCCCGACGGGATCGACGACATCGGCTACCTCGACGACGCGTTCGTGCTTCGCGTCGCGGCGGACCTCGCGGTGGCGGGCGACACGGGCGGGGTGGGCGCGGACAAGCTCACCGTGCTGAGCCGGCTCGCGAACGAAGCCGACGAGGTGCGCGCGTTCCTCGGCAAGGACTACGCGCGGCTCGAGAGCTACGTGAAGGGCCTCAAGAACGGCGCCGCGCGTGGCCGCTCGGTCGCGGACGTGGTCGGCAGTGACGACGTGCGCCGAGAGCTGCTCTCGGACGTGCGAGGCTTCGCGAAGACCTACGACTCACCTTCGTTCAGCCGCGAAGAGAAGAACCTCATCAAGCTCAAGGCGTTCTTCGACGCCAAGCTGCCGAAGTGAGATTCGCGTGACGGCGTGAGCTCGCGAAGCTCACCCACGACGCGGAAGAAAGCCCGCTCCGGTCGAGCGGGCTTTCTTCATGGCGCGCGCCGTCCGCTCGAAGCTCGAGCGCCGAGCCTTCGACCGCGACGCTCTTCGCGACGACGCTTTCGCGATGACGCTTTCGACGCGCTCAACGGCGCGGCGGAACCAACGTTCGGTAACGCTCGCGCTGCGCTTCGTCCGCGTCGCGCTCGACGCCGTCGCAACGCTCGCGCTCTTCGATGCGGCGATCGTATCGCGCACACGCCACGAGCTCCGGCGAGAGCGCGGCGCAGGCGGCCAGGTACTCTGCTTCGGGGAGCAGCTCCCAGCGCGGGATCGGGATCTCATGCCGAGCCGCGATCTCCGCGGACACCCGCTGCGCGGCGACGTTCGACGCGAACGCCTGCCGACACGGATCGTTCTGTGCGTCCGCGGCGTCGCGCGCGGCGTTCTTGGTGTCTTCGAGCAGCCGCGCGAGGCCTTGCAGGCGCTCGATCGCCGCGCGCGACTCCGGTGTATCGACCGCGCGCAGCGGTTGCAGTGGGTCGTCGGCTCCGGCGGCGTTCGCTTCCGGTGCTTCCACGCGCTCCACGCGCGGAGCTTCGACGGGCGGGAGCTCCACCGGCACCGCGGGCTCCGCGGGCGCCGGAGCGTTGCACGCGAGGAGAAACGTCAGGATCGAGAGGACGCGTCGCACGCGGGCGTTCGTAGCACGTCTGCTTCGGCCCCGACGAAGGCGAGACGGCGAACGCGAGACGACGAACGCGAGACGGCGAACACGAGACGGCGAACGCGAGACGGCGAACGCGAGACGACGAAGGCCCACCGGATCCGGCGGGCCTTCGTTCTGTCGCGACCTGTGCTCACGCACGGCGCGTCGCGATCAATCGCGGCTGCGCATCAGGATGCTGAGCACGTACCAGAGGAGGAGCGCAAAGCTCGCGAAGAGGTTCAGCGCCGCCGCGACGTACTGATCGGTGCGGTAGTGATGCAGCACGTTCGACGTGTTGTAGAGGATCGACGCGCCCGCGAAGACGACCATCGCCCACATGAACACGAGCCCGAGCTGGAAGCCGAAGAGCAAGCTCGCGCCGATGAGCACGAGGGCTGCGATGCCGCCGAAGATCAGCACGCCGCGCAGCCAACTGAAGTCCTTGCGCGTCAGGAAGACGACGCCCGTGAGCCCGCCGAAGAGCACGAGGCTGATCCAGAGCGCCTTGCCGAGGATCGAGAACGCCATCTCGCCGTCCTCGACCGCCACGTACATCGCCATCACGACGAGCGGCGCGAAGAGCACGGACTCCGCGAGGGTGTAGAGGAAGAGCCCCGCGTACTGCATGCCCTTCGAGGTGTCGCTGCGCGCCCAACGGTCCGCCACGTAGCTCACCGCCATGAAGCCGCCGAGGAAGAGGAACCAACTGAAGCGGCCCTGCGCCATGAAGAGGAGGCGCTCAGCGATGCCGGTCGTGATGAGCACCGCCTCCAAGAAGAGGAACGCGAAGAGCGCGCCCACGAGGTGGAGGTAGGTCTTGGTCAGGAAGCTCGCGCGATCTTCGACGCTCGCGTGCGCCACCGGTCCGCCGCTGCGGCCTCCGCCGTAGCCGCCGCCCGGCCATCCGCCCTGCTGCCCGCCGCCCTGCTGACCGCCCTGCGGATTCCAGCCACCCTGCTGCCAACCTTGGTTCATGGCCGGAAACCTCCGGTGCGCAGAGGCCGTTGTCAACGGCGCGACCTGGGTAGAGGACGATCTCGCGCCCAGCACACTCGCGTGCGACCGTGACCGGCTCGTCCGAGCGGGAGCTCCGAGGCTCGCTCAGCGCGACTCGGTCGCCGCGTCGGCCGCGAAGGTGACGACGACCTGCACGCGACCGCGGGCCTCGGCTTCGTAGCGAGCCCGTCCGAGCGCCTGCACCACGCAACGCGGGCCGCGGGCGTCCGCGACGGTGCTGCGCCTCGAGGTCGCGGTGCCACGCGCGCCGTTCACGCGAAGGTCGACCATCACGTCGCCCGCCGGCGACTCGCGCCGCGCGGCCTTGCGGCGGCAGTCGAGGAGCTGCGGGATCGACGCCCGCACGGCACGGTGCACGCTCTGGATCTGGGCCGCCGCGTCGGCGTCTCCGATCACACGGAAGGTCACGAGCCCGTCTGGCGTGCCGCCGCGCGCTTCACCCTTCCCCTCCGCGTTCGTCGTCACCTGCGCGGTGTCCTCCACCGCGCGAAGCTCCTGCGTGCGCTGCACGCCCTCCGCCGCGCTGTTGTCGAAGTCGAGCACCACGTACGCGGAGCCCGGCGGACGCACGCTCGCGAACGACGCGCCGCGCAGCGCGCGCATCACGCAGTCGGTGAGCGGCCGATCGTTCAGCTCGTCGCGCTGCACCTCGACGCGCCCTCCGCCCGGCTGCAGCTCGACGAAGATGCGAAGACGACCGCGCACCGCCGGCGCCTGCTCGGTGCGATCGCGGTAGCAGCGCCGCACGTCGCCGAGCTTGCCGCCGATGGCGCCCCCGAGGAGCGCGAGCTTCTCCGAGCTCGTCGCAGGCCCGCTCTCGATCGAGAGCCGCACGTCGGCGGACGCGGTGATGCGCGCCTCGCCTTCGTCCATCTCTTGCGCCTCGAGGGGCGCGGAGGAGCTCGACGCGGCGTGAATCGACACGGCACAGAGCGCGAGGAGCAGCGTGGGGCGGAGGTGACGCATGGGGACGATCATGCCGGATCGCCCGACGCGATCCCACCGCGTTCGATTCACGGGCGCGACCACGAACCGTCACGCGCCGCGTCACGGCGCACCGCGATCACGACACGCGATCACGACACGCGCTCACGACACGGGATCACAACACGAACGGAACGATCGCCTTCCGCGACGCCGGGTAGTCGGCGAACTTCTCCCGGTACCACTTGTGGTGATCGAGCGCGCGGGGGAACAGGTTCGCGAACGTGAACCCCGCGAACACCGCCGCCGGGAAGGTCCACGCGGCGATCGCGAAGCCGATCCATTCGAGGATCTCGCCGAAATAGTTCGGACAACTGATCCACCGGTAGAGCCCGCCGTGCGGGATCTTGTAGCCCGTCTCTCCTGGCTTTCGCAGGTTCCGGAGCACGTGGTCGGCGTGGTGGTTGATCGCCCACCCCGCGAAGAAGAGCGTCGTTCCGACGAGGAAGCGTGGATCCGCGAGCCACGCGTTCTCGGTCAGATGCGGCGCGAGCGCCACGATCGCGAAGGCGTTCATCGGGCCGTTCGCGCAATTGAAGAGCACCGCGAGCCCGACGGTGAGCACGGGTTTCCCTTTGTCCCCTCCGCGCATCAAGAAGGGGAACACGAAGCTCCGGTAGACGTAGTGGAGCAGCCACATCCCCGCGAGCAGGAGCTGCGGCGCCGACCACTGCGTCGCGGAGAGCACGAAGACGAGCGCGAAGCCGATCGGCGACGGCGCCTCCATGATCACCCAGCCCCAACGCGCCGGGATCGTGGGGCCCCAGCCGCCCCGCGCGTGCCGGCCGTAGGGCGCGGTCACGAAGAAGAGCGAGGGAAAGCTGAACAGCCCGAAGGCCGCGACGAACGCGACCGCGCTCGCGTAGAAGGGGTGGGTGTCGAAGGGGAACATCCGCGCGCTTCGTACCACGCGGCCCCTCGATGAAAAGCTGCTAGAACGGGTTTCGATGCGTGGACGGTGTGGTGTGTGGTGTGGGGTCGCGCTGGCGATCCTCGGTGTGGCGTGCGGTGACGACGACGGCGGGGAGGTGGACGGGGGCGAGCTCCTCGACGCCGGCACCGACGCGTCGTTCGACGCTTCGATGGAGGTCGACGCGGGACCGAGCTTCCTGCCGGGTCCATACGGCGACGGGTTCTACGAGCGGGTTGGGCCCTTCGTCGTGCCGACGCTCGGCGCGGAGGGCGACGGCGAGCTCGACTTCGAAGCCACGTTCGACGGGAGCGAGCACTACCTCTTCTCGCTCTACCTCGACGGCAACGACTACGCGGAGCGACTCTGGAACCACTCCATCCTCGAGTACCCGCTCGAAGACGCGCCTCCGAACACCCACTTCGTGTTCCTCGCCGCCCGCGATCCCGACGGCACCGACCGCGCGCGCGAGCACGTGACCGCCTTGCGCGATCGTTTCGAGACGGTCTTCGCCGAGCAGGAGGGCGCCGCCTTCGTCAACGGCGACGGCACCAACGCCTGCACTTCGTGACGGCCGCGGCGCAGGATCTCGACGGCGCGCTCGGGAGCCACTTCGCCGCGTTCCCGACCCTCGCGTGGGGCATCGATCGCGAGCAGCGCTGGCGCGACGTCGGTCTGCTCGCCTCGCCGACCGGTGGCCTCGCGACCGCCCAGCTCGCCTACCTCGCGAGCGAGGCGGTGCTCTGGGAGTTCGAGCACACGCGCGACGGCGAGCTCGCGCGCCTCGACGCGCTGCACGGCGTGGACGAGGTCGTGCTCTTCGACGGGGACCGCGCGGGCGGTGGCTGGGGCGACGACACGGGCGTCGAAGTCACCCTCGCGCTGCCCGACGCCGACACGATGGCGACCTACGACACGCTGGAGATCGATCACGCGACGTACTGCGACGCGAACGATCCCTCGCGCTGCTGGGAGTGGGATCGCATCTCGACGCTGCGGCTCTGCGACGAAGACTCGTGCGACGTCGAGCTCGCGCGTTGGATCACGACTTACGGGCGCGCGGGCCGCTGGGTCACCGACGCCAGCCACGCGCTCGCGTTCCTGCGCGAGGGTGGCACGCGGCGCTTCCGTTGGGACGGAAGCGTGACCCGCACGATGGAGGAGAGCGTCGACCGCCGCTACGTCGTGCACGTCACGCTGCGCCTCTCGAACCGCGGAAAGCCCGACCGCGCCTTCGCGGCGACGCCAGTCTTCACTGGCGGGCGCTTCGACGAGACCTTCAACGAGCGCCAGACGCCGGTGTCGTTCACGCCGCCCGAGGGCACCACGCGCGTAGAGCTCGTCACGCTGATCACGGGGCACGGCTTCGGCGCCGAAGCCTCGAACTGCGCCGAGTTCTGCAACCACACGCACCACTTCTCGCTGAACGGCGGCGAGCCGATCGTGAAGACCCACGAGGCCGCGACCGACACACGCGGATGCTCGCGGCGCGTGAACGAAGGCGTGGTGCCGAACCAATACGGCACGTGGCCCTTCGGTCGCGCGGGGTGGTGCCCCGGCCACGACGTGCCAGCGTGGTCGACCACGCTGGACGCGAACCTCGCGGGCGAGAACGAGCTCCGCTACGAGGCCGGTCTCGAAGGGACGATCCCGTACGTGCCCGAGGTGACGATGCCGGAGGGGTATCGCGCGGAGCTCGCGTTCTCGGCGTGGCTCGTCTACTACCGCTGACGTCTGCACGCGTTCGTCGCGACTGTTCGCGCCTTCGTTTCTCGGGTCGGCGCGCGTGCTGCTCGTGTGCTCGTCGCGGTTC
>ERZ761607.3708-NODE-3708-length-14397-cov-31.325617_pt1 | contig 14397 bp, 8 predicted proteins | sample MGYA00511164_ERZ761607 | MGnify/ENA primary metagenome ERZ761607 (study PRJEB28899, sample SAMN02445080) | bioreactor sludge metagenome | biome: EBPR sludge | place: Australia: Brisbane, Thorneside Wastewater Treatment Plant | collected 2011-06-22 ...
ACCGTCTGGAAGCCCTTGGCCGAGCTCATCAGCCAGCCGCTGAGCGGGATCGCGATCATCAGCACGTAGAGCAGGTGATGGCCCGCATGCGCGGCCAAGCGCTCGATGGACGGCATGTGCGCGGGCAGCGCCGGGGGCTTGTGGCCGATCCGCCAGGCCACGCGCACCAGCACGAGCAGGAACACCGTCACGCCCGCCCATTTGTGCCAGGAATAGAGCTCCAGCTTGGTGGGCGACAGGTCGAGACCGGTCATGTAGAAGCCGAAGCCGAGCATGCCGAAGATCATCAGTGCGATGAGCCAGTGCAGAAGCTTGGCGGTGGCGGTGTAGTGCGTGTTCATGTCAGTCGTTCCTTCCGTCTGCCTTCGATCCGGGTCGTCGGCCATGCGTTCGCGTTCATTGCACTTTAGACGCATTCACAAGGCTTAAACAGCCGAGGATGGGCAAAGGTTCGTTGCCATATCAGCAACAATAAAGCCAAGATCGGCGAATAGATGGGGATGCGTTGCCAGATCAGGCCTCTTCGTTGGGCCTCGAGGGCGGGTTCCCGCAGGCTGGGCCTGCAATCCGTGGGCGTTTTGTCGCCCGGCATGCAACAGTGCGTTGCCGGTACCGGCGTTTATCCCCGCGCGCGCGTCCCGTAGAGTGCAGCTCATCGTTCCAGGCAGTCGCGGCATGCGCTCGGCAGCCGGCTCGACTCCGCGGGCTCGTCGCGCGCCGCCGGACATCCAGGAGAACATCCATGCCGACCCTTCCCACCCTGTTCGTCTCCCACGGCGCCCCCACCTTCGCGCTCGAACCCGGTCGGGCCGGCGCGGGTCTCGCCGCGCTCGGCCGCAGCCTGCCGCGTCCGCGCGCGGTGCTGGTGGTGTCGCCGCACTGGATGACGCGCCAGCCACAGGTCACGCTGTCGCTCCGGCCCGAGACCATCCACGACTTCGGTGGCTTCGGGCGTGCGCTCCACGAGCTGCGCTACCCGGCCGAGGGCGCCCACCTCGCGGCCCTGCGCGCGCTGGAACTGCTCCAGCAGGCGGGCCGGCCCGCCACCGGCGACGCCGACCGCGGCCTCGACCACGGTGCCTGGGTGCCCTTGCTGCACCTGTACCCGCAAGCCGACGTGCCCGTGTTCCAGGTCTCGCTGCCGATGGGGCTCGACGCCGAGGGCGCCTGGCAGTATGGCCGCGCGCTCGCGCCGCTTGCGGACGAGGGCGTCTTGATCGTCGGCTCGGGGAGCCTCACGCACAATCTCTATGAGGTGCGCTTCGGCGACCCGCAGGCCGAGGTCTACGCGGGCGAATTCGCAGCCTGGGTGCGCGCGGCCGTGCTGGCCGGCGACGCCGACCGCCTGCGCCGCACGCTCGAGATCGCCCCCCATGCCCACCGCGCCCATCCCACCACCGAGCACTTCCTGCCCCTGCTCGTCGCCGCGGGGGCCGCATCGCAGCTCGAGCCCGCGACCGTTATCGAGGGCGGCGTCCTGCACGGTGTGCTGTCGATGGACTCGTTCATGTTCTGCCCCGATCTCGCCATCGAGGCGCCCGCGCACATGTAGGGGCGCCGCGAGGCGCGAATGCGGCCGTCGGCATAGGCGCGCGCGTCGGTTGTGGCGGCGCCGGTTCGCGGCTTGCGCCGCTCCTACAGGGCGCGGCGGGGTGTTTTCTGTAGGGGCGCCGCGAGGCGCGAATGCGGCCGTCGGCATAGGCGCGCGCGTCGGTTGTGGCGGCGCCGGTTCGCGGCTTGCGCCGCTCCTACAGGGCGCGGCGGGGTGTTTTCTGTAGGAGCGCCGCGAGGCGCGAACCTCGGCGGTGCAGCGGCGCGCTCAGACCTTTGGCAGCGTGATCGAAAGCGTGGTCACCCCGCCCTCCGACCGCGCGGCGATCTCGCCACCATGGGCGCGCACGATGCTGCGGGTGATCGCGAGGCCGAGGCCGGCGCCCTCGCCGTGGCGGTCGCGGCGAGGGCTGGCGCGGTGGAAGCGCTCGAAGACGCGCTCGAGTTGGTCGGGCGGGATCGGCTCGCCCTCGTTGCTCACCATCAGTCGGACGGAATCCGGCCCCGTCTCGATATGCAGCGCGATGCGCCCGCCGTCGGGCGTGTGGCGCAGGGCGTTGGAGAGCAGGTTGGAAACGGCCCGCCGCAGCATCAGGCGGTCGCCGCGTACGGTCGCCTCGCCCGTGCGCTGGATGCGGATGCCGCGTTCCTCGGCCAGGGCCTCGTAGAAGTCGCGCAGCGCGTCCGCCTCGTGGGCCAGCTCGACCGCCTCGGTGGCGTGGGCGAGCGCGTGCTCCTCGGCCTTGGCGAGGAAGAGCATGTCGCCGACCATGCGCGCGATGCGCTCGTACTCCTCGAGGTTGGAGGCGAGGGTGTCCTGGTATTCGGCGCTCGTACGCGGCCGCGACAGCGCCACCTGGGTCTGCGTCATCAGGTTCGAGATCGGTGTGCGCAACTCGTGGGCGATGTCCGCCGAATAGTCGGACAGGCGCTGGAAGGCGCCCTCCAGTCGGGCGAGCATGCCGTTGAGCGCCTCGACATGGTCGCGAACCTCGGCGGGCGCGTCGCGCGCGTCCAGGCGCTCGCCGAGGCGTTCCGCGGAGAGCTCGCGCGCGGTCGCGGTGACCCGGCGCAGCGGCGCCAGTCCGCGATGCGCGGCGAACCAGCCGAACACCGCGGCGACCAGCGCGGCGAGCGCCACGCCCGCCCAGGTCGCGCGCTGCGCCGAGGCGAGGAAGTGGGTGTGATGGGAGAGGTCGAGCGCGATGAGCACTTCGAGCGGCCGTTCAGGCGCGCCGCCGGCCCCGTCTTCCGCCAATGGGAGCACGATCGACCCCCGCAGCCCGCGGTAGCGGTGGCCATCCAGCTCCCAGCCCGGCTCCTCGCCCTCCACCGCCTGCCCCGCGCGCTGCGCGGCGGTGAAGTGCGCCGGATGGATCAGCCGCAGCACGCGCCCGTCGATGTCGCGCACGCGCACACCCACATTGTCGTGGCCGACGAGCGCGGCCTCCACCGCATCCAGGCGCGCGGCCAGCGGCGTGGTGGCGTCCCCCTGGCGCAGCGTGTTGCGGATCAGCATGAGCTTGCCGTGCAGCTCGTGCACGTCGAGCTCGTGGAAGTGCGCGTCGAGCATGCGCCCGTGCAGCAGCGCGGCCAGCACCAGCAGGGTCGCGGTGAGCGCGGCGAAGAGCGCCGCCAGGCGGGCGGTCAGCGAGCGGCCGTGGCTCATCGTGGCGCGGGCTCGACCGCCTCGAGCACGTAGCCCATGCCGCGCACGGTGCGAATCAGCTTGGGCTCGAAGGCGTCGTCCACCTTGGCGCGCAGCCGGCGCACTGCGACCTCGATCACATTGGTGTCGCTGTCGAAGTTCATGTCCCACACCTGCGAGGCGATCAGCGAGCGCGGCAGCACCTCGCCCTGGCGGCGCAGCAGCAGCTCGAGCAGGGCGAACTCCTTGGCGGTGAGGTCGATGCGCTGCCCGCCGCGCGTCACCCGGCGGCGCAGCAGGTCGAGCTCGAGGTCGGCCGCGCGCAGCACCTCGGCCTCTGGGCTGCGCCCGCGCCGCAGCAGGGTGCGCACGCGCGCGAGCAGCTCGGCGAAGGCGAAGGGCTTGACGAGGTAGTCGTCGGCGCCCAGCTCCAGCCCGCGCACGCGGTCCTCGACCTCGTCGCGCGCGGTGAGGAAGAGCACCGGCATGCTGCGCCCGCTGCGCCGCAGCGTCTGCAGGATGCCCCAGCCGTCGAGCGAGGGCAGCATCACGTCGAGCACCACCAGGTCGTGCCCGCCTTCGAGCGCCAGGTGCAGCCCGTCGAGCCCGTCGCGCGCGAGGTCGACGACGAAGCCGGCCTCGCTCAGGCCCTGGCGCAGGTAGTCGCCGGTCTTGGCCTCGTCCTCGACGATCAGGATCTTCATGCGTGCGGTTCCATGGATTGCGCCGCGGCAGGCCAATGCGGGCTGATCTTCGCGGGTTCGGTCAGCGTGGATTTTGCCCGAGGGGGGCGGGGCGGGTGGTGGATTACGGAAATGTAATCGGCGCGTCAGGCTGGTGTCGGAGAGCGGCTTCGATACTGGCGGCGAGTTTCCGGGCAGCCCGTCCGGCCCGACATCGAGAGGCTTGCGACATGAAGAAACCGCTCCGTTCCGCCGTCTGTTCCGCGCTCGCCGCGCTGTCTGCCTTTGCCGTGCCAGTGAGCGCGATCGCGCAGGGCGGCCATTCCTCTCACCACGGCGCGGCCGTCGCTACGCCGGCCGCGGCCGAGCTCGCCGAGGGCACGGTCAGGAAGATCGACCGCACGTCCGGCCGGATCACCATCGCCCACGGACCCATCGCCGCGCTGGAGATGCCGCCGATGACCATGATGTTCCGTGCCACCGACCCGGCGATGCTCGACCAGGTCAAGGTCGGCGACCGCATCCGCTTCGCCGCCGCGGAGCAGGACGGCGCGCTGGTGGTGACCAAGCTGGAAGCGGCGCCCTGATGGAGCGGAGCCGGGGCGTGAAGCACGTTGGAGGTTCGCGGCTTGCGCCGCTCCTACAGGAGGCCGCGAGCGCTGTTGTAGGAGCGCCGCAAGGCGCGAATTTCGGCGGGATGATTTCTCTCGCATCATGAACAACGATTTCCCCTTCGGTGTGCACAGATCCCTGCGGCGTGCCGCATGCATGATCGCGCTCGCAGCCGGCTTCGGCCTCTCCACGGCGTTCGCGCAGGGGGCGGGCGCGAACGCCGACGCCATCCCCGGCGCGACCGCGCGCAGCCTCATCGACCACGCCCGCCTGGCCAACCCCGGCTTCGCCGCGGCGCGCGCGGAGGCGGACGCGGCACGCGAACGCGTGACGCCCGCCGGCGCGCTGCCCGATCCGCGCTTCGAGCTCGAGCTGATGGACGCCACCAACACCATGAGCGGGCGCTCGGCCTCGCTGCTGCCCGGGCAGGTGGGCGAGACGCGCTACCGCATCGTCCAGCCGCTGCCCGGCTGGGGCAAGCGCGAGCTGGCGGTGCAGGCCGCGCAGGCACAGGTGGGGCAGGCCGAGGCGATGCGCGACGCCATCTGGGTGGAGCTGGCCGCGCGGATCGAGGCGCTGTGGCTGCGCTACTACGCGGCCGACCGCGAACGCGGCCTCGCGCGCGATGCGCTCGCCCTGCTGCAGGGCCTGGAGGCGCTCGGCCTCGCCCGCTACGAGCTCGGCCTGCTGCCGCAGCAGGCGGTGCTGCGCATGCAGCGCGAGATCACCGCGCAGCGCCTCGTGCTGGTCGACATCGAGCAGCGCCGCCAGGGTCTGGCAGCGGGCCTCAACGGCCTGCTCGGGCGCGCGCACGACGCGCCACTGGCGGCCCCGGCCGATCCCGATCCGCTGCCCGAGCGCCTGGAGGCGGCCGCGCTGGTCGAGGCGCTGGCGAGCGCCAACCCCGAGGTGCAGGTCGCGGCCAACGGCATCGACCTCGCCCGCGCCGAACGCGAACGCACCTACCAGGACCGCCTGCCCGACTTCGCGGTCGGCGTGACCAACAACCGTCCCGATCAAGGCAAGGCGTCCTGGGACGTGATGTTCGAGGTGATGATCCCGCTGCAGCAATCCAGCCGCCGCGCCCGCGAGCGCGAGGCCGAGTACCGGGTGATGGCGGCCGAGGCCCGGCGCGAGGACGCCCGCGCCCGCGCCGGCGCGGAGCTCGGCAGTGCCGCGTCGATGTTCGCGCGGGGGCGCGAGACCCTGCGCCTGCTCGATCACACCCTGCTGCCGCAGGCGCAGGCCACCCGCGACGCCAGCCGTGCGGCGCTGGCCAGCGGCACGGTCGACTTCGACAGCGTGATCGAGGCCGAGCGCCAGCTCATCGACATCCGCACGCGGCGCCTGCAGACCGAGCTCGAGACCCGCCTGGCGCTGGCCGAGATCAAGAAACTGACCGGGGAATTCAAGTGAGCCTTGCGCTGCGGATGACGACGGTGGCGGTTGCGCTGACGATCGCGGGGGGCGCGGGCTACTGGCTTGCGCGCGTGCAGCACGGGGCGGCGCTCGCTGAGCCGGCTGCCGTGCCGGCCGCGGGAGCCGCGGCCGAGGGGGCCGGCGGGGGCTCTGCCGAGGGCTCCGGCGGCGGCGAACGCCGGATCCTCTACTACCGCAATCCGATGGGCCTGCCCGACACCTCGCCGGTGCCGAAGAAGGACTCGATGGGCATGGACTACCTCCCGGTCTACGCCGACGACCGGCCCGACGACCGCGGCGCGGTGGTGGTCAGCCCGGCGCGCATCCAGACCCTGGGCGTCCGCACCGCCGCGGTCGAGCGGCGCGCGGTCGATGCCACGGTGCGCGCCAGCGGCCGCGTCGAGATCGACGAGCGCCGCCAGGTGGTGGTGGCGCCGCGCTTCGAGGGCTGGATCGAGCGCCTGCAGGTGAACGCCGTGGGGGATGTGGTGAACAAGGGCCAGCCGCTGTTCACCGCCTACAGCCCCGAGCTGCAGTCCGCCGGCGAGGAGCTGCGCATCGCCGAGCGCCTGGCCCGCGAGAGCGCGGCGCACGACCCGCTGGCGAGCGAATCGGCCCGCCGCCTCGCCGAGGCGACGCGCGCGCGCCTGCGCAACCTGCAGGTCGCCGGCCAGTCCGGCGCGCGCCAGGTCTTCCATACGCCGGCCAGCGGCGTCGTGCTCGAGAAGATGGCGGTCGAGGGCGGGCGCTTCATGGCGGGCGAGGCGCTGTTCCGCATCGCCGACCTGTCCAGGGTGTGGATCATCGCCGACCTCTACGAGCAGGACCTCGCCCGCGTGCAGGTCGGCCAGGGCGCGCAGGTCGTGCTCGACGCCTGGCCGGGCCGCAGCTTTGCGGCGCGGGTGGGCTACCTGTACCCGACGCTGGACACCGCCACCCGCAGCACCCGCGTGCGCCTGGAACTGGACAATGCGGAGGGCCTGCTGCGCCCCGGGATGTTCGCGCAGGTCGCGCTCGCGGTCGGCGACATCACCCCGAAGACGGTGGTGCCGGGCTCGGCGATCATCGACGACGGCGAGCGCCGCGTGGTGCTGCGCGCGCTCGGCGAGGGCCGCTTCAAGCCGCAGGCGGTGAAGCTGGGCGAGCGCGGGCGCGAGTGGGTCGAGGTGCTCGAGGGCGTGGCGGAGGGCGAGCGCGTGGTCGTTTCGGCCAACTTCCTGATCGACTCCGAGAGCCAGCTGAAGGCCGCGCTGGCCAACCTGGTCGCGCCCGCGGCTGACGCCGAGCCGCACGCGTACGCCGCGCGCCCGCGCTACGACACCACGGGCACGCTGGAGGCGATCGACCTCGAGACCCGCAGCCTGACCCTGAGCCACGCGCCCATCCCCGAGCTGAAGTGGCCGCGCATGACCATGGACTTCCAGCTCGCCGACCCGGCGCTGGTGGAGGGCGTCGCCCCCGGCAGCGCGGTGCGCTTCAGCTTCGAGGTGGGCGAGCCGGGCGAGTACGTCGTCACCCGCATCGAGGCCGCGCAGGCGCAGCCCGACACGGGCGGCGAGGTCGACGCGGCAGGCCGCGCGGCGCCGGGCGATGGGAGCGGGCAGGGCGCCGGCGCGCATGGAGGCCATTGAGATGGCGCCCTCCGAATCGCCCGCGCCGCCTGCCGGCGCAGCCACCCCCGGCCCGCTCGACCGCCTGATCGACTGGTCGACGCGCAACGTCTTCCTGGTGCTGCTCGCCACGCTCTTTCTCGTCGCCGGCGGCCTCTATGCGGTGCACAAGACGCCGCTCGACGCGCTGCCCGACCTCTCCGACGTGCAGGTCATCGTCTACACCGACTTCCCCGGCCAGGCGCCGCAGGTGGTCGAGGACCAGGTCACCTATCCGCTCACCACCTCGATGCTGGCGGTGCCGCGCGCGAAGGTGGTGCGCGGCTTCTCGATGTTCGGCGCGTCCTATGTGTATGTGATCTTCGAGGACGGCACCGACATCTACTGGGCGCGCTCGCGCGTGCTCGAGTACCTGAGCACCGCCGCCAGCCGCCTGCCGCAGGGCGTGGCGCCGCAGATCGGACCCGACGCCACCGGCGTGGGCTGGGTGTACCAGTACGCGCTCCTCGGCCGCGACATGAGCCTGGCCGAGACGCGCAGCCTGCAGGACTGGTATCTGCGCTACCCGCTCAGCCAGGCCCACGGCGTGGCCGAGGTCGCCAGCATCGGCGGCTTCGTGCGCGAATACCAGGTCAGCGTCGATCCGCTGCGCCTGGCGGGCTACGGCATCACGCTCGACCAGGTCACCCAGGCGATCCGCGCCTCCAACCGCGACGTCGGCGGCCGGGTGGTGGAACTGGCCGAGAAGGAATACATGGTGCGCGGGCGCGGCTACCTGCGCGGGGTGGAGGACATCGCCGGCATCGTGCTGAAGGCCGAGCGCGGCACGCCGGTGCGGGTGGGCGACGTCGCCCGCGTCGAACTGGTGCCCGCCGAGCGGCGCGGCATCGCCGAGCTGAACGGCGAGGGCGAGGTGGCCTCGGGCATCGTGATGGCGCGCTTCGGCGAGAATGCGCTCGAGGTCATCGGCCACATCAAGGCCCGGCTCGCCGAGATCGCGCCCGGCCTGCCCGCGGGCGCCGAGATCGTGCCGGTGTACGACCGCTCCGAGCTCATCGAGCGCGCCATCGCCAACCTCCAGTGGACCCTGCTCGAAGAGAGCCTGATCGTCGCCGCGGTGTGCGTGGTCTTCCTGCTCCACGTGCGCAGCGCGCTGGTGGCGATCGTGACCCTGCCGCTCGGCATCCTGTTCGCCTTCATCGCCATGCGCTCGCTCGGGCTGGGCTCGAACATCATGAGCCTGGGCGGCATCGCGATCGCCATCGGCGCGATGGTGGACGCGGCGATCGTGATGATCGAGAACGCCCACAAGCGCCTCGAGCGCCTGCCCGCAGGCGCCGGCGAGGCCGCGCGCGCGGCGGCGATCGTGCACGCCTGCAAGGAGGTCGGCCCGGCGCTGTTCTTCTCGCTGCTGGTGATCACGGTGTCCTTCCTGCCGGTGTTCGTGCTCGAAGGCCAGGAGGGGCGGCTGTTCTCGCCGCTGGCCTTCACCAAGACCTTCGCCATGGCGGGCGCGGCGCTGCTGTCGGTGACCCTGGTGCCGGTGCTGATGCTGTTCTTCGTGCGCGGGCGCATCCTGCCCGAGGCCCGCAACCCGGTGAACCGGCTGCTGATCGCGCTCTACCGCCCGCTGATCCGCGGCGTGCTGCGCTGGCGCTGGGCGACGCTGGCGGTGGCGGTCGCGGCGATGGCGGCGACCGTGGTGCCCGCGCGCCAGCTCGGCTCGGAGTTCATGCCCACGCTCGACGAGGGCACGCTGTTCTACATGCCGGCGGCGCTGCCGGGCATGTCGGTGACCGAGGCCGGGCGGCTGCTCGCCACCACCAACCGCATCCTCAAGACCTTCCCCGAGGTCGCGTCCGTGTATGGCAAGGCCGGCCGCGCCAACACCGCCACCGACCCGGCGCCGCTGGAGATGTTCGAGACCGTCATCAACCTCAAGCCCAAGGACCAGTGGCGGCCGGGCATGACGACCGACGGCCTGATCGCCGAGATGGACGCCGCGCTGAAGTTTCCCGGCCTGGCCAACTCGTGGACCATGCCGATCAAGGCGCGCATCGACATGCTCAGCACCGGCATCCGCACCCCGGTGGGGGTGAAGGTCTTCGGCAAGGACCTGGAGACGCTGGAGAAGGTGGCGCAGGCGGTGGAGGCGGCGGTGCGCAAGGTGCCGGGCGCGAGCAGCGCCTACGCCGAGCGCGTGGCCGGCGGCTACTACGTGGACATCGTGCCGCGCCGCGACCAGCTCGCGCGCTACGGGCTCACCATCGACATGGTGCAGGACGTGATCGCCACCGCGCTCGGCGGCGAGATGGTGACGACCACGGTCGAGGGCCTGGAGCGCTACGGCGTGTCGGTACGCTACGCACGCGGCCTGCGCGACGATCCGGCGCGGCTCGCCGCCGACGTCTACGTTCCCACCATGAACGGCCCGATCCCGCTTGGCCAGCTCGCCGAGGTGAAGCTGACGCGCGGCGCGCCCGGCATCCGCACCGAGAACGCGCTGCTGGCGGCCTACGTGTATGTCGACACCCGCGAGGCCGACCTCGGCGCCTTCGTCAAGCGCGCGCAGCAGGCGGTGGCCGAGGAGGTCGCGTTCCCGCAGGGCTACTACGCCACCTGGAGCGGCCAGTTCGAGAACATGGAGCGCGCCAAGGAGAAGATGAAGATCGTCGTGCCCTTCACGCTGGCGCTGATCTTCGTGCTGCTCTACCTCAACTTCGGCCGCCTGGCCGAGACGCTGATCGTGATGCTGTCGGTGCCCTTCGCGCTCGTCGGCGGGGTGTGGCTGATGTGGTGGCTGGACTACCAGATGAGCGTGGCGGTGGCGGTCGGCTTCATCGCGCTCGCCGGTGTGGCGGCCGAGACCGGCGTGATCATGCTGATCTATCTCGACCAGGCCTGGCAGGAGATGCGCGCGCGCTGCCGCGCCGAGGGCCGCGCGCCGGGGGTGGCGGAGCTCCACCGCGCGATCATGGAGGGCGCGGTGGAGCGCGTGCGGCCGAAGATGATGACCGTGGTCACCATCATGGCCGGCCTGCTCCCCATCCTGTGGGGCAGCGGCACCGGCAGCGAGGTCATGAGCCGCATCGCCGCCCCGATGGTCGGTGGCATGGTGTCGTCGACCGTGCTCACGCTGGCGGTGATCCCGGCGCTGTATGCGCTGGTGAAGCGGCGCGAGCTGGGGTGAGTCCGCCTTCGCCAGCCTGCCGCCTTTTCGGTCGATTCAGAAGATGCGCTCCCCGAGCTGCCTCACCATGGCCGCCGGATCCACCTCGGGGACCTCGAACTCGAGATCGTCGAGGGAGAGGTCGAAGGCTTCCCCCTCGCGGTAGGTGACGGGGAAGCGGACGCCGAACTCCAGGCCCGAGCCGAGCTCGTAGGCGGCGAGCTCGATGCGCTCGTCGTAGAGGCTGGCGCCGAGCACGGTGACGGCGACGTAGCCGGAGACGTCGAAGCGGAAGCGTGGCTGGGCATGAAGCGCGGCCGCGGCCTCGATCTCGAGGCCGCGCGAGGGCATCCAGTCGATGCGCACGCCGGCCTCCGCCGCGCCTGCGATGCCGAGGGCACCGCCGATCTCGAGGCCGCCGGTGGCACTGGCGCCGGTGATGCCGAGGCCGATGCCGGCGCGCGCGCCGAGACGCAGGCCCGCCTGCGCGGGGACGTCGAGGTGGGCCTGGCCGGTGACGTGGGTGTCTTCCTCGTGAGCGGGGTTGTATTCGATGCGGACACCGAGCCGGTCGAGCGCGCCGGGGCCGACGCTGGCATTTGCGCTGAGATTCCCGCCGACCTCGGCGACCACGCCGGGGATGATGGGGATCTGCGTCGACATGCCGAACAGGCGCTTGTCGTACTCCAGCCGGGAGAAGATCTCCAGGGAGCCGGGGAGGGCGATCTCGCCGGATACGGTGAGCTCGCCGTCGGGCGCGACCCGCAGTCCCGCGGTGCCCTGCAGCCAGGGGGCGAGCCGCACGGTCGCGGAGCCGCTGCCATAGACCACGATGGGCGCGTCCGCAGCGCCGGGCGGCCCGCCGGGAGTCCCGTCCGCGCCGATGGCTCGATTGGTGGCGCCGACACTGAGCTGCCCGGAGAGCATGCCGCGACGGAAGGCGCCTTCGAAGCGCGCGTCGAAGGCGCCGTCCGCATAGGAGACCGCGAGCTCCGAGTCGACGCCCGGGATCGCCGGCTGGGCGGTGCCGCTCGCCGAGACCCTCCACTCGCCGTCGGTCTGCTCGCATTCGACGTGCAGGGAGCCGGAGCGGATCGCCGGGTTGCTGGCAAGGGCGACGTCGCCCGCAAGTTGGAGTCCGTGTTCGCCCTGGCGGATCGCGATCGAGGCCTCGCTCAGGCCGGGCACGGAGAGTTCGGCACTGCCGGTGAACGACCAGCGCCCTTCGGCGACGCGGACCGAGGCGGTCGCGCTGCGGATGCCCCGGATCTTGTCCGGGGTGTCGATGCCGATCGTGCCTTCTGCGCCCAGGCGACCATTGCGCCACCAGGCGCGGACGCGAGCGCGGTCGAAGAGGGCGGGATCGAAGGTGAAGCCGCCCTCGAAGGCGACGCCCCCGCCGGTCGACACCGAGGCGCGGAGCTCGCCGCTGCCTGCCCCCTCGATCGAAAACAGGATGTCGCCACCGATGCCCAGTCCGCGCGTGGTCGAGTAGAAGACGCTGACCCAGGCGTCGTCGATGGTGGTGCGCGGGATCGGCAGGCTGATCCGGTCCGGACCGTAGTCGAGCGCGAAGTCGAGCTCGCGTCCGCGCAGGCGAACCGTGAGCGGTGCGGCGAGGATGGGGACCGAAGGTGTGAGCGTGCCCTCGGCGCTCAGCTCCCCATCCTCCGTGGAGATGCGCGCGAAACCGACCGGGCTGAGATGGCGGTATTCGAGATCGAGCCCGGGCAGGGCCGACGGGTAAGCGCGGTATTCGCCATCGCCCTGGAGCGAGATCGTGATTGCGGGATTGGCGGGTTGCCAGTCGGCCGGCAGGTCCCATTGGGCGGAGAGCGTGCCGATGGGGCCGCTGGGCGTGCCGGTGTGGTCGGTGAGCGTGATCGCCGTGATGCGCAGGCCGGCGAGCGCGCGTGCCTGGGTGGCGCCGATCGTCGGCGCGGCGCCGGGAGCATGGCGGAAGCGCGCCACCGTGATGCCGCCCGGGGCCGAGGCGAGGATGAACTCCTCGGCGCTGCCCGCGAGATCGCCGTCCTCGGCCGCGTTCGGTGCGCTCGCGGTGCCGAGGGCGTGGGCCTGCTCGATCTCGGCCTTGGTCCACCAGGCCGAGGCGGTCGCCGCCGAGCCCGCGCCGGTGGCGGCGACCGCGGTGAAGACGACGTCGTGTCCACGCAGGAAGCTCGTACGGTCGGGTCGAGGCTCGAGGGTGTCGAGGAAGCCGTCGACCTTGCGATAGACGCTGCTGCGGATCGTGCCGCCCGAGCTCGAGTTGGAGGGCTGGTCGAGGAGCTCCATGTTCTCGACGCTGTTGCCCACGCCGGAGCCCATCTGGCCGGAGACCTGGAGTTCGACGATGTGGTCGACCTGGAAATCGCGCTTGCGACCCTCGCGATCCCAGCCGGGGATGCGCAGCTGCGTCTGCAGCTCGGAAAGGCGCTTCGACGTCGTCTTCGCGCCGCGGTGCAGTTTCAGGCGGACACGGCCGTCGGTGTCGGCGGGAACCGGGATGCCACGCTCGCCCAGGCGTGCTCGCACGGCGTCGATGCCGACCTGGACCTGGCGGTTCCATACCGAGCGCTGGTCGGCGCCCTCGCGTCCGTAGCCGCGCACGCGCTTGAGCCGGCGTGCCTGAGCGAGGCCGCTGTAGAGCGGCAGGTGACGCGACTTCACCGCCGGGATCTCGAGGTTCTCCAGGGCCGCGAGGGCGGCGGCACTGCGCGCGGTCTCGTGGTAGCGGGCGGGAGGGGCCGGTTCGATCGCGCGCGCGAGCGTCGCCGCGGCCTGGCCGTCCTGCTGCACGACGTGGGCGAGCTCGTGGGCGAGCAGGTGTCGCCCCTCTTCGGTGTCGGGAGCGAAGGCGCCCGCAGCCAGGTAGACCTCGCGTCCCGAGGTGAAGGCGCGTGCGCCGAGCGCAGCGGTCAGGCGTGCCGCTTCGGCGTCGGTGTGGATGCGCACGTCGGCGAAGTCGCGACCGAAGCGGTCCTCGAGCGGCGCGCGCAGCTCGGCCGCGAGCGGCTCGCCGCGCCCGCGGCGGGCTTCGACGCGGCCCGCGGCATAGGCAGGGAGGCTCGCCGATGGCGACGCGGCATCGGCAGGTGTCCTCCCGCCGCCGTCGGCACCCGCGGCCGTGGCTGCGGATCCGTCGGTGGGGGCGTCGGTGCAGGGTGTGGACGCCGGGGCCGCGGCCGCACTCGGGGTCGGGTCGGGCGCATCCGTCGGCGCGACCGACGCCGCCTGCGCCTCGGCCTCGCGTTCGATGTTCTCGCCGGGAGCGCTCGTGCGCGCGCGCGGCCGGGCGTAGGCGGGGATGGATGGCGGCCCCGCGGCCGGCATCGGCGCGATCCGCCGGTCACGACCGGCCACGGTGGTGGTCGTCGTGGACCCGGGCCGGGCGGTCGGCGCGGGCCGCTCGGCGGGCCGGCGCGCGAGCTTAGGCGACGGCGCTTCCATCATCGCCGCCCGGGGGGGCGCCCGGGGCCGGGTGGGTGGGCGCGGCCCCCGGGGGTGGTCGGGCCGGCACCGGCCAGTCGCCCGGCGGCGAGGGTGCGCCGCATTCCATCGCGACCTGCCATTTCGGCTTGTGCAGGCCCAGCGCCCAGGGCGACTGCGCGGTGACCGTGGCGAGCGCGTGATGGAAGGTCGCGTAGTGCTGCGGACGCACCTCGTTGCCGAAGGACATGATGCCGCCGTTGTGTTCCTTGATCG
>ERZ761607.3712-NODE-3712-length-14385-cov-5.132170_pt1 | contig 14385 bp, 11 predicted proteins | sample MGYA00511164_ERZ761607 | MGnify/ENA primary metagenome ERZ761607 (study PRJEB28899, sample SAMN02445080) | bioreactor sludge metagenome | biome: EBPR sludge | place: Australia: Brisbane, Thorneside Wastewater Treatment Plant | collected 2011-06-22 ...
ACACGCGCGCGATATGCAAGCGTGATCTTATTCATAATGAGGCGCTGCCTAAGATTGAGGTTGATCCACAAACTTATGAAGTACGGGCTGACGGAATCCTACTCACCTGTGAACCCGCTACCATCCTGCCCCTAGCACAAAGGTACTTTTTGTTCTAAATACTTCCTTGTAAGAGGAAAGGAAGGGGCGGAATCTGCTGCCTCATGCATTGAACATCCCCGAGAAGAAGCCGCTCATGGACGTTATTGAACCTGTGGAATTGCAAATCGTTGAGCGTTTACATGAGGCATTGCCTGCTGAAACGACGTTGACCTTGCCCTTTGAGCTGCGCCAGAAAAGCCGCTTGCGAACCTGGCTGGACAATGGCGCCGATGTAGGCCTGTTTCTACCACGAGGCACGGTGCTGCGTCATAGCGACCGGTTACGGACAACCACGGGTTTGGTCGTTGAGGTTCATGCTGCTGCAGAACATGTTTCCACGGCCCGCACGGACAATGCCTTGTTGCTGGCGCGCGCTGCCTATCACCTTGGCAACCGCCACATCCCGTTACAGATCGATTCAGGCTGGTTGCGCTATCTTCATGACCATGTGCTCGATGAGATGGTTCAAGAACTGGGGCTGGACGTGATCCATGAGCAAGTGCCGTTCGAGCCAGAAGCCGGGGCGCACGGCGGCGCCCGCCATCATCACCATCACCCAGCATAACACGGGTGTTCTGCGCGTGGATTCATCTCAGTAAGATACCGCGATGGCTACTTCCATAATCGATGGTACATTAGGCTAAAACCATCCGTCTCCCATCCCTCATTCATCACCAGCATAGACGGTACGGCCGGCGATCCAGCACGATGGCAGATGGCAAATACCCTGATCTCTTGCAGATTCGCCCTCGCAAGGGGTTGATGAAACATTCGGTTAGGATAGGAAATTTTCGTGGATTTCCACAAACCGGCGCCATGTTTCATCATCCGGCATCGCTAATAACCGGCCAGCGAATTCTAGAGCTGCCGCAAGGTTCGCTTTCGCCGCTGTGCTTAATGGTTCACCCAATTCAAAGCTTTCGCCACGAATCGCCAGCTGGAACGCCGGTGGGGGTGGGAGATAGTTGATTTGCTGGTAGACATACAGCACGGCGGCGGGCGACAGCGTATGGCTGGTATAGCTGGTGTCCTGGATAGGTTGAAGAAGAGTGAATTGGTAGGGCGCTGGACAACATACGCTGGCATCGACAAACAGCGCCAGTGCCCGGTTTTCCAGATCGACTGCATGTTCGATCTGGAATTGAAAGTCGGTAAGCAACTCAACATATCCCCAGCCGTTACGCTGTTCCTGCTCAACCATTAAGTGCTCCAGAAACAAGGGTCCCAAGGCGTCATCACCCCGGCTAGGGTTGCCGGCCGCAAGAATCAGTAGCGTTTCAGTCAAATCGGGTTCTCCCAAGATAGTTTTCAAGTGTCTAATCCCAGATCAATCTCTTTCTATTCCTCAAATACCCGCTAAGCTTTATTAAAGAGCTTTATTAAAATACAGGAGGTTTATAAAGGTTATTATGTTAGAAACTGCCTCCTGCAACCCTCCATTGCAGGGCAGAAAAATTGAATACTATTTTAAGAGCTATCAGCCCGACGCAAAGGAGGGACCATGCCACTTTACGACTTGCGCAAATTTGTTGCACCCGAGTTTATTTTCGGCATTGGCGCACGGCAGCGTGCCGGTTTCTACGCCCGGAATCTGCAAGCCCGGCGCGTATTGATCGTCACCGACCCTGGCATCATCCGCGCGGGCTGGCTGAACGAGCTGCTCGCTGATTTGGAAGAATGCGGGTTGCAATCGGTCGTGTTCCATGACGTCACACCGAACCCTCGGGATTATGAAGTTATGGCCGGCACTGCCATTTATCATGACGAAGGCTGTGACGTTATCATGGCGTTGGGTGGCGGCAGCGTTATTGACTGCGCCAAAGGCATCGGCATTGTCGCCGCGAACGGTGGCCATATCCTGGACTATGAAGGCGTCGACCGCATCCCGCAACCAGGGCCACCGCTGATCTGTATCCCCACCACCGCTGGTACTGCCGCCGACATTTCACAGTTTGCTATCATCAATAACACAGTGCAGCGCTATAAGATCGCTATTGTTAGCAAGAGCGTAGTACCGGACGTATCATTGGTGGACCCGGAAACCATCACCACCCTTGATCCTTATCTCATAGCCTGCACCGGGCTTGATACATTAACACATGCCATTGAAGCTTATGTTTCCACCGCAAATTCACCAGTGCTGGATGTCCACGCCTTGGCGGCAATTGAGCTGGTCCGCGACCATCTTCTGCCGGCAGTCTCCAATCCTGCTAATCTAGCGGCCTACGAGAATATGATGCTGGCCAGCCTGCACGCCGGCCTGGCCTTTTCCAATGCCAGCCTTGGCGCAGTCCACGCCATGGCACATAGCTTGGGTGGCTATTTGGATCTGCCACACGGCGAAAGCAATGCCTTACTGCTTGAACATGTATTGCGTTTCAATTATCCCGCTGCCGAGGAGCGCTACCAGCGTATCGGCCAAGCCCTCGGCGTGTCCCTTGCTGGTGCGCCAGCGGCCGTCCGGGAAAAACAGATTACGAAACTATTGCAAAACCTTCGGAAAGCTTGTGGAGTTCATGAGGGTCTGGCAGCGCGTGGCGTCAACGCCAGCACGATTGCCGATCTGGCTCCACCGGCGAGCCGTGACGCCTGCCTATTTACCAATCCACGCCGCGCCAGCCTCGCAGATATCAAAACGATCTATGCCGAAGCCCTCTGATCCGGGTAATGGCGCCTTGCGGGAGGCACAGCAGCATCGAATCATTGGCTTGGGCGAACCATCTTCCGCAAGAGTTACTATCCTGAACAACGCCGCAGTCTGTCGCAGCTGGCACGCTGCCGGCCATTGTTGAACTTTGTAGCGATATGGTTCTAGTAATTGCCCTTTTAGCCGTATGGGCCAGATGATCAAAATCCCAACCTAAGATGCCGCAATGCACTTTGACGCAGGAGCAGAAGAGGTCGAGACTGCGAAACATCTGGACTGGCTGCATCCCGCGGGGCGCCATCTCGTTCAAGGTTTTAGGCCGTCCGCAGTCAGCGGCTGCGTGTGCAGTGAAATTTGGCGGACGGCAATATCATTAACCGCCCGTCAAGATTTTCTGAATTCATATCGATATGCGTGTTCCCCGACTTTATCTCCCGGTCCCGCTAGCGACCGGCATGACCCTGCCGCTGAACGGCAACGCTTTTAACCATGCAGCGCGTGTCTTGCGGCTCAAGCCGGATGCGCCTCTGACGTTGTTCAATGGCCAAGGCGGAGCATTTACAGCAATCTTGCTAGAAATCGGCAAGCGAGAAGCCTGGGCACAGGTGACCGGCACCTTACCCGGCGAGGCCGAATCGCCTTTGCAGGTGATGCTAGCGCAAGGTATCTCACGCGGCGAAAAGATGGATTACACTCTTCAGAAAGCTGTGGAACTGGGCGTTGCCGCGATCCAGCCGCTGTTTGCGAAACGCGGCGGGGTTGATTTAACCGGTGAGCGGTTGATGCGCAAGATCCTGCACTGGCGCGGCATTGTAATCGGCGCCTGTGAGCAATGTGGGCGCAATCAGCTACCGGAATTACGGGAACCACTGCCACTGATCCAGTGGCTGGCGCAGCAGAACGATCCCTTCCCGCCTCGTGAGGGAAGGGTAGAAGGAGGCGGCGAAGCGAGCAAGGAAGGTGCTAGAGCGTGCTTGCGCTTGTTGCTCGATCCATTGGCGAAACAAGGCTTGCGCGGGCTGGAACCACCTACGGGTACTGTAACGCTGCTGATCGGCCCCGAGGGCGGCTTGAGTCCGGCGGAGATCGCTGGGGCTCAAGCCGCTGGATTCGCTGGCGTCCGTCTGGGGCCGCGGGTGCTGCGCACCGAAACCGCTGGCGTTGCGGCGCTGGCGGCATTGCAAGCGCTGTGGGGTGATTGGGGTTAGGTAAAATCGTTTTCCAAAATAATACGATAGCGTGCTTTGCCAGCCTCTAAACGGGCTAGCGCTTCATTGACCTGACTCATCGGGAAATGCTCGGTCACTGGTGCAATCCGATGCCGGGCGCAGAAATCCAGCATCTTGCGAATAGTGGCTGGGGAACCCAGCGGCGAACCGGATACGCTCTTCTGACCGGTGATCAGCGAAAACGCCGCGACGGGAATGGGCGTCAGGACCGCTCCGACCGTATGCAGCCGTCCTTTCGGTCCCAGAACATTCAGAAACGCCGGCCAGTTCAGATCGACATTAACGGTCGATAGGATGAAATCCAGCGAGCCGGCGATTTTTTCCAGTTGCCCTTCGTCGCGGGAATTGACAACTTGATGCGCGCCCATACCCAAGGCTTCGTCCCGCTTGGAATCGCTGGAGGTGAATGCCGTCACTTCACAGCCCCATTTGTTCAGAAACTGGATGGCCAAGTGGCCCAATCCGCCAATGCCAACCACCCCAACCCGGTCGGTGGGCTTCACATCGAACTGGACGATAGGGTTGAAGACGGTGATGCCGCCGCAGAACAACGGCCCGGCTTTTCTTGCATCCAATCCAGTTGGCAACGGCATCGCCCATTCTGCATTGCAACGCACCTTATCAGCGAACCCGCCGTGGCGGTCGATGATCGTTTGCTCACTGCTGGCGCACAGATTGTGATTGCCGCTCATACATTGGCCGCAGATCATGCAACTGCCGCTGAACCAGCCCAAGCCAACCGTGTCGCCAGCCTTCAGGTGTTTGACGTTGCTGCCAGCTTGGGCAATTGTGCCGACGACTTCATGACCCGGCACCAAAGGATAGGTACTGTTTTGCCATTCGTTATTCAGGACGGAGAGGTCCGAATGGCAGATGCCACAGGCAATGACATCCAGCTCGACTTGATCCGGCTTCAGTTCGCCGGGATCGTATTCGAACGGCGTGAGTTTGCCTTTGGCTTCATGGGCGGCGTAGGCTCGAATCATGAGTGCTTCTCCGAAATGTTGAATCGCTCTTGAAGTTTAGCTGCTGATAAACCTTGTCTTAGGAATCTTTCGATGGCAGCGGCAGATCCAATTCGGGTTGAACATCGGTCTGCGGCAACATCTCCAGAGCCACCGGCGTGGTGCGCACCATCAGCACGAATCGACCCTGTTGTATCAGAGGAATCGGTTTAGCCAAAACCAAACGCATCAGACCCAGCAAACCCAGCAAGCCCAGCCAAGCCGCTGAGTAGGCAGGGATGGTGCCAGGCCCAAACCCGTCCATGAGCGGGCCACCGATCGCCGGTCCGGCAATCGAACCTATGCCGAAGATCAACAACAAACCGCGCGTGGCATCCAGCACATCCCCTGGTGCGCTCAAACGGTCATTCATAAGTGCTACGCTCAGGCTGTAGATCGAAAACATCAGCCCGCCATACAGGAAAGCGCAGGCTATCAACGCTGCCAGCGATTCATACATCACCTGTAGCGCCAGTAGCACCACCAAGGCGGCAGCGAAGCTGACCGTGGTGAGTATGAAGCGCCGGCCATAACGGTCGGACAGCCGGCCAATGGGCCATTGCAGCAACGCGCCGCCGATAATAGTGGCACTCATGAATAAGGCGATACCCTCTTCCGGTAAGCCCATTCGTTGTGCGAATACCGCGCCCAGGCTCCAGAAAGCACCGCTGACAATACCGGCTATGAACGCACCGCAAGCGGCCAAGGGCGCTAGCCAGAATAGATGAAGCAGGCTGACAGATGAGTGTGCCTGCGGTTGAGGAGCATGGACGCGGGTGGCGGCGATGGGCATCAACCCTAAGGTGAACAGTATGGAAGCGATGGCGAAAAGCACCAGAGCACCCGTATCGCCTGTCAGGATCAGATATTGCCCAGCAGCCAGACTAACCAGCGTTACGATCATGTAGATCGCGAAGACTTGACCGCGAATATGGTGCGGCGCCTGTTCATTGAGCCAGCTTTCCACCACCATGTAGACACCCAGCACTGCGATCCCCGTTATCATCCGCAACACTGCCCAGGCGACCGGATGTATGATCAGCCCGTAGCACAGCGCAGATACCGAACCTATTGCTGCCAGTGCAGCGAAGGTGCGGATATGACCCACCCGTCGAATCAAGACCGGGACCAGGAAAGTACCTGCCACATAACCCAGAAAATAGGCCGCCATCAACGTACCGATCGCGGTGTTAGTAAAGCCTTCCAGCCGTGCCCGAATGCCTAGCAAAGTACCGAGCAGGCCATTCCCCACTAATAGCGTTCCCAGACCCAGCAATAGCATCGCGATGGTGCTAGACATGCAAGTTCGACTCTCAGCAGCAGCATCAAAGCCCCTCTCCCGATTACGCGAGAGGGGCATAAGTGCGGGTCACTCTATATGTGCCCTCAATGGGCCGGCAGATTGATGCGCACTGTGTCGCGCAATACGCCATCCAGGCCACCAAACACGGTCAGCCGCTCGACCTTATCCACCACTTTTTCCAGTGCTTCCAGTTCCTTCAGGCGCAGCAGAATCGGATTTTCTTCCATCAGCTTCGCCGTGTTGAGCAGCGAGCGGGTGGCGGCGACTTCCTCGCGCCGGCGGATGACATTGGCCTGTGCTGCCTTTTCGGCGGTCACCACCTGGTTGAGAATATCCTTCATCTCGCCGGGCAGGATCACATCCTTAATGCCGACCGTCTCCATTGCCAATCCATGCGGCTCAATCCGTTCCGCTGCGTAGTTCCGCACGACCCGATCCAAGTCGTCCTTGTCGCCGAGCAAACTATCCAGCGGCTGGGTGCCGATTGCCTGCCGCAAACCGAATTGCAAGGTCCGGTACAAGTATTCGGCGATGTTGCCCAGTTCGCTCCGCGCCTTGACCGGATCGGCGATCCGATACACTGCCGACAGGTTAACGCGCAGGCTGACCTTATCCTTGGTCAAAATTTCTTGACCAGAGACTTCCACGGTCTGCAAACGCAGATCCACAGTTTCCACCTTAATCACCCGGTTGAAGCGCCAGAAGGCATGCAGACCAGGCGACAGGGTGCGGACCAGTTCACCATCGGCCAACAGTAAGCCAACGTGGTTATCTTCGACCTCGGTGGCCAGGATGAAGCCGTTCAGGTTCCGGGCCAGCGCTGCCGAAGGCCGGGCCAGTAGGGCAGCATGCGCCCGTGACAGGGCGTAGTCCGTACCGGTGTCAAGCATCTCTACCTTCACCTCGACCGGGCCACGCCAGTAAGCCTGCCGGGTTGCTGGCGGCAATACGCCTTCCAGGCGACCGTTCTTGTAAACCAAGCCCGCCTGGTGTTCACCAGTTTCCACGACCTGGAAGTGCTGTTCCACCAAAACCGGATCGGTCTGCAACAACACATCCAGCCACGGATGATTGAACTCAGCCACAGTCAGATCGTAGCGCTGCACCTCATGGTGACGCAGCGGATCGAACCAGCGGTAGACCCCCGGTTCCAGGATGGCCACCAATCGGCGGTTATAGAAGTGAAGCCCACGCTCGTTTTGGGCAATGATGATTCGTTGGTAACCCAACATATTGGTTCTCCTTATAAACGTATTTTGGGTCTTCCTGTTCCGCCGTATCCAGCGGTTGAGCGTGGCGTGTTGCTATCGGCGCCGTTTCTGGCCCGCCACTGCCGAACGTCAGGATGTCATTAAGAACGATTCCCGCCGGCTGAGTTGATCATTAGGTTGAAAGAATTGGGAGCGCGCCCCACGCCCATGCAGCGGGCGACGGGGCAGATCGGGCGGATCACCGGCGGGCCGGGCTGCAACACGAGGCATCCTTGCTGCTTTCGCTGCGGCCGGCTGGCCAATCATTGGCGTCGATCCGTTGCCCGCCGCGCAAAGTCACGCAGGCGCTGCAGGCCGGCCATCAACATCACGCCGAAACGCGAGGTCAACAACCGCCTGCCGGGACGGCTCCCGGGTGTTGCGAGGAGGGATGCTTGTGGCATCCAAGCGGATTCGAACCGCAGGCCTGTTTAGAGCCTTAACCAGTGAAAAGAAGGGAGTTGAACCCTCGACCGACTGATACTGAATCAGTTGCTCTACCCACTGAGCTACTTTCCTCGCTTCGAAGTCCCGCCGTCGCCCGATACACGCCGTGCGATGGTTAGCGTGGGCGCGCCGGACCGGCATTCAGAACCGGTACCGCTGTGCGGCGGCGAGGCCGCTTCGAACAAGTTGCAGAAAAAACAAAACCCCGGAAGGCGCACCGCCGACCGGGGTTCTTTTATTCCCGTCCGGAGGGTTGCCTGGCGAGGACCCTCCGAGCTGAATCTCGCAGGACCTACGTCAGATCCACCACTGACACGCAACCGCGTATCGCCGGTGAATACCGGTCAGCAATGGATAAAAAATGGGGGTTACGAAGTTTCTGGTTCATAGGGGGGCGGATTATAACCAGAAAAAAGTGCGGGTCAAGCATTACGTTAACACGTTTCAAATGCTTGTCGTGCTTCAGTAATCGCCGCCAGCCGTTCTTGCCGCAAGGCTTCGGCCAGCGCCAGCCCACCTAAACCTTGCTCCATCAACGGTCGCGCTTGGATGCTGGATGCAGCTTGATAGATGCGTCGCAACAGATCTGCCTGAGGATAATTCCGGTTTTCCAGCCCCAGGCGACCCCGGGCATCCGCCTCGCAAGCCAGCAGGAACTGTTCAAAGCGCTGCGGTTTGCGCAGGACGTCTAATCCTTGCAGGATTTTGAGGAGGGTTTTTGGGCGCAACTCTAACGCCCGATGGCAATGCGTATGATAACGGGCGGTGAGGACCCCCAGTTCCCGGTGCAGGTTAGGAATCCGTAGCCGCTGGCAGAAGGCGCGTACCAGATCGGCGCCACGATCTTCATGGCCGAGATGGCGTGGCCATTCCTCAGGTGGAGTCATTCCCTTGCCGAAATCGTGAACCAGCACGGCGAAACGGGTCACGGCATCCGCACCTAACTGTACCGCCTGGGCTAAGGCCATCAGTGTATGGACGCCCGTGTCGATTTCTGGATGATGAGCGGGAGGCTGCGGTACGCCGAACAAGCGGTCCAGCTCCGGGAAAATATGAGCCAGCGCGCCACAGTCGCGCAGCGTTTCAATGAATCGTTCGGGACGCGATTCGCCCAACGCGCGCACAGTTTCTGCCCAGACCCGTTCTGACGTCAGGTGATCAACTTCGCCACTGGCGGCCATGTCTCGCATCAGAGCCAAGGTTTCCGGTGCAACCCGGAAGCCGAGTGACGCATAACGGGCGCTAAAGCGGGCCACGCGAAGAATTCGCACCGGGTCTTCAGCAAAGGCTGGCGAGACATGACGCAACCAACGGGCTTCGAGATCACGGGCGCCGTGATAGGGATCGATCAATTGGCCTTGCGCATCACGCGCCATGGCATTGATGGTGAGGTCACGGCGCTGCAAGTCATCCTCCAGAGTCACTTCGGGAGCCGCGTGGACGTGGAACCCATGATAGCCTGGCGCGGTCTTGCGTTCGGTACGCGCCAGGGCGTATTCATCATGGGTTTCCGGATGCAGGAATACCGGAAAGTCCTTGCCCACCGGACGGAAGCCACGGGTGAGCAAGTCGTCCGGGGTAGCGCCGACCACGACCCAGTCCCGTTCCTTAACTGGCAGGTTTAACAACGCGTCACGGACTGCACCGCCGACAAGATAAATGGTCATTGTGTCTGTATTCATCCGATCATTCGTGAAGTTCAACAAGCGTCTTTCAACCTCCAGCGCTGGAAACATCGCTCAGGTCTTGATTAGGACAGTAGCAGATTGAATGAGGAATTTTTGTGCAGCTTTCCCGGTTTTGGGTTTCAGTGTTAACCCTGAGCGGCATCCTGGCTTTATCGGGTTGCGCCGATCTGGCCTATTACCGGCAAGCCGCGGCGGGTCAATGGGAACTTTGGCGCGTTCGCCGGCCCGTAGCAGAGGTGCTGGCCGATCCAGCAACCTCGCCAGAACTGCGCCAGCGGCTGGAAGCCGCGCAGGCTTTGCGCGACTTCGCCAGCACGGAGCTGGCCCTGCCGGATAATAGCAGCTACCGGAGCTTTTCTGGCCTCCAGCGGCCCTGGGTGGTAAAAAACGTGTTCGCCGCGCCAGAATTGGATCTACGGCCGCGCCAATGGTGTTTCCTGATGGTGGGCTGCCTGAGCTATCGCGGTTATTTTGACGCTGAAGCGGCTTACCAGTTGGCTGGCGAATTGCGCACAGCAGGCGATGATGCTTATGTAGCCGACATTACCGCCTACTCGACGCTTGGCTGGTTCGACGATCCACTACTAAGCACCTTTATCGGTTGGCCCACCGGGCGGCTGGCGGAATTGATGTTTCATGAGCTAGCCCATCAGCGGCTGTATATCACTGACGATACGGCTTTCAATGAAGCGTTTGCGACCGCGGTAGGCCAGCTGGGCGCCGAACGCTGGCTGGCGCGGCGCGGCACAGTGCTTGAGTACCACGAATATGTCACAGATCACCGCCGGCGCACGCAATTTTTACAATTAATTGCAGATACCCGCGAACAACTGGCAGCACTTTATAGTTCTCCCCAGAATGAGGCAGAGAAACGGATGTGCAAGCAATATATTTTGGCGGAACTGCGCAAACGCTATCAAGAACTTAAGCAGAATTGGGAAGGTTATGCAGGTTATGATCGCTGGTTCGCACAAGATCTGAACAATGCCAAGCTGGCCGGCGTCAATACCTATCACCGGCAAGTTCCAGCGTTTCTGGCATTGTTTGAGCGGGAAGGACACGATTTTGCAGCATTTTACCGGGCCGCGGAGGCGATTGGTCAATTGCCGCCTGTGGAGCGGGAAACGCGGCTAAGGAGCCTGCTGCCACCCAATCCTGCCTCTGAACCTCATTTGACGGCTATTAACACAGTGGCGCCGATAAAATGCATCCCGGAATGACTCCAGTGACTAAATCAAACCCTCTCCTTGAAGTTCATGATCTATCTGTTTCTTTTGGCGCGATACTGGCGGTGAAACAGGTTTCCTTCACGCTCGATCGCGGCGAGACGCTCGCATTGGTTGGGGAAAGCGGCTCCGGCAAGTCGGTTTCGGCGCTATCGCTGCTACAACTGCTCCCCTATCCTCATGCCCGGCATCCAGGCGGCAGTATTCGCCTGCGCGGCGAGGAATTGCTAGGGGCGCCCTCCGCCCGCTTGCGCGAGATTCGTGGTAATCAGATTGCTATGGTATTCCAGGAACCGATGACGTCGCTGAATCCTTTGCATTCCATTGAGAAACAGATTGGCGAAACACTGCTGCTGCATAAAGGATTGAGCGGTGTCAAGCTCAAGGCGCGGATCGTGGAACTACTGGAACTGGTGGGGTTACCCGATGCAGTGCATCGTTTGAGCGCCTTGCCGCATGAGTTGTCTGGCGGACAGCGCCAGCGGGTGATGATCGCCATGGCACTCGCCAATGATCCTGATATCCTTATTGCTGATGAGCCAACTACCGCTCTGGACGTGACCATTCAGGCACAGATCCTCAAGTTATTGAAAGACTTGCAGGCACAACTGGGTATGGCCATCCTGTTTATCACCCATGATCTAGGTATCGTCCGCAAAATGGCGGATCGAGTCTGCGTAATGCAAGCCGGTGTGGTGGTGGAAACAGGCGTAGCCACCGGGATTTTTAACAACCCCCAGCATCCCTACACCCGGCAATTGCTCGCTGCCGAGCCGAAAGGCGAGCCACCTCCAGAAAGCAACGATGCGCCAGTGGTGATGGCCGGCGACGGTCTCAAGGTTTGGTTCCCGCTTAAGCGTGGCTTATTCGGGCGCGTGGTGGACCACGTCAAGGCAGTCGATGGGGTCAATGTCAGTGTGCGTGAAGGACAAACCTTGGGCGTGGTCGGGGAGAGTGGTTCTGGTAAAACCACCTTGGGGTTAGCGCTGCTACGGCTGCTGCCCAGCAACGGCGCGATTCACTTCGATGGCCGGCGTATTGATGATCAACCAAGCAAGGTACTGCGTCCGTTGCGTCAAGCCATGCAGATCGTTTTTCAGGATCCTTATGGTTCATTGAGTCCGCGGTTACCGGTAGGGGAGATTGTCGAAGAGGGTTTGCAGGTTCATGGACTGGCCGGTGATCGTAAGGCCCGGCGCACCCGGATCGCGCAGGCGCTGGAAGAAGTCGGATTGGACCCGGGGACCCAGGATCGTTACCCTCATGAATTTTCCGGCGGCCAGCGCCAGCGTATCGCCATCGCCCGCGCTCTGGCTTTGCAACCCCGCCTGCTAATTCTCGATGAACCAACCAGCGCCTTGGATGTATCGGTGCAGGCGCAGATCGTGGACTTATTGCGCGATTTGCAACGCCGCTACCGGCTGGCCTATGTATTCATCAGCCATGATTTGCGGGTGGTGCGGGCGCTGGCGAATCACCTGCTGGTGATGAAGAACGGCCGGGTAGTGGAAGAAGGCCCCGCACGGCAGGTGTTTGATCGCCCTCAGCATCCCTATACCCAAGCTTTGCTAGCAGCGGCATTGAATCTGGAAGCCGTTGGAAATGACATCGTGTCGATCTGAGCAATTCGTATTCGTTTTTACGGTTAGAAGTATCTGTGATTCGTGTTGGCAAGCCTATCATTCTCGTACTTCTGGCAGCCGATACCATTTTGAAGCGGATGGATAACCAACTTTGATTTCTCTCCCAGGAATCGCCTTCTTGTCAACCACAACCAGAAACTGGGTGAAATCGCTAATATGAGAATTGCCGGACGCCTACTGTGCTAACCCGCTCTACCGTGCTACCGTGTTAAACCTCTACAGGATCTTTCTGCCGAGAGAATTCTCTATGCTCCAGATTTTTAACAGCCTGACCCGCCAGAAAGAAGAGTTTCAGCCTATTGAGCCGGGCAAGGTGCGGATGTACGTTTGCGGCATGACGGTTTACGACTATTGCCATGTTGGCCATGCCCGGGTAATGGTGGTGTTCGATATTGTGCTGCGCTGGTTGCGGGCCAAGGGCTATGACGTGACCTACGTGCGCAATATTACCGATATCGATGACAAAATCATCCGCCGCGCTGAGGAAAACGGCGAGGATTTTCATGCCTTGACCAATCGTTTCATCCAAGCTATGCATGAGGATCTAGGCGCATTGGGTATTCTGCCGCCAACTCAGGAACCGCGCGCTACCGAAGCGATGGCCGATATGATCGCCATGATTCAAACATTACTGGCCAAGGAATTTGCCTACATCGGCACCAGCGGTGATGTTTACTATGACGTAAGCCGCTTTGATCGTTATGGGCAACTAGCCAATAAGAAGCTGGATGATCTGCGAGCCGGCTCGCGAATTGAAATAGAGGAAGCTAAAGACGACCCGCTGGATTTCGTGCTGTGGAAAGCCGCCAAACCAGGTGAACCCAGCTGGCCATCACCGTGGGGGGACGGCCGGCCGGGCTGGCACATTGAATGTTCAACCATGTCCACCTGCTGTCTGGGCGAACATTTTGACATTCATGGTGGCGGCATGGACCTGAAATTTCCGCATCATGAAAATGAGATTGCTCAATCCGAAGCTGCGAGCGGTCAACCTTATGTAAATTTCTGGATGCATAACGGGTTTGTTCAAGTGAACGATGAGAAGATGTCCAAATCATTGGGCAACTTCTTCACTCTACGCGATGTCTTACAACGCTACCAGCCGGAAGTAGTGCGCCTATTTATTCTATCCAGCCACTATCGAGGACCGCTGAACTACGCTAATGAGAACCTGGATCACGCCAAGGCTTCGCTGACCCGGTTATACACTGCCCTGCGAGGACTGCCGGTGATGGACACGCCAGCCGAGGAAAGTTGGCGGGTGCGTTTCACCCAGGCAATGGATGATGATTTCAACACCCCCGAAGCATTGGCAGTTCTGTTTGACCTGGTACGCGAACTTAACCGCTTGCGGATCGAAGATGAAACGATGGCGGCACAATTAGGTACGACTTTGAAGCAGCTAGGAGGATTTTTAGGGCTATTGCAAAGCGATCCAGATACTTTCCTGCATGGACACACAATAGATACTGCTCATGTTACTGGATGTACCAGCAATACAGAAAGCTATTCCAGCACCCGTACTCAGCAATTGATAGACCAACGCACTACTGCCCGCAAGGCAAAAAATTGGGCTGAGGCAGACCGTATTCGTGCGATGCTGCAAGAGGCTGGTATCGTCCTTGAAGATACCTCAAAAGGTACAATTTGGCGCCGGGAGTGAAAACCAGCTTGACGATACCAGGGTTTCACCAATAAAATTCTCTATTCCTGCATGGAGGCGCGAAATCATCGGTGTCGACGACCGGAAGTAACGGGGTATAGCGCAGTCTGGTAGCGCACCTGCTTTGGGAGCAGGGGGTCGTGG
>ERZ761607.3717-NODE-3717-length-14365-cov-5.141719_pt1 | contig 14365 bp, 13 predicted proteins | sample MGYA00511164_ERZ761607 | MGnify/ENA primary metagenome ERZ761607 (study PRJEB28899, sample SAMN02445080) | bioreactor sludge metagenome | biome: EBPR sludge | place: Australia: Brisbane, Thorneside Wastewater Treatment Plant | collected 2011-06-22 ...
CTTCAGCGCGCCGTAGGGCATGGCGTCGGCGTCGGCGTCCAGCCAGGCCTGCAGGCCGACACGCTGCATCAGCTCGATCGCCTGCGCGCGGCAGCGAGCCTCGGCCCGCGCCAGCGACGGCAGGTGCAGCAGCGCCGGCAGCAGCGCGCAGCGCTCGCGCAGGTGGCGGCCGGTCATCACGTTGTCCAGCGCGCTCATGTTGAAGAAGACCTGCAGGTTCTGGAAGGTGCGTGCCAGGCCTGCGGCGGCGAAGCGGTGCGTCGGCTGGCCGGTGAGGTCCTGGCCGGCAAGCCGGATGCGGCCGCGGTCGGGCCGGTAGATGCCGGTCAGCAGGTTCAGCAGCGTGGTCTTGCCGGCGCCGTTGGGACCGATGACCGAGTAGACGCAGCCGGCCGGCACCTCGAACGACAGCCCGGCCACCGCCTGCAGCCCGCCGAAGGCCTTGCCGAGGTCGCTGACCGACAGCAGCGGCGCCTTCATCGCGCATCCCCGCGCCGCCGCGCGCGCGCGGCCAGCCGGGCCAGCGTCGGCACGATGCCGCGCGGGAAGAAGATCATGGTGGCGATCAGCACCGCGCCGAAGACCATCATCTCGTAGTCCTTCAGCGCGGTCAGCAGCTGCGGCAGCAGGGTCAGCACCGCGGCGCCGACCACGGCGCCGTAGATCGACGCCATGCCGCCGAAGACGACCATGATCACCAGCTCCACCGAGTGCAGGAACGAGGCCTTGCCCGGCGTGACGAAGCCGGCGTAGTGCGCGGTCAGCGCGCCGGCCGCGGCGGCGAACAGCGCCGAGATGACGAAGACGCGCAGCTTCCAGCGTGTGCTGTCCACGCCCACTGTCTCGGCCGCGATCTCGGAGCCGTGCAACGCGCGCAGCGCGCGGCCGACCGGCGACTCGACGAGGTTGAGCGCCAGCCAGACCGCCAGCCACAGCGCCGCGCCGGTGATCGCATACCACAGCGGCTCGCCCTGCAGCACCCGGCCGAACAGTGCCAGCGGCGGCACCGCCATGCCGTCGGGCCCGCCGGTGATGCGGTCCTCGTTGGTCAGCACGATGGAGACGATGACGCCCAGCCCCAGCGTGGCCATCGCGAGGTAGTGGCCCTTCAGGCGCAGGGTCGGGCGGCCGACGACGAAGGCCAGTGCGCCGACCGCCAGCACGGCGGCCGGCATCGAGGCCCAGACCGGCCAGCCGTGCTGCGCCGCCAGCACCACGCTGCCGTAGGCGCCGAGGCCGTAGAAGCCGGCATGGCCCAGGCTGATCTGCCCGGCGTAGCCGATCAGCAGGTTGAGGCCGACGCAGACGATGGCATTCAGCGCGACGAGGATCGCGATCTCGTAGAAGTAGGCGTTCGGGAAGCCCAGCGGCAGCAGCACGATCACCAGGGCCAGCGCGACCAGCCCGCCGCGGCGCGCCGCGCCCGGCCGGCGTGGCGGCGCCGCTGCGACAGTGGCGCCACGCTCAGACACGTTCGCTGCGGCGCGCACCGACCAGCCCTCCGGGCAGGAAGAACAGCACGACCAGGATCACGACGAAGGCGATCGCATCCTTGTAGGCCGACGAGACGAAGCCGGCGCCCAGGCTCTCGACCAGGCCCAGCAGCAGGCCGCCGGCCACCGCGCCGGCGAAGCTGCCCAGACCGCCCAGCATCGCGGCGGCGAAGCCCTTCAGTCCCAGCATCACGCCCACGTCGTAGGTCGTGAAGGTGATCGGCGCCGTCAGCACGCCGCCCAGCGCGCCCAGCATCGCGGCGAGCGCGAAGCTGAGGCGCATCACGGCGCGCGTGTCGATGCCCATCAGCCGCGCCGCCAGCGGGTTGTGCGCGGTCGCGCGCATCGCCTTGCCGGTGAGCGTGCGGCCGAAGAACCAGCCCAGCCCCAGCACCGCGAGCGTCGTGCCCGCCAGCACCCACAGGCTCTGCGGCACGATGGTGGCGCCCAGCAGCGCCAGCGGCTCGCTGCCCGAAAAGGCCGGCAGCGCGTGGATGCCCTTGCCCCACACCACCTGTGCCAGGCCGCGCAGGAACAGTGCGACGCCTATCGTGATGATGATCAGCGTCACCACGTCGGCGCGGCCCGAGCGCTGTGCCGGCTCCAGCGCCAGCTTCTCGACCAGCACGCCCACGACGCCGGCGGCCAGCACCGCCAGCGGCACCGCCAGCAGCAGCGGCAGTCCCGCGGCGACCAGCGCCACCGCGGCCATGCCGCCGACCATCACGAATTCGCCCTGGGCGAAATTGATGGCATGGCTGGCGTTGTAGACGATGGAGTAGCCCAGCGCGACCAGCGCATAGATCGCCCCGGCGGTCAGGCCGCCGGCGACGAACTGCAGCCAGTCGCTGCCCATCGTGGATCTCCGCGCGCGGCCGCCGGGTTCACCGGACCAGCGACCAGGTGCCGTTGCGGATCTCGAGCATGCGGAACGCGCTCAGATCCAGCCCCATGTGGTCGCTGGCCGACATGTTGACGATGCCGCCGGTGCCGACATAGCCGCGCGTGGCCTCCAGGGCGTCGCGCACACGCGCCTTGTCGGTGCCGCCGGCGGCCTTGACGGCATGGACGTAGAGCATCAGGCCGTCGTAGGCGTGGCCGCCGAAGGTCGAGACCTCGCTGCCGTAGCGCTTCTGGTAGGCGTCGCGGTAGCCGGTGACGACGGGCTTCTGCGCGTCGCCGGCGTCCAGCAGGTCGGCCACCAGCAGCGCGGCGGCCGGGAGTCGCACGCCCTCGGCGGCCTCGCCGGCAAGGCGGATGTACTCCTTCGACGCCACGCCGTGCGACTGGTACAGCGGCAGCGTGAGGCCGACCTGGCGGAAGTTGCGCGTGACGATCGCCGGGCCCTGGCCGAAGCCGGCGTTCAGCACCGCCTGCGCGTTGCTGGCGCGGATCTTGGTCAGCTGCGGCGTCATGTCGGTGTCGGCCGCGCCGTAGGTCTCGTCGGCGACGATCTGCACGCCGTGATTGGGCGCCACCTTCAGGCACTCGGCGCGCATCGACTTGTCGAAGCCGCCGCTGCCGGAGATCAGCGCCGCGCGCGTGGCGCCGCGCGCCTTCATGTCGACGAAGATCTTGTCGCAGGCCATGCGGTCGGTGTGCGGGGTCTTGAAGACCCACTTCTTGACCGGCTCGACGATGACCACCGCGCCGGCCAGCGACACGAAGGGCAGGCCGGCCTGCTCGGCCAGCGGCACCACGGCCATGGTCTCGCCGGTCGTCGAGCCGCCGACGATGACGTCGACGCGGTCCTGCTCGATCAGGCGCTTGGCGAAGGTGCGCGCCTTCTCGGCATCGCCGGCGGAGTCGTAGTGCACCAGCTGCAGCCGGCGGCCGAGCACGCCGCCCTGGGCATTGAGCTGCTCGACCACCATCTCCAGCGTCTTCGCCTCGGGGTCGCCGAGGAACGAGGCCGGGCCGGTGACGGCGAGGAAGCTGCCGATGCGGATCGGTTCCTGGGCCGTCGCGGGGGCCGCGAACAGGGCCACCGCCAGCGGCAGGGCGAGCGGGGAGAGAGCCCGCCGGATCGAACGAAGGATGGCCATGTCCAGTGTCTCCTTGCAGCGTGCATACCGGCCGCGTCCGGGGCTGCGGCCACCTGCCGGGGTGCCGTGTCGGCGGGGGTGCCGCACGGTCTTAGAATCGGGTCGTTCGGTGCATTCTGGTACCGCAATACGACTATCGACTTGATCTGGTTCACCTTTTCCGGGAGTGCCGGCGCTTGAGCGCCGCGCTACGCGTGCGCGCGGTGCGGCGCGCCGACCTGCCGGCGGTGATCGCGCTCGACGCCACCGTCACCGGCCTGCACAAGGCCGACTACTGGCAGCGCATCTACCGCCGCTACGGTGTGGGCGGTCAGGGCCTGCGTCACTTCCTGGTCGCCGAGGCCGGGCAGCGCGTGCTCGGCTTCGTGATCGGCGAGGTGCGCGACTGGGAGTTCGGCCAGCCGCCCTGCGGCTGGGTGTTCGCGATCGACGTCGACCCGCGCGCGCGCCAGCACGGCGTCGGCAGCGCGCTGCTCGCCGGCCTGCGCGAGCGCTTCGAGCGCGTGGGCGTGCGCGTGATGCGCACGCTGCTGGCGCGCGATAACACGCTAATCCTGTCCTTCTTCCGCAGCCAGGGCATGACCGCGGGGCGGCTGATCCCGCTGGAGATCGCGATCGGGCCGGCGCGATGAGGCTGCAGACCAACTCCCGGCTGGCCATCTACGCGGTGCTGGAGTTTGCGTCGCGGCCCGGCGAGCTGGTCGCCGCCGCCGAGGTGGCGGCCAAGCACGGCGAGTCGCCGCACCACCTGGCCAAGGTGCTGTCGGAGCTGGTGCGCGCGGGCATCGTCGAGTCGGTGCGCGGGGTCGGCGGCGGCTACCGCTTCGTCGGCCAGGCGCGCCGGCTGACGCTGCTGGACGTGATCCGGCTCTTCGAGCGCCTGGGCGACGCGGCGCCGGCCGGTGCCGATTCGAGCCCCGAGGAGCGTGCGCTGGGCGAGGTGCTGTCGGAGATCGACGAGCATGCGATCGCGACCTTCGGCTCGATCACGATCGCGACCATGCTGGCGGCGGTCGCGCGCCAGCGCCGGGCTTGACCTCGCGCAAGCGCGGGCCGCTGCAGCGGACTTAGCGTCGCGGCCGACCATGAGTGTTCGTCCGCGTACACGGCAGACACCGACCGCCGCCCCGGCGCCGCCAGCCACCGGCGCCGGCTCGCGGCCCTGGCCGCATGCGCTGCCGCCGCCGCTGCGCGGCGTGCTCGCCGGCGCGCTGCTGCTGCTCAATACCCTCTTGTGGTGCGGCGCGCTGTTCGCGCTGGCCCTGGTGCGGCTGCTGCTGCCGGGCAGCGCGGTGCGCCGCGTGCTGGACCCCTGGCTCAACCGCGTCGCCAGCGCGTGGATCGCCGGCAACAGCGCCTGGATGCGCTGGACGCAGCCGACCGCCTGGGACGTCGCCGGCGTCGAGGCGCTGGCGCCGCGCGCCTGGTACCTGGTGGTCTGCAACCACCAGAGCTGGGTCGACATCTTCGCGCTGCAGCATGTGCTGAACCGGCGCATCCCGCTGCTGAAGTTCTTCCTCAAGCGCGAGCTGATCTGGGTGCCGGTGATGGGACTGGCCTGGTGGGCGCTGGACTTCCCGTTCATGCGCCGCCACTCCGAGGCCGCGCTGCGCCGCCATCCGGAGAAGCGCCAGCAGGACCTGGACGCGACGCGGCGCGCCTGCGCCAAGTTCGCGCTCGTGCCCACCAGCGTGATGAACTTCGTCGAGGGCACGCGCTTCACGCCGGCCAAGCACGCCCGCCAGGCCGACGGGCTGCGCCATCTGCTGCGGCCCAAGGCCGGCGGGCTGGCGATGGCCATCGAGGTGCTCGGCGAGCGCTTCGACGCGCTGCTGGACATGACCATCGTCTACCCCGGCGGCGTGCCGACGTTCTGGCAGTTCCTGTGCGGCCGCGTACCGCGCATCGTCGTGCGCGCCGAGCGGCGCACGTTGCCTGCCGGACTGCATGGCGACCCGGCCGGCGACGAGGCGGCGCGGCGGCGGCAGGTGCAGCAGTGGCTGTCGGCGCTGTGGGCCGCGAAGGACGCGCAGATCGAGGCCCTGCTGGCCGAGGCCCAGGCGGCCGGCGAGGCGCCAGCGCGCACGCCGTAGCCCCGCGCGGCGCTGCGCTCGCTGCGGCGCCGCGGCCCCGACGCGCCCGCGCAGCGCGCCCGAGGCGTTCAGCGCCAGAGCGGGCCGATGGCGTCCAGCGTATTCTTCAGCACGAGGCCGAATTCGGTGTCGCCTTCCATCACCAGGGCCTGCTCGAAGAACAGGCGGTCGGCGTCCTGCTCGCCGCGCAGCAGCTGCCACAGCGCCGGCGCGGTGGCGCGGATGCGCACCGCCGGCGCCTCGCCCCGCCGCGCCAGCTCGAAGCCGCGAGCGCCCAGGCGCAGGCGCACGCGCAGGCCCAGTTCGACGACCTCGACCTCGACGCCGCGACCGGCGAGCAGCCGGCGCTGCCCGGCATCCAGCCTGGGCCACAGCAGGCGGTCCAGCACTCGTGCGACCAGAAACGACGGCGGCGCGGTCGGCAGCTTGCGCACCACGGCGCGCAGCCGGCGCGCGACCTGCGTGGCCAGGGCCGGCAGCGCCGGTGCGCGGGGCGGGCCGGCCGAGGCGTTCATGCGCTCAGCGTCTGCATGCCGGCGCGGCGGCGCGCGAAGCCGTCGACCAGCGCGCCGGGCAGGCCCAGCGACTGCAGCTCGGCCAGCGCCGCGTCGGCCGCGGCGTCGCCGTTGAACACGCCGTCGAACAGCGCCAGCACGCGGGTGAAGCCCCTGCTGCACGGCGACAGCCGCAGCCGCGTGACGCCCGCGGCCTGCAGCGCCGGGCGTGCGCCGATCAGGCAGTGCAGCGCCGCCGACTGCGTCTGGATGCCGTTGAGCACCAGGAAGGGCCGGCCCTCGGTGGTCAGCAGCAGCAGGCCGTCGGCGTCGTCGCGGCAGCGGAAGTCGCACTCGTCCTTCTTCAGCCGGTGGTGGCGCGCGGTGAAGCAGCGTGCCGAGAAGGCCAGCGGCATGCGGCCGAAGGCGAAGGCCTCGGTGACGACCGGCCCGGCCGGTCCGCGCACGCGGTCGGCGGGCGGGTTGACGCGGGCCACGGCGTCCAGCGGCAGCTCCAGCGGCGGCACCCAGGTCGCCGCGCCCAGCGGCGCCACTTCCTCCAGCGCGGCGCGGCTGTAGACATTGATGTGCGGCCCCACCACGAAGGGCGGGCGGCCGCGCCGCGCGGCCTGTGCGCGCCCGAGCACCGCGAGCGCCGACGCATCGCCGGCCTCGACCGCGAAATGGTCCTGCTCGCAGACCTGGCGCAGCGTGCGCAGCTCGGCCTCGCTGGTGACGAGCGCCTGGGTGGCCAGCACCACCTGCTTGCCGGCGCTGGCCAGCTCCACCGCCATCGCCAGCCAGTCGGCGAGCTTGAACTCGTGGCGTCGCGAGCAGACGGTCTCGCCGAGCACCACGGTGTCGGCGGGGCCGTCGGCGACATCGGCGTAGAACGCGATCGTCGCGGCGCGCGGCCACCAGTAGGGCAGCGGGCCGACCGTGAGTCCGAAGGGGCGCGGGCTGGGCATGGGGTGGCTCGGGGCGTGTGGGGGATTCAGCGCCAGGGCCGGTCGTAGGCGCCGAGCGTGTGCTGCTGGCCCTCGGCCCAGCGGGCGAGGGCGGCGGTCCAGCCCGGCTGCACGGCATAGCGGGCAGCGGACGCGGCCTGGTCGATGGCCTGGCGCCAGACCTGCGTGACCTCGGCCACGTAGGCCGGACTGCGCTGCCGGCCCTCGATCTTGATCGCCGACACGCCGGCGGCCAGCAGCTGCGGCAGCAGGGCGAGCGTATTCAGGCTGGTCGGCTCCTCGATCGCATAGTCGCGCTCGCCGTCGACGACGAAGCGGCCCTTGCACAGCGTCGGGTAGCCGCGCGGCTCGCCGGGCGCCAGGCGGTCGATCAGCACGCCGCCCAGCCGCGCCTCGACGCCGGCCGGCGTGTCCTCCCAGCGCACGGCCGCGGGCGGTGAGCACACGCCGGCGGTATTCGGCGACTGCCCGGTGGCGTAGGACGACAGCGCGCAGCGCCCCTCGACCATCACGCACAGGCTGCCGAAGCCGAAGACCTCGATCTGCGCCCGCGTGTGGCGGATGGTGTGCTGCACCTGCGGCAGCGTCAGCACACGTGGCAGCACCGCGCGCTGGATGCCGTAGCGCTCGCGGTAGAACTCGATCGCCTCCCAGGTCGTCGCCGAGGCCTGCACCGACAGGTGCCGGCGCAGCTGCGGGTGGCGCCGCTGTACGTCGGCCAGCACCGCGATGTCGGCGACGATCAGCGCGTCGGCGCCCAGTTCGGCCGCGCGGTCCACCGCACGCTGCCAGGGGCCGGGGTCGCGGGCGTCGACGTAGGTGTTCAGCGCCATCAGCACCTCGCGGCCGCGCGCGTGGGCATAGCGCACGCCCTCGCGCACCTGGGCGTCGTCGAAATTGAGCCCGGCGAAGTTGCGCGCGTTGGTGGCGTCCTTCAGGCCCAGGTAGACGGCATCGGCGCCGGCGTCGACGGCCATCTGCAGCGCGCGCAGCGACCCCGCCGGGCACACCAGCTGCGGGCGCTCGCGGGCGGGCGGCGCGTCAGCCGCCACTGCAGCCGCAGCCGCCGCTGCCGCATCCGCGCGGCGTGCCGGCGGCCGCGCCGGCCTGGGTGCGCGTGATGCGCACGTGCCAGCGCGCCGGCCCGCACTCGAGGTAGGACCAGGCGAACTGGCCGCCGCGCACACGCTCGAACTCGAAGTACAGCGGCAGCGGGTCGTGGTCGTTGACGATCTCGAATGCGGCGCCGGCGGCCAGCGCGTCGAAGGTGGAGAAGATCAGCGGGTGGCGCTGCGGCGGCGGCACGTAGCGGACGTCGATGGGCAGGGCAGCGGTTTTCATGCAGCGGGCGGGCACTGGGGACCCAGTCTCGAAACGCACCCAGCCTAGGCCGCGGCGCTGGCGCCGTCCTTGAACCAGTTGAAGATTGCGGCGCGCGCCGCGCCGGCCCTGCACCCCGCGGCTGGCCGACCGCTCGGCGCGCCGGCTGGCGTTTGGTGCCGCGGCGGCGCCCGTTCGTCGCAGCCGCCTGCCGTGGGGGCGCGCGAGGCGCTACGCTTGCGCCCTTTGATGCCACCTGCCGGACGCCCCGCCCACCGCGGCCCGCCCGGTCCTGCCCATGCGTGTCTTCCTGCCTCTCGTGATCCTCGCGTTCACGCTCGCCGCCTGCGGCCAGCGCGAAGGCGCCCCTGCCGGTTCGTCCGATGCCCGGACTGCGGGTAAACCCGCGGCCGGCAATGCCAAGGCGCCACCGGTGCTGCTGCTGGCGCCCGAGGACCTGCGCACCGTGAGCGCCAGCACGCTGGCCACCGGGCCGGTGATCACCGGGTCGCTGCAGCCCGAACGGCGCGCCGACCTGCGCGCCGAGGTCTCGTCGGTCGTGCTGCAGGTGCTCAAGCACAACGGCGACGCGGTCCAGCGTGGCGAACTGCTGGTGCGGCTGGACGACACGGCGCTGCGCGACGCGCTCAATTCGGCCCAGGAATCGCTGCGCGCCGCCGAACAGGCGCTGGCGCAGGCCGAGCGCCAGGTGCAGCGGCTGCGCACGCTGCAGGCCCAGGGCATGAGCTCGATGCAGGCGCTGGAGGACGCCGAGGTGCGCCGCAACCAGGCCACCAGCGAGGCCGTCGCCGCGAAGGCCCGCCTGGCCAATGCACGCCAGCAGATCGTGCGCACCGAGGTGCGTGCGCCCTTCGACGGCGTGGTCAGCGAGCGCCGCGCCTCGCCCGGCGACACCGCGCTGGTCGGGCGCGAGCTGCTGAAGGTGATCGACCCGCGCAGCCTGCGCTTCGAGGGCTTCGTCGCCGCCGACCGGCTGCACGAGCTGAAGGTCGGGCAGCCGGTGAGCTTCCGCGTCAACGGCTACCCGGACGTCGAGTTCGCCGGCCGCGTGAGCCGCCTGGATGCGGCGGCCAATGCGGCGACGCGCCAGGTCGAGGTCATCGTCGCCTTCGCCGACGCGGCGGCGGCGCCGCGCGTGGCCGGGCTGTTCGCCGAAGGGCGCATCGAGACCGGCAGTGCACAGGCGCTGATGCTGGCCGAGGGCGCCGTCGTGCGCAGCGCCGACGGCGGCACGGTGGTCTGGCGGCTGGACGGCCAGCGCATCGTGCGCACGCCGGTGTCGCTGGGCGAGCGCGATGCGCGCACCGGGCTGCTGCCGGTGCTGGCCGGCCTGTCCGAGGGCCAGCGCGTGCTGCGCAACCCGGGCAGCGCGCTGGTCGACGGGCAGGCGGTGGAACTGCGCGCCGCCGAGACCCCGAACGGCGCCGGCCCCGCCGCCGCCGCCGCTGCGCCCGCCGCCGGCACCACGAGGTAAGCCGCCATGCTGCTGTCGGACTTCAGCATCAAGCGCCCCACGGCGACCATCGTCATCCTGATCGGGTTGATGTGCCTGGGCCTGCTCGCGCTGTCCAAGCTGCGCGTCAACCAGATCCCGGACGTCGAGCCGCCGGTGCTGGTGGTCAACATCCCGTACCCGGGCGCGAGCCCGGAGACCGTGGAGCGCGAGGTCGTCAACCGCATCGAGAAGGCGCTGCAGGGCATCTCGGGCACCGACCGCGTGCAGAGCACCTCGCGCGAGGGCAGCGCCACGCTGGTGCTGTTCTTCGAGTACGACAAGAACATGATCGAGGCCGCCGACGAGGTGCGCAACGCGATCGCCTCGGTGCGCTTCAAGCTGCCGGTGGAGATGCGCGAGCCCATCCTGCAGCGCGTGGACCCGACGGCGCAGCCCATCATGCAGCTGGCGCTGTCGTCCAGCAGCCAGAGCCACGCCGACATCTCGCGCCTGGCCGAGGACCAGCTCGCCGACCAGTTCCGCGCCGTGCCCGGCGTCGCGGTGGTCACGATCAACGGCGCGCTGCGCCGCGAGCTGTCGGTGCTGCTGCACTCGCAGAAGCTGCGCGAGCAGGGCGTGTCGGTCACCGAGGTGGTGGCCGCGCTGCGCGCGCAGAACGCCACCGCGCCGGTGGGCAAGGTGCGCGGGGAGCTGGAAGACCAGAGCATCCGCCTCGTCGGCCGCATCGAGAACCCGTCGGAGTTCGGCCAGATCGTGATCCGCAGGCGCGGCAACGAGCTCGTGCGGCTGGCCCAGGTGGCCACGGTGCAGGACGGCTTCGCCGAGGTCGACAGCATCTCGGTGCGCAGCGGCAACCCCAACGTCGGCCTGTCGGTCACGCGCACGCGCGAGGGCAGCACGGTCGCGGTGGCCGACGCGGTGCGCGAGAAGGTCGCCGAGATCGCGCGCACGCTGCCGGCGGGCACCACGCTGGAGGTCACGCAGGACGGCGGCGAGGGCGCCGAGAACAGCCTGTACAACGTGATCCATGCGCTGGTCTTCGGCGCCGGGCTGACGGTCTTCGTCGTCTACCTGTTCCTCAACAGCTGGCGCTCGACGGTGATCACCGCGCTGAGCCTGCCGACCTCGGTGGTCGCCAGCTTCATCGCGGTCTGGCTCAGCGGCAACACGCTGAACTTCATGAGCCTGCTCGGGCTGGCGCTGGCCATCGGCGTGCTGATCGACGACGCCATCGTGGTGCGCGAGAACATCGTGCGCCACATGGAGCGCGGCGCCGACCGCCGCACGGCAGCCTTGGTCGGCACGCGCGAGATCGGCCTGGCGGTCACCGCGACCACGCTGGCCATCGTCGCGGTCTTCGCGCCGGTGGCCTTCATGCCGGGCGTGTCGGGGCAGTGGTTCCGGCCCTTCGCGCTGACCGTCGTCGCCTCGGTCATCGTCAGCCTGGTCGTCTCGTTCACGCTGGACCCCATGCTCTCGGCCTACTGGGGCGACCCGCCGGGCTACCAGCATGCGAAGCGGCGCGGCATCAGCCGCTGGCTGCAAGGCTTCAACACCTGGTTCGACCACCAGGCCGACCGCTACGGCCACGTCATCGCCTGGGCGCTGAAGCACCGGCGCTGGATGGCCGCCTTCGCGGTCGGCAGCATGGTCGCGGCGGTGGCGCTGCAGGCCAGGTACGGCGGCTCCAGCTTCCTGCCGGCGTCCGACGCCGGCGTCATCGCGGTGGAGGTGCGCACGCCGCCCAGCGCGAGCCTGGACTATGCGCGGCTGAAGATGGAGCAGGCCGCCGAGCTGGCGCGCACGATCCCGGAGACCGAAGCCACCAACAGCCTGGTGCGGCCGGGCGGCGGGCGCATCTACGTGGACATCGGCAAGAGCACCGAGCGCAAGCGTTCCGCGGCCGAGGTCGCGGCCGAGCTGCGCACCCTCACCGCGCGCCTGGTCGGTGCCGAGTACACGGTGCTCGAGGACCTCAACATGGGGGCGCAGAAGCCGGTGCAGATCCGCTTCACCGGCCCCGACGCGCGCCAGCTGCTGGCCATCACCGAGGACTTCATGGAGCGGCTGCGCCGCGTGCCGGGCGCCGTCGACGTGGGGCTGTCCGAGCAGGCGCCGCAGGACGAGCTGAAGATCGAGCTCGACCGCAGCCTGGCCAACGCGATGGGCATCTCGGTGGCCGACGCGGCGCAGGCGCTGCGCGTGGCCTTCGCCGGCGTCGAGGTCGGGGACTGGATCGACCCCACCGGGCAGGCGCGCGACGTCTCGGTGCGCCTGCATCCCGACGACCGCGTGGACGCCGGCAACATCGAGCGGCTGCCGATCGCCGTCAGCGGCACCAACCTGATGGTGCCGCTGGAGCAGATCGCCACCGTGACCATGGGCAAGGGCCCGTCGCAGATCCAGCACAACGACGGCAAGCGCACGATCACCGTGGGCGCCAATGCGCAGGGCCGCAGCCCGGGCGAGGTGACCGCCGATGCGCTGCGCATCGCGCGCGCGATGGATTACCCGCCCGGCTACGGGCTGGAGCTGGCCGGCGCCTCGCGCGACCAGCAGGAGGTCTTCCGCGAGATGGGCATCGCGCTCGTCACCGGCATCGCGCTGATGTACTTCGTGCTCGTCGTGCAGTTCGGCAGCTTCACCGCGCCGCTGGCGGTGATGATGTCGCTGCCGCTGTCGCTGATCGGCGTCGTCGTCGCGCTGCTGCTGACCAAGGGCACGCTGAACCTGATGAGCTTCATCGGCGTGATCATGCTGATGGGCCTGGTGGCCAAGAATGCGATCCTGCTGCTGGACGCCTCGCGCGTGCTGGAAGCCGAGGGCACGCCGCGCGAGGAGGCGCTGATGGCCGCCGGCCGCAAGCGCTTCCGGCCCATCCTGATGACCAGCTTCGCGCTCGTCGCCGGCATGGTGCCGGTGGCGGTGGGCGTGGGCGAGGGCGGCGAGTTCTACCGGCCGATGGCGGTGGCCATCATCGGCGGCGTGATCACCTCGACGCTGCTGACGCTGCTGGTGATCCCGAGCTTCTACGACAGCATCGAGATCGCGCGCGACCGCGCGATCGCCAAGTTCCGCGGCCGCGCAGCGCGCTGGCCGGTGGCGCTGGCCTTCGTCGTCACGCTGTTCGAGGGGCTGCTGGCGCTGACCGGCGTGCGCATGGTCTGGCGCGCCCTGGCGCGGCTGCTCGGGCGGCTGCGCCGCATCGGCGGCGGCCGCCCGGCGCCCGCCGCGTGAGCCGGAGGTCCGTCCCCGCCTGAGCGGGGACGGGCGCGGCGGGAAATCCCGCGGCCGGGGTGCGGCGGGCGGCTCCTAGAATGACCCGAGCCTGCCGCCCCCACTGAACGCCACCGCATGCCTTCACAACGCCGCGCGCCGGCCGCCGAGCCCGATGCCAGCAGCACCGCCCACGCGACCCGGGTGCTGAAGAAATATCCCAACCGCCGCCTGTACGACACGCGCACCAGCAGCTATATCACGCTGGCCGACGTCAAGCAGATGGTGCTGGGCGCCGAGGACTTCGAGGTGCGCGACGCCAAGACCGGCGAGGACCTGACGCGCAGCATCCTGCTGCAGATCATCCTGGAAGAGGAGTCCGGCGGCGTGCCGATGTTCAGCCAGGAGGCGCTGGCGCAGATCATCCGCTTCTACGGCCACGCGATGCAGGGCCTGATGGGCACCATGCTCGAGAAGAACCTCGCCGCCTTCGCCGAACTGCAGGGCCAGCTGCTGGCACAGAGCAAGGGCCTGTACGACCCGAAGGCGCTGTCGCCGGAGATGTGGACGCAGTTTCTCAGCGGCCAGGCGCCGGCGCTGCAGAACCTGATGAACAGCTATGTCGAGCAGAGCCGCGCGATGCTCGAGAAGATGCAGGGCGCCGGCTCGTTGTTCCCGGGCATGCCGGGCTTCCCGCCGACGCGCAAGTGAGCGCGCTGGCGCGATGCAGGAAAATCGCGCCATGAACTCCCCCGAAACGGCCACCGCCGCACCGCCGGCGGCCGTCGCCGCCCCCGCTGGCCCTCCCAGTGTCGCCTTCGTCTCCCTTGGCTGCCCGAAGGCGCTGACCGACTCCGACCTGATCCTCACGCGCCTGGCCGCCGAAGGTTATGCGACGCGCCAGGACGCCGCCGGTGCCGACCTCGTGATCGTCAACACCTGCGGCTTCATCGACGAAGCGGTGCAGGAGAGCCTGGACGCCATCGGCGAGGCGCTGGCCGACAACGGCCGCGTCATCGTCACCGGCTGCCTGGGCGCGCGCGCGGCCGAGGGCGGCGACAACCTGGTGCGCAGCGTGCACCCCAAGGTGCTGGCGGTGACGGGCCCGCATGCCACCGAGGAGGCGATGGACGCCGTGCACCGGCACGTGCCCAAGCCGCACGACCCGTTCACCGACCTGCTGCCGCCGATCGGCGTGAAGCTGACGCCGCGCCACTATGCCTACCTGAAGATCAGCGAGGGCTGCAACCACCGCTGCA
>ERZ761607.3718-NODE-3718-length-14363-cov-13.968060_pt1 | contig 14363 bp, 9 predicted proteins | sample MGYA00511164_ERZ761607 | MGnify/ENA primary metagenome ERZ761607 (study PRJEB28899, sample SAMN02445080) | bioreactor sludge metagenome | biome: EBPR sludge | place: Australia: Brisbane, Thorneside Wastewater Treatment Plant | collected 2011-06-22 ...
AATACCCTTCGCGTTTGGGATCTGAACAGCGGGCAATGTATTGCCATACTTCAGGATCATGCCGCTTCTGTAAACAGTGTTGCTCTTTCCGCCGATGGCTTTCGTGCCATTTCTGGCAGCAGCGACAATACCCTTCGCGTTTGGGATCTGAACAGCGGGCAATGTATTGCCATACTTCAGGGTCATGCCGATTCTGTAAACAGTGTTGCTCTTTCCGCCGATGGACTTCGTGCCTTGTCCATATGTATGCACCATATGTGTGTCTGGGATCTAGGAGCCGGTCGGTGCCTCGATAAGCTGCACCACCGCAGCATTTGCATGACCCTCTCCCCTGATGGAGCCAAAGCTCTCTCCTGCAATGGCGAATACGTGGTTTTCAGAGATCTCTTAACGGGCCAGTGGCACATACCAATTCGAAACCTCACGGCCTATTTTTTAAGTATGGCTATCTCTCCCGATTGCAGCCACGTCCTGTCAGGCTGTTCGGACGGGAACCTTCGTTTTTGGAATCTAGCCGGCGACGAGTGTCGTCCGGACCAACCTCGCAGAAGTCATTCGGAAAGGATCTCTTGTGTGTCCCTATCCCACGATGGCTCCTTTGCTGTTTCTGGCAGCTGGAGCAATGAACTGCGCGTGTGGAACACAAACAGCGGTTCGTGTGTTGCCTCGTTTCCTGGTCGCGCTTACAACAATGTAATCTGGAGCATCGCCATCAGCAGAGATGGATCACGCGTTTTGTCTGGCAGCAGGGACAAAACCGTGCGCGTTTGGGACCTTGCCAGCGGACAGTGTATTGCCATCCTTCAAGATCACACAGATCAGGTGCATAGTGTGGCGTTCGCCCCCGACGGCTCACGTGCTCTCTCGGGCTGCCGCGACGGCACCCTACGCCTCTGGGATCTAAGCAAGGGCGACTGCGTAATCACCCTCAAAGGGCACACAAGTTCGATCAGAGGCATGGCCTTTCTCAACGACGGCTCTCGCGCAATCTCTGGCAGCATTGATGGAACCCTGCGCCTGTGGAACCTAGAGAGTGGTGCGTGTCTCACTAGATATCAATGCCATAATAGCTGTGATCTTTACTGCTTGGCCGTTTCCCTCAATGGCTCCCGTGCCGTATCGGGAGGGTGGGAAACCCTCCGTGTTTTGGATCTTCGTTTGGATCAATGCCTCCGAACACTCCGAGGACACAAGAGAAGAACAGAGATATTTGACCCTTCTGCCTTCGGCAATTACGGACCTAGAGCATCCATCACTGACGATGGTTCTCGCGCCGTTACCTGCGCCGATGACAAAACGCTGCGCGTTTGGGATCTCGAACGTGGCGATTGCCTCGCTGTTTACCATGCTGGTTCAGGGATCGAAGATGTCGCCATTTCCCCAACGGGGGGCTGTATTGTCTGTGCCACTCAGGATGGCCAGATGCATTTCCTGACGCCGAAGAACTTCCCGCTGCTGGTGTGAGGTCGCAGTTTTCGCACCAACGACCTTCCACATTCTCTTACTATGAGTCTCCCCCAAACCTCCGTCGGCTTCAGCAGCAACCTGCACTACTACCGACTCATGACCGCCTGGAATGCGAATGAGCACATCGACTTTAACTTCTGCGACTGCCGGCTTCAGCAGGAATTGAACTCCGACAACGAAGCCTACATCAAGCGCCGCTGCCGGGAACGCATCAACATGGCAGGCACCTACCTCATGCTCATCGGCGAGGACACGCGCTCCAAGCACAAGTATGTGACATGGGAGGCGGAGGTGGCAATGGAGAAGGGTTGCACCATCATCGGCGTGAACCTCAACATGAGCTGGCGATTCGATGCCACCCGCACACCCGGCGTGCTCAAGGACATCGGAGCCGTCTTCGTCGCCTTCTCCCCGCAGATCGTGGCTCATGCACTGGAGCACTACGAGATGAAGGATGCCGGAAACTTTCGATACAACGATAGCCTCTACCGCAAACTTGGCTACACGATCACTGGAGACAAAGTCAGCCGCCCGCAGAAGCCTTGGTCATGATCGCAGATAATCAAATGGGACGGTCGTAGTCACGCAGGCCAACGGCCAGCTCTGCATCACCAAGCGTCATCACGACAACTGCCGCGACTCCCCCGCGGAGGAGGAGGAGATTCCACAGGCGAAGCGCGGCCCTGTCCCTCTTGAGTGTCCTTGCCACGCGCGCATCGCGCTTTAATCTCGCGGCGCATGGTCGCGCGCACCTATTCAGCCACGCTTGTCGGGGTCAACGCCGTCGAGGTGGAGATCGAGTCCCACGACGGCGGGGGGAACCCGAAAATGTTCATCGTCGGCCTGCCGGACGCCTCGGTGAAGGAGGCGCGGGAGCGGGTGAGCGCCGCCATCGCCTCCTGCGGCTATGCCATGAACGATGGTGTGACGACGGTGAACCTGGCCCCGGCGGACCTGCGCAAGGAGGGGCCGGGTTTTGACCTGCCCATCGCCATCTCGCTCATCGCGCACCGGGTGAGGATCCCCATCGCCACGCTGGCAGAGTGCGCCATGATCGGCGAGCTGGCGCTCAACGGCGAGCTGCGGCCCGTGCGCGGGCTGCTGGCCGTGGCGCTGGAGGCGCGGGCGCGCGGCCGGCGACGCATTCTCGTGCCCAAGCGCGCCGCCGCCGAGGCCAGCGTGGTGGCCGGCATTGACATCATCGGCGTGGCCACGCTGCAGGAGGTGGTGAACTTCTTGAAGGGCGATCTGGACATCCCGCCCGAACCCTGCCGCGCCGCCGAGTATTTCGCCGCGTCGGCGCATTACGACATGGACTTCGCCGATGTGAAGGGCCAGCGCGATGCCAAGCGCGCCATCGAGGTGGCCGTGGCCGGAGGACACAACATCCTCATGGTCGGTCCGCCCGGCACGGGCAAAAGCATGATCGCCAAACGCATCGGCACCATCATGCCGGGGATGACCGAGGAGGAGGCCATTGAGACCACCAAAATCCACAGCGCCGCCGGCCTGCTGGGCGAGTCGAACGCCTTCGTCGCGACCCGCCCCTTCCGCCCGCCGCACCACACGATCAGTGACGCCGGCCTGCTCGGCGGCGGCAGCAATCCCGGCCCTGGCGAGGTAAGCCTGGCGCATAATGGCGTGCTGTTTCTCGACGAGCTGCCCGAGTTCCGCCGCAGCACCCTGGAGGTCATGCGCCAGCCGCTGGAGGATGGAAAAGTCACCATCTCGCGCGCGGCGGGCACCGTCACCTTCCCCGCGCAGTTCATGCTGGTGGCGGCGATGAACCCCTGACGCTACATTGCCCTTTTTCAGCATCTTGAAATGAGGGGAAGTGAATCATTTCAATGACGACCTCCTCGTTCCCGACGGTGATCGAGCGAGCGATGAGGCTCACGATGTCGCGCTTCTCGGTATTGGAGAGGCCGGGCCAGCGGTCGAAGAGGTTGGCTGCTTCCGCCGCCATTTGCTCCTGGCTCAGGCCGTCCACTTCAAGGAGGGCGATCTGCGCCTCGACCTGGGGTAGCTCTGCCTCTAGCTGCTTGCGCCGCTCGGTCGCTGGGCCGTCGAGTTCGCCGAATCGGTCGGCGGTGATCTTCTTCGCCATGTAGAGCTTCAGAATGTGCTCCGACTCGGCTTTGAGCTGCTGAATCTCCCGGCTCATCTTGTCAGCGAGCGCCCGCTTCTCGTGCAGCCCGTCGCTCAGGCGGTCGATGTAGCTTTTCAGGGTGCCGGGGTTCACGCAGTAATCGCGGACCCGTTCCCGAAAAAGCTCCTCCAGGTCTTCGCAGGGGATGCGGTGGCGACACTTCGCGCACACATACTTTGGCGCGTTGCTATACACATACATCTTCCCGCCGCACGCGCACCGGACCACCCCGGTGAAAATGTGGTCGGACAGCTTGCCGGGCTTTTGCCGCGATGCCCGGCGATTGTCGAGGATTTCATTGCACTGCCGCCAAAGCTCCTCCGAAACTATCGGCTCGACGCTGGTGTAAACGTGCTCGCTCTCGGGTTTCAGCTCCCACTTGCGGCCAAGGTTCTTGGTGTAGTTGCTGCGGTACAGCCCCTTCGCCGTGGGGTCGCGGAGCAGGCGCTCTACGCTGGTGTCGCTCCATTTCCCGCCGTCGCGGGTTCGGTGGCCGCGCTCGTTCAGCAGGCGGGCCACCGTCTTGCGCCGCTTGTGCTCGGCGAACAGCTCGTAGAGCAGGCGGCGCACCGGGGCTTCCGTCGGCTCGGGACGGAGGTGCTTGCCGTCCCACACGTAGCCGAACGGGGCGCGTCCGCCGAGGGGCTTCCCGAGCTTCGCGCGGATGGCGACGGAGGCCCGGACGCGGTCAACGATTTCCTCGCGCTCCCATTGAGCCATCGCCGCCACCATGTTGTAGAACAGCCGCCCCGACGGGGTGCTGGTGTCGATGCTCTCCTGGAGGGACACGAGGTCCGCGTTGTGAGCGCGGAAATAGTCCGAGAAGTCCATCAGCTCGCGTGCGTTGCGGGTGAGCCGGGCGAGCTTGGAGAACACCAGCGCAGTGATATGGCCGCGCTTAACATCCGCCAGCATTCGCCGCGTCTCCGGGTGGTCCATTACGGCCTTGCCGGACACCCCCGCGAGGTCGTAGGTCTCGACGATCTGCCACTCCTTGGCGGCACAGTAATGTTCAGCGCGGGCGCGGTGGTGCTCTGGGCTGTCTCCTTGCGCTTGATCTTCGGTGGAAACCCGGACCCAAACGCCAACGCGCTTGACTCCATCTTTGGAAAAAGGCAACGCGGGCATAGATACGGACGATATTCGTGATCGTCCGTTTGGCAACTCAAGATTGCGGCGGTTTTGGTTTTCGGAGGGCGTCCGCGAGAATCTTGGCCGCCGCCGCTTCGCGCTCTTTCGCCTCCTCCAGCGAAATGTGAACCGTGGTCGTCTTCACCGTCCAACCCTTGTGCTTAGTCGGCTGATCTGGCTGCGGCTGTGCCGGGGTCGCGAGCACGATGGACTGGAGGTGGTCACAGAACCCGTCTCGCAGGAAGAAACGCATCCGCTCGCCGTGCTGGCTGCCATAGGTGACGAGGGCCGCCGCCTCAATCTTGGCGAGCTTCGCCGGGTCAACCGCGACAACGGCGACTTCAGAAACACCGGCTCGGAGGCACTTGCCAATGTTCTGAAGCTCATACGAGAGAGTATTGGTCACGGTCACCTCTACCGCCAGCGTGAACCCGTCGCGCTCGATCAGTAGATCGGTGCGCTCAAGCGTGCCCGGCAGTTGCTTCTCGGCGGTCGCGCGGAAACCCAGAGACTCCGCCAGCGCCTTCAATTCAGCTTGGAGGTTGCGGTGGTCGTCGCCGCCTTGCCCGAGATCGGGCGGAACCTGTGGGGCGGGTCTGGATGGCGGCGGTGTTGGGGGAGGTGGCTCGGCCTCGCCTCGGTCCTGCGGCTCCTCCCGAGGTGCCACCTGTTCTGGCTCTTCATCGACGACGCCAGAGCTTGCTGCTCTCGCGTGCTCGTCGGCTTCCGCTGTTGGGGTGCCGTAAGCTGACCGAGAATGATTCAACGCTTCCTCGCGGCTCGCGTAATCGCTGCCGTCGAGAGCGCCGAGCGCCGGAAGGGTGGCGATGTTGAAATCCTCGTCGCTCCGCTCGACGCGGCACACCGCCTCGCCGACGCTAAGGTTTTGCAGCTCCCGCGCCTCGAAGTGCGAGAAGCCGTCGGCGAGTGCCCGCGCGTCCTGGTCGCCCACGCGGAACACGATCCGCGTGCAGGCGCTCGAATCGAGCGCACCGGCAACCTGCGGCTCCGCTTTGAGCTGGCTCAGGCTCTGGTGGGAGAGGATGAGACCGAGGCGGTACTTGCGTGCGCCCGACAGAATTTCCGCCATCGACGGTGTGAGGAAGTTCGCCGCCTCGTCCACATAGAGGAAGAACGGGTTGCGGTCTTCCTCCCGCATCCGCTGGCGGGCCATCGCCATTTGCTGGAACTTCGAGACGAGGAGCGTGCCGATGAGGTAGGCGTTCTCCGCACCGATCTGCCCCTGCGGCAGCTTCGCGATGAATATCTTGCCGCTGTCGAGGATGTCGGCGAAGTCGAGCTTGTTCACCCGCTGCGACACCATGCGCCGGACAGGCTTGCGCGAGAGCAGCTTCTCAAGCCGGGTCACCACGGGGCCGATTGACCGCGTGCCGCCGAGCTGCGGAAAGCCTTTCTTCCAATAGAAGACGACATCCGGGTCTCGGACCGTTTTCAGAAACTCGTTCCGGGTCCCCGCGTCGAGCAGGAAGTTTTTCAGGTCGGCGATGGTGCCGCCGCGCGAGCTTTCGAGGAAGGCGAGTATAGCGTGATGGAGGACGCTCTCCATTTGCTCCCCCCAGCTCGAAGACTGTCGGCGAAAGACCGCCACGAGGTCAGATGCGATCAGGTCTTTCTCGAAGTCGCTGTGCGCGGCGAGAATGTTGAACCCAACGGAGAACTCTTCGTCGGTCGGGTCAACGACCACGACATCGCCGAGCCGGTCTCGCGGGACAAAATCGAGAATCCTCTCGGCGAGGTCGCCGTGGGGGTCTAGGAGGCCGCACCCGAAACCGTTCTCGATGTCCTGCCTGATGCAGTTGAAAAGGAATGTCGTCTTGCCGTAACCGGAGACGCCGACGATGTGCGTGTGCCGGACGCGGTGATCCATGCGCAGCCAGACGGGCGCTTCCTGGCCCGCGTGCCGATTGACGCCAAGCAGGAGGTCTGCTTGCTCGGAGAGGTGGGCGGGGGCAGGCCGCGTGCGCCCGCTATCGCGTCGCAGCTTCGCCGATACGACGGCGCTCGTGGGAAGGTGGACGAAGCCGGTCAGCTCCTCTGCGTTGAGCAGCATTCCCGTCCGTCGGCTCTGGCGTCGGAGAATGTCCTCCTCGTGCGCCTCGGCGGGGTACTCGTCGTCAGAGAGGGGCATCAATTCGTTGCCGCCAATTTGGGAAAAAGAGCGAAGGCACGACGCCATGTTCAGGCACAGTCCGTGCGCCCGCTCGCGGTCATCGGCAAACGCCGCAATCCGCACTACGGCGGCGAACAGCGGTGAGCGTATTTTCTCCCGCGCCTGCTTCACCAAGTCGGGGCGGTTCGCAAAGAACGGTCCGCCCGCATTGTCGGTCACGGCACGGAGAATACTTTCTGCCCATGCGTGCCGCGTCGGCTCGAAGACAACTTGGAACACCGCGAGTTCGTCCGGCGCGAGATCAGACATAGCCGCTGCCATGCTCACGAAGATGTCGCTCCTCGGCAGGGCGAGCGGGACCATGCAGAGATCGGAGAGGCCCAGCTCGACGACTGCCATTTGCGATCCCGCTTCGCGCCACCGCTGGTGCAGGTAGTCGCGCTGCGGGACAACCTCGGCTCCGGGGAAGTGCGCGGCGATCTGCTGCGCGAGCAGCGGGGCGTCTGCGGTCCCTGAGGCAAACTGCGCGACAATCTCACGCGCGCTGCCTACCAGCTCGAAAGCCACGGGTTCGCGGCACGATGACAGCGACAGGAACCATGACTCCATCGTGTCGCGGCTGACTCCCTTGATGTCCGGCAGGGTGATCTGCGCTTCGGCCATTTCGCCGCGCTCCTCGTAGAACGGTCCAGGCTCGTCGTCGGTCGCGCGCTCGGCTGCTTGCGACGCTGGTTCCGGCCAGAGGAAGCGGCTCACGCTCCCGAACAGTCGGCTGCCAATCGTCTCGTGGCGTCCGTCATCCGATGGCCGAGATCCATTCTGGGCAACGAAGTGGCCGAAGAATGGCCGGAACGGAGGCTCGATGGAGACGGGGGCGTCGTAGTGCTGCCAGCCGCGTCCCCGCAGCTCCCAGCGGTAGAACTGGTCGGTCAGCGCCTCGTCGATCCATCCCATAGGTCAGCCTCCCAATACCTTCCTGAGGAACGCCGCGAGCGGTCGGTCCGGTTTGAGGTCTTTGAACTCCAGCAGGCTCAAGCCAGACGACGCGGTGAAAGCGGCGATCTGCCGATGGACAATTGCTTGGACGAGGTTCTGGAATAGCCCTCTGGTGTCGTCGCGGAAGAAAGTCACAGGCCGGAGGAACGCCTCGTAGATGACCCCGAACACGGGGATGCGCAGCAGCAGGTCGTCGAGGCGGTTCCAGCCCATAATGACGAGGTTCCGGCAGAGCACGACGAAGGCGACCATATTCAGCGAGAAGATGGCGATGCCCCAATAAAGCCCCAATAGCTGCCAGTAGGCGATGAATGCCCCCGCGAGGAATGCCAGCGCCACGACCGCTTCCCACCACCTGAGCGAGCAGGGAATCTCGGTGAAGCGCGTGCTGAAGAAAAATGAAGTGCCCCACGGGGCGGCGCACACGAGGTACGCGAACCGTTCGCGCCTTACCCGAAGGTACTCACGGTTCGCCGAGAGCAGCCCGCCCTCTCGAAAGAAAACGCGCGACACTTCGATGTCGGGCAGCTTCTTCTCCGCAATCTCCGATTCAATGGCTTTGTAGAGATCGCCGGGCGCAATGGAGAAGTTCTCCAGGTAGGTAGCTTGGTGGTCGTGCACCAGGGGTTTGCGGTGTTTCCAAATTCCGAACATGGCTCACTTCCGCCCTCCGCTGGTTTGGACTTTTAAGGTGCTCTCTCGCTGCTTGACGATCTTCGGCCCCTGATTCGTCAATAGCACTTCTAGGTCCATCAGGACCTCGGCAATCTGCTTCGGCTTGCTGGGGCCAGAGATTTCGATGCGGGCCACGTACGAAAGGGAGAAGCGACTTCCGGACAGTCGAGTCACCTCAATGGGTGGAACGGGCGTCTCGGTGAAGGTGGTGGCCCCGGCACGGTTGCGCCTGAGCATTTCGCCGAATTCTTCGCGGGACATGGATTTGCCAGGCCCGAGGTCGATAGCTGCCCCGTATCCACTCACTACGTTTTCGAGGTCGCCTCGGCTGAAGCGCGCGCTGTGTTCGACTATGAACTGCCGCAGCCTCTCTTCGTCAGCGAGCTTTGGCGTCTGGGGTGTTGGGTCGGGCGACTGTGATCTGGCGGTTGTTGAGAGAGGGGCGGGCGGCTTTGGCGGAGGGGCAGCTTGCGGCGCGGGCTGGGGTGGAAACGGAGTACCCGCAGTGGCCTGGGTTGTGGTTGGCTTTTGCGCTGGCGGCGGCGCTGGCTCAGGTAGAGGTCGCAAATCACGGGTGCCGGACGGCAGCAGCGTCGCCGCTTCGGCTCGACGGGGGATAGACTGATTGTCGTCAGCCGCCTTTATCACGGCCCACCAGTCGGGAGAGATCGAATACTCGTCGCCGTCTTGAATCGCCGAGAGCATCATGAGCACATCGCCCTCCCGAATCGGTTGACGCTCCTGCTCGATCCAGACGGTGCAGGTCTTGTCGTCCGCCGCGATGAAGCGGGCGTAGCCTTTAATGGTTTTCGGGTCTCCCGCGACGGTCTTGCCGTTGAGCGGGTTGATGATCGGCGCGACCACTACCGCGCGAACGGACCGCTGTTCCAGCGCTGTCTTTGCGGCGGCAACGGCTGGGAAATCGCCCTTCGACTCGGCGATGAATCGCAGCGAAGGCGACTTGCGAAGCCCCATGTAAAGAATGCGAAGCCGCTCCGGTTCCATGAGAAAGAACATGGTGCCGTCACGGTTTGGAAATGCACTCGTAAAGCCGTGCTCTGCGGTCGCCGCGAGACTGGTGTAGAGCGATTCTTCGTCGTTGAGGGCGAGCACCCGCGAGGCGTCTCCGATTCCCCCAATGAAGGCGAACTGCGCCATCGGAGTTTTCTCCATACCCGGAGTGAACGCCTCCTGTCCGATGCGCGTCCGCTCGTCTTCGGTCAGCTTTGCCCACTCCGGGTCTTTCGCTGCCGTGGCGATGCGCAGGGAATCGAGCGACAAGATTCCAGGATCGCCACGGCTGGGATAAACGACGACAGACTCCTCGCGCCACCACACCAAGCCGTGGCGCTGGCCTCTGTCGAGAACCGGGATTGGCAAGCGAATCAATTTGTTGCTCTCGGGCACGCAAACCCAAATCGCGCCGCTCACGCTAGAGAGAAAAATGATGCGCTTGTCGTCGGGGGACCAAGCCATCGCCGCAATACCGCCGTCCACCGTCAGCGAGTAGTCTGGCCCCGGATCGTAGAGATGCCGCACGACAAGCTGGTGCTCGCCACGCTCGCGAGCCACGAACGCGATTTGTCGCTCGTTGTGGGATAGTTCGGCGGGGGATTTCGCGTCGGCATTCGGAATGGCGTCTTCGTGCGACACGATTCGCTTCCAGGCGTTTGCCGAATCAAAACCTTCTGGCTTTACATAACGGGGTTGGGGAGGTGGCGGCGCAACGGCTGGTGTTGGTGCAGCGACGACGACAACGGGGGTCTCCTCCAGAACCTTCCCGATCACATAGACAGAAGGCCAGACGAGAAGTGCGGCAGCTGGTAAAACAGCGCTGGCGACGAGTGCGAGCATTTGCTCCCGGCCTGCCGATGCACCACCAGAGGCTGCTCGCCGATTTCGGATGCGATGAGCAAAGCCTGCCCCGATGGTGGCAAGCAACGCACTGGGCAGCAAACCCAAGCCTGTGAGCATGGCCGCTGGCCCCAGTGGCAACTGAACGCTGCCGCCGACGCTGGCTGCATAAGCCGCAAAACAAGCGATTAGAGCCGTCAGAATACCCGTAATGGAGGCTTGAGATCGGACCGCCCCAACCTCTTCATCCTGACCAATTTTGAATCTCAGCAGGCCTACCAACCAGCCAGACGCAAAGGCCGAGCTGAATACCGGCAGAAAAATCCTCGGCCGGATTGATGGCAAAAGCTTCTCCCACGTCGAATCAGGCAGCCATACAAACGCTGCTACGCAGCCGAGAAGACAAGCTCCCCAAGCCAGCCAGGAAGGCGGGCTATGCGAATCGCGTGCTGCCGAAGTCCCAGCCATCATAGATAAAACGTTCTACGGCAGCAGGGCTAACCGAAAAGCCGTAGATTCGTCAATCTAAAAGCCGAGCTATTCAGAGCGCCGACTCTGCCTGAATGGGCGTTGAGCGCTTGGTTGCTCGTGGTTGTGACTTCACCAGTTCCGCCAGCTCATCCGCGTTCACACCGGCCAGCTCTTTCGGCTCCAGCTTGTGCAGGCCACCGCCATAAACGCGACCTCCGAGCACGAGGGTTTCGAGCGGGATGTCGTTGAGGATGCGCCAGACTTCGGCTTTGAGGGCGGGCTTGGCATCAAGAGCAGATTGCAGTTCGGGCTTTGCGTAGAGCAAGAGGTAAGTGTTCGCCGCGATGGCGGATGAGTTGTTCTGAATGAAGCGGAAGGGGCGGCCCGACTTCGTGTTGGTGCGGCCGATGTAGGTGCAGAAAAACTGCGGTGCCTTACGCTGCTCTTGGCTATACCAGGGCGTTCGGCGGCTGCACAGGTAACGGTCTCGGTAGCCGTTTTGCGCACCTTCGTCGATGTAATCGGCGAGAGTGGGGAAGCGGCTGCGCACCTCCGCCTCCGGCAGCGAGCAGTCGAGCACGAACAAGCTGCGGTCGAGCAGCGGCACACCGTTATCGTCAGACTCGATAACTTCCTGTTGAAGCCAGCGCGGGCCGGGAAGAATGGGGCGGAAGAACTGGCGGGGGAGCTGGCGGCGGTCGATCTCGTCGGAGGGCAGCACGAAGAACTCATTGCCGCCGGTGGCGATACCGCGCTTGATGGCAAAGAATTCGGACAAGACGTGGCGCGAGTGCTCGCGCCGACCGTTGACGGGAAAGCGCGTCCATTTGGCTTCCCCTTTAAGCTGCGCGGCGGGGAGGCTCTTGCGCACGCGCGGCTCGGTCAATGTGCCGCCGAAGGTGAACTCGACGCTGTGCTGCGGTGACGGGCGTTCCTTTTTCAAAATGACGATGGCCGAGGACACCAGCGCGTCCTCGAACTGCACCTCATCGGGATCGAAACGGTGGATGCGCAGCAGCGTCACGTCGCCTAGCAGGTACCGTTTCAGCTCCGAGCCGTAGTTCACGTCCATGAACTCGGAGGGGATGAGCCACACGCCAATGCCGCCCTCGCGCATCCAAGCGTGCGCGGCAGCCATGAAGTAGCAGTAGAGGCCGGACAAACCGCTGAGCTTCACCCCGGCGCTCAGCGCGGCCATGTGTTGCAGCTCGGGCTTCCGCTCCGCCTCTATGTGATGGTGCCGGATGTAGGGCGGATTGGAGATCAGCAAATTGAAACGCCCGCGCTCAAAAGGTGGCGGTGTGGTGAGGAAGTCGCACTGACGGAGTGTCAACGGCGTGCCGTCCCAGAGACGAGCAGCCTCGTCGCCATAGTGGGGATCAATCTCGAAGCCCTCGGCGGTTTCGATGCGCTTGCTAGGCACTTGCTGGAGCAGCGCAGAGTAAAACGCCCCTGTGCCGAAGCCTGGCTCCAGAAAGCGAACGCGCTGGCCGTCCGGGAGCATTGCGAGAGCTGTGCGCATCACCTCGCCCGCGAGCGCCGACGGCGTGCCGAACTGCCCCATGCGGTTACGCTCCGCTTGCGAGCGCTCATTGTCGAGCCGGGCGAGCAGGTCGAGGCGTTTCTGTTCCAGCGTCGTCATGCTACAGCGTTAGGCTATAGACCGAACTGTGACAAGTCGTCGATGCGGTGTTCCCAGACCCAATCAATCCCCTCGGCCGCCTCGTAGCCCAGGTATCCGGAGTCAAAGTAGCCGCACAGAAACAGTGCGAACCGCACCTGCTTCCCGTAGGTGCTGCGGAGCTGCGCCATCTTCTGCGCTTCCTCCTTGCGGCGCTTGTTCACGTTGGTGAAGTCGCCCGCTGACTTGGCCTCGATGAGCAGCGGCAACTCCTTCTGCATCACCGAAATAGGCATGATCGCCGCATCAATCGGAATATTCACCGTCTTCACGCCGCCTTCCAGCTTCACCGGCACGTTCATGCGGAAGCTGTAGGTGCCGGGCGGCATGGCGTCGAACTTTGTCCCCTGACCGGCTTCCAGCTTCTTGTAGCCCCGTGCCTCCAGCCATTTACCGATCAACTCTAGCTGCCGTCGCTCCTGCGCATTGCGCACGATGGGATCAGCTACGGCACCACAAAGACGGTCAGCCACCACTGTCGCTGCACGGTGGACTTCTTCGACGGTCGCGGTGGTTTTACGATCTAGCCACACGAAGATGTCTGGGTCGGCCATCTTGCGGATGATGGTGGAGATCTTTGCGAGGTCTGCCGCCGACGCCTCGGCACCGAAGCGCACCGGCATTTTCCCTTCTTCCATTCGCAGCACGAGGTTCTTCGACACACCTGCCAGACCGACCAATCGATCCCGAGCCAAAGGTGGGCAAGTCGCCATCCGCAGCATCGGCAGCACACCCGGATTTGCCGCTAGCGTCTCCGGCTTGATGTCCGTGAGGTTTGCCGTTGTCTTGAGAGCGTCCTCGACCTGCTTCGTCGTGCGCACCCGGGCCTCGCGGAACGTGACCGGCGCGAACTGCATGAACCAGTTGTTGTAGAGGTCTACCGACAGCGCGATGTCGGCCTTCCAGCGGTCGGGCTTGGCTCGATTGACGGGGGGTTGATTCTCTGTGGGCATAAGGCTCAATTTGTGTTGGGAGGCTCAAATGGCTACGGAATTGTATTCTCTTTCTCAAAGTGACGCCACAGACACCTTGTGCGTTTGCTGGAGCAAGCCGTAAGGCATATTCTGTTTGCGTCCGGCTGGGCCAGGACCGACTCCTCACACAACTATATGTTCCTCAGCGACAACGAAACCAAGACGGACCTCCTCTACTATGAGGCCATCGCTGGGAGCATTATTGCCCTGGTGCGTAGTGAGCAGGAGAAGCCACTTTCTATTGGAATACACGGAGATTGGGGAGCCGGTAAATCCAGTCTGCTTGCGATGATCGAGGATGGAATGAAGGACGACGAAAGCGTTGTCTGCCTTCGATTCAACGGCTGGCTGTTTCAAGGATTTGAAGATGCCAAGACGGTGTTTCTCGAAAGTATCGTCGAGGGCCTTGAGAAGGCGCGCCCATTCACTGGGGATGCAAAGGCAAAGGCAGGCAAGGTTTTTGAATCTTTGTATCAGCGGCTCGACTGGTTCAAAATTGCGAAGAAGACCGGGGGACTCATGCTGAATATAGGGGCCGGCCTACCGCTAGGCTCGGCTGTCGAGTTTCTCGCCGACCGGGTAAAGAGTGCGTTCGCGGCTCCAGACGCAACTATCACGGTCGATAGCGTGGCAGAGGTGTTGGGGGCTGCCGGAGAGTGCCTCAAAGAGGAGAAGTCAGGCACCAGTCTGCCGAAGCAAATGCACGCATTTCGGAAAGACCTCGAAGACTTGATAAAGTCAGCAAAGATAAAGAGGCTGGTCGTCCTGATTGATGATCTGGTAGTGGTATAGTTTCATTTTTCCCCCAGGAGCGCAATGACTTCCTCCAGGCTC
>ERZ761607.3720-NODE-3720-length-14356-cov-5.529473_pt1 | contig 14356 bp, 9 predicted proteins | sample MGYA00511164_ERZ761607 | MGnify/ENA primary metagenome ERZ761607 (study PRJEB28899, sample SAMN02445080) | bioreactor sludge metagenome | biome: EBPR sludge | place: Australia: Brisbane, Thorneside Wastewater Treatment Plant | collected 2011-06-22 ...
CCCTACTACCATCCCCTCCCCCCACCCGCTGCAGGCCGCTCCCCCGCGGCCCCATTACCCGATAGGCCCACCCGCCTTGCCCTCGTGATGGCACCACGGAACGTGCCGCCCTTGCAACGTTCACACTTCCAAAACCAACACACATGAATTGTCGAAACACGAACACGCCGAGGCGCACCCGTTGGTGGCAGGCCTTGGCGCTGCTGACCGGCGGGCTGTTGACGCCCGCTATCACCCAGGCACAAGCCGGCCAATGCCTCGGAGGCGGATGCGCCGGACCGGGCACGGGTTATGGCACTGCTCAATCCACGACCTCCAGTTCATTCGTGAACGCGGTAGCTGGCACATGGGGCGGCGAGTACAACACGTACAACGTCACCAGCGGCCAGCAATACGAATGGTCGCTCTGTACTGGGGATGGCGCCACGAATCCGAGCAGCGACATGACCATGACGCTGAAGAACACCTCGAATACCACGCTCTGCTACAGCGATGACCTCTGCGGCGCTCAGCCCAAGATCCTCTGGACGGCCACCTTCACGGGCCAGGTCCGCGTGCTCATCTATCAATACCCCTGCGCAACGAACACCAACAGCCACACGGTGCGCTGGCGCTGCGTGAGCTGTGGGCCGCCTCCGCCGGCAGGCCCCTGCCTCTCCGCAGTGAACGGCGAATACCCAACCGGCGCCGTTACGCCGACCTGCGACGGCTTGGCCAATGATGTGTCCTTGGGCTGTGGATGGCCCGGGGAGTACACCACGTTGAACCTGACCGCTGGCACGACCTACACCTTCACCAGCAGCATTCCCTCGGATTACATCACCATCAGCAACGGTGCAGGTACGCTAGGCCTCGCTTTCGGCGTGGGTCCGATCAACTATACGCCCACCACCTCCACCACTTACCGCTTCTACCTGCACTTGAGCTCGGCTTGCGATGGCTCCAGCGGCTGTCGCCAGCGCCGTGTGCAATGCACCCAGCCTGCGGTGAACCCCTGCACGGCACCGGTGGCAGCTGCTGCCTGCGGCACCACCCAGACCACCTCGCTCAGCGGAACGCCCTTCTGGACCGCGCAGACCCTCTGCGGCTTCAGCCGCACCGGCATGGAGCGCATGTTCACCTACACGCCCACGGTGACCGGCAACTACAGCGTTACCGTGACCGCCAACAGCCTGAGCAACTACTCCGCCCTCAGCTGGGCCACTTCCTGCGCGCAAGCCGCCACCTGGAACTGCATCAGCGGCGACCTGCCCTCATTCACCACGGGCAGCTTCCCCACCGGCGCCACCTGGACCGCCGGCACCACCTACTACCTGCTGTGGCGCGGCGAAGCACCGGGCATGACCGGCAACGTGACCTGGCGCGTCGACTGCCTGCCGCCGCCCAGCAATGCCTGCGCCAGCGCCATCCCCATCACCACGCTGCCTTACACCAGCCCACCGGTATCGACCGTGGGCGCCACCACCGATGGCCCCTCGTCGACCTGCGGTGGCACCTACAATAACATCTGGTGGACGGTGACCGGCGTGTGCGGCCCCATGGTGGCCACCACCTGCGGCTCCGGATTCGACACGGAGATGGCGGTGTACCAAGGCACCTGCGGCGGATTGGTGGAAGTGGGATGCAACGACGATGCCACCAGCGGCCCCTGCAACGCCTCCCTGCAGAGCTACGTGAGCTGGACCGCCACCCAGGGCGCCACCTATTACATCGCGGTGGGCGACTACTGGTCGGGCGGAACCGGCGGCAACGCCGTACTGAACGTGACCGCGGTGGACGGCGATAGCGATGGCGTGGGCGATGCCTGCGACAATTGCGTGAGCACGGCCAATGCCAACCAGGCCGATGCCGATGCCGACGGCGTGGGCGATGTGTGCGACAACTGCCCAGCTGACTCCAACGCCAGCCAGACCGACAGCGATGGCGACACCAACGGTGACGCCTGCGACATCTGCCCCGGCGGCAATGACTTCACCGATGGCGACGGCGATGCCGTGCCCGATTTCTGCGACATCTGCCCCACGGTGAACAACGGCAGCCCCGGCCAGGCCTGCGATGACGGCAACCCGCTGACGGTGCTCGACGTGCTGGGCGGCAGCCCCGCCTGCGCCTGCGCAGGCACCCCCTGCACCCAGACGGTGACCGTGACCCTGCAGAGCGACGGCGCCAGCCCCCTGCGCTGGGCCCTGCGCCAGCAAGGCACCAACATCCTGGTGCAGAGCTCGCCCGGCTACCCCGCCTACGACTACCCGCCGCCGAGCCCCAACTACACCTACACCACCTGCCTGCCCGATGGCAACTACTACTTCACCATCGAGGACGGCGACTGCAACGGCATCGTGAACGGCGGTTACGTGGTGCGCGTGGACGGCAAGCGCGTGATCGACAACACGTCGAACTTCCTCAACGGCTGCATCAGCCAGATCTCCGGCGGCCAGGGCTTCACCATCCCCATGGGCAATGATCGCCTGGTGGTGGACGACATGGACCGCCTCGACCTGCGCCGCGGCGCCTCGGGCACCTGCTCGGACAGGCTGTTGGCCAACAACACCAACAACGTGACCGGCAACGTGTACCAGTTCTGGGTGTACGACCCCAACGGCACGCTCAGCCTGCGCTACCCCGCCAACACCGGCGGCCCCAACCAGCTGAACATGTTCAACCTGCCCTCGCTGGTGGAAGGCCGCCTCTACAACGTGCGCGTGCGCACGCAGATCAGCCCGGGCGTATGGCGCCAGTGGGGCCCTGCCACGCGCATGATGATCGACAACGTGGCGGGCCAGTGCAAGGCCACCAAGCTGAACGACGACCCGTCTGACTTCCGCTACTCCTGCGGCGTCACCAAGGCGCTGGGCAACGGCCAGGCCAACCTGGTCTACGCCAAGGGCAAGACCCGCCTCAACGCCAACTGCGTGTCGGTGCCCGCGAACCGCTACCAGTTCCGCTTCCGCCTCCCCGCCGAGGGCGTGGTGATCGTGAAGACCGGCGTGAGCAACAACCCGTGGACCTACCTGAACATGAACAACCTGGTGGGAACGCCCCTGCCCTCGAACGCCACCCTGCAGGCCTGCAAGCTCTACGAAGTGGAGGCCCGGGCCAGCTTCGACAATGGCGCCACCTGGTGCGTGGGCGGTGACCCCTACGCGGACCTGACGCCCTGGGGCGAGGTCTGCACGGTGTTCATCTCCGGCTGCTCCTCCATGGCCACGCAGCCCACGGGCAGCGAGAGCATGGATGCCGCGGCCGCCCTGCGCGTGTTCCCCAACCCGAACCGCGGCGACCAGCTGACCCTCGCGCTCGACCGCGTGGCGGCCGGCGTGGAGACCGTGAGCGTGGACATCTACGACGCCTTCGGCAAGCGGGTGACCGCTCGCACGATCGCGGTGCAGGATGGCTACCTCAACACGGTGCTCGACCTCAACGGCGCCCTGGCCAACGGCCTCTACATGGTGAGCATCACCGCCGGTGAAGCCACCTACAACGAGCGCCTGGTGATCCAGAAGTAAGCACCGCCTGAACCGGCCTTTGTGCGCGGCCCCCATCGGAAACGGTGGGGGCCGCTGCATTCAGGGCCTGGGCCAACCCCGGGATGCCCCCTGGGCCGCAACGGCATCCCGCCCCGCGGCAGGCCTCCATCAAGCCATCGCCGGGCGGTGCACCGCACCACGGTCAATCATGCGCCGTCCGCCGTGCCAAGCCCTCTGCACCGGCCGATGAAAGGCGCGGAGCAGGGCGCATGGAGAACGGCAGCCAAGGCCACGCCCGCGCTACGAGGGCGGGCACGACCCGCGCACCCCCGAGCGGGATCACCGCGTGAAATCCGGGTAGAGCAGGTACCTGGCCCGCACCCGGCGGAAGGCCTCCAGGTCCTTGGCCCATCCTGCGCGGATGGCCTCCTCCGTGGCGCCGGCCTGCACCTGCTGGCGCAGCTCAGGCCCGCCGGCCAGCTTGTCGAAGAAGGGAGTGAAGAACGCCGCCTTGTCCGGGCAGGCTTCGTACAGGCCGATCAGCCATTGCAGGTTGATGCGGCGGTCCATCCGCGTGCTGAACGCGCCATAGTCCCGCAGGTCGATCCCCGTGCAGCGCTTGCCCTTGTGCGGAGGGTCCTTGGCGCCCGGCTTGGGCACCGGGGTGAAGGCAAAGGCGCCGATGGGATTGCCGGGGTATCCCACGCACTGGAACGGCTGGTCGGTGCCGCGCCCCACGCTCACCATGGTGCCCTCGAAGAGCCCCAAGGATGGGTAGAGGTAGACCGCCGCCATGTTGGGCAGGTTGGGCGAAGGGCGCACGGGCAGCTGGTAGAAGGCATCGTGGTCGTAGCCCACGCACTCCACCACGGTGAGGTCGCACCGGCGCCCTTCCTTGAGCCAGCCCTCGCCGTTGATCATGCGGGCATACTCGCCGATGGTCATGCCATGCACCAGGGGCACGGGATGCATGCCCACGAAGGAGCGGTACGCCTCCTGCAGCACGGGACCGTCCACGTAGAAGCCATGGGGATTGGGACGGTCCAGCACGATCACCTTGCGCTGCTGCTCCTGCGCCGCCTCCATCACGTAGTGCAGCGTGCTGATGTAGGTGTAGAAGCGCACGCCCGCATCCTGGATATCGAAGAGCAGCACCTCCGTATCGGCGAGCTGCGCGGCGGTGGGCTTCTTGTTGGCGCCATAGAGCGAGACGAGCGGCAGGCCGGTGCGGGCATCGCGCTGGTCCTTCACATGCTCACCGGCATCCGCCTCGCCGCGGAAACCGTGCTCGGGGGCGAACACCTTCACCACCTGCACGCCGAGGGTGAGCAGGGAATCCACCAGGTGGGTGCCGCCGATCATGCCGGTCTGATTGGTCACCACCGCCACCCGCCGCCCGCGCAGCAGTGGCAGGTAGGCCTCGGTGCGCGCCGCGCCCACCGTCACCTCGGGCCTGCCGATGGCCACGGCCACCGGCTGCTGGGCTGCCGCCGCCACCGGGAGCGCCAGCAGCAGCGCGGCTATCTTCGCCCGCATCCCCTTCGCCGTGGGCTTCGCGCACTTCATCGCCCGCCGCATCGTACGCGGCGGAACCGCCGGGTTCTCGCGGCCCATCGTGTTCATCGCGGTGCTCGGCATCGTGGTGGGCATGGCGGTCATGATCCTGACGGTGGGCATCACGCGGGGCTTCCAGCGCGAGGTGCGGGCGAAAGTAACCGGGGCGGCGGCCCACCTGCAGATCGTCGCCATCGGCCAGACCGACCCCAAGGAGACCCTGCGCATACCCATCGGCCAGCCGTTCTACCCCGCATTGGATACCGTTCCCGGCATCGCCCACATCCAAGTGTATGCCACACGGCCGGGCATCATCGAAACGGAGCGCGACATCGAGGGCGTGGTGCTCAAGGGCATCGGTGCCGACTACGACACCCGATTCCTCCGCACGCACCTGCTGCAGGGCGGGCTCCCGGCCATCGGCGACAGCGCACGCCCCATCGACCTGCTCCTCTCCAAGCACCATGCGGACCGCCTGCGGATCGGTGTGGACGACACCATCACCACCTACCTCGTCCGGGGCCGCGACGAGATCCGCCCGCGGCGCTTCCGCGTGTGCGGCGTGTACCAGACCGGGCTGGAGCAGATCGACCACAACCTGGTGTTCGTGGACATCGACCACCTGCAGCGCTTCGCCCAATGGGGGCTGAAAGCCGAGATCGATGTGAGCCCGCTCCGCTACAGCAGCTACGTGGAGATCACCGGGCTCGCGTTCGGGGGGGATCGGCTCTACACCTACGAATGGCCCGGAACGGATTGGAAGGGGCCTGGCCCGCACCGCGCCCTGCTCTACGACCGCTACGTGCCTGATGTGCCGTATGGCGCCATCGGCAAGGCCCCGAAGGACACCGCGTTCACGCTCGTCGTGCACGATGCCGACCGCACGATCCCGGACACGGCCGTCGTGCGCATCATCCCCGACTCGTTGGTGCGGGTGACCACCAGCCTGGGCACCGAGGTGATCGTGGGCGGCGTGCGCGTGGAGCGCAGCGGCAGCGGCGGCAGCTACCGCAGGTATTGCGGCGGCTTCGAGGTGATCCTGGACCGCTTCGAGGACATGCAGCGGCTCGACGACCTGGTGTACACCGCCTACCTGCCCCCCGACCTCCGCTCCCTCAGCGCGCGCGACCGCTTCCCGGAGATCTTCGCCTGGCTCGAGCTGCTGGACAAGAACGTGGTGGTGATCATCGCGCTCATGATCGCCGTGGCCATCATCAACATGACCAGCGCGCTGCTGATCATCATCCTCGAGCGCGCCGCCATGATCGGCACGCTCAAGGCCCTGGGGGCCACCAACGGCGCAATCCGCCGCATCTTCCTCATCGATGCCGCCTACATCCTGGGCGCCGGCATCCTCCTCGGCGATGCCCTGGGAATCGGCCTCGCCGCCGTGCAGCAGCGCTTCGGCCTGGTGAAGCTGCCCGTGGAGACCTACTACGTGGATGCCGTGGTGGTGGACATCGAACCCCTCGCGGTGCTGGCGCTGAACGCAGGCACCCTGCTGGTGTGCGTGCTGGCGCTCATCCTCCCCAGCATGCTGGTGACCCGCATCGCGCCCGCCAAGGCCATCCGGTTCGCGTAGGGGCGGATCCTGATCCGCCCCTACGCAACCGGCGGGGCGCTCCTACCTTCGTGCTGCAATGAAGATCCACGAGAACATCCTCAGCACCATCGGCAACACGCCCATGGTGAAGCTCAACCGCATCGTCAAGGACCTGCCCTGCACCGTGCTCGCCAAGGTGGAGACCTTCAACCCCGGCAACAGCATCAAGGACCGCATGGCCCTGAAGATGGTCGAAGACGCCGAGAAGGCCGGCCTGCTGAAGCCCGGGTACACCATCATCGAGGGCACCAGCGGCAACACCGGCATGGGCCTCGCCATCGCGGCCATCATCAAGGGCTACAAGTGCATCTTCACCACCACCGACAAACAGAGCAAGGAGAAGGTGGACGCCCTGCGCGCCTTCGGGGCGGAGGTGATCGTGTGCCCCACCAATGTGGACCCCGAGGACCCGCGCAGCTACTACAGCGTGAGCAGCCGCCTGGTGAAGGAGGTACCCAACAGCTGGAAGGCCAACCAGTACGACAACCTCAGCAACCGCCAGGCGCACTATGAAAGCACCGGCCCCGAGATCTGGGACCAGACGGACGGTAAGGTGACGCACCTGGTGGTGGGCGTGGGCACCGGTGGCACCATCTGCGGTACCGGCCGCTACCTGAAGGAGAAGAACCCGAACGTGAAGATCTGGGGCATCGACACCTACGGATCCGTCTTCAAGAAGCTGAAGGAGACCGGCGAGTTCGACAAGAACGAGATCTACCCCTACATCACGGAAGGCATCGGCGAGGACTTCGTGCCGGCCAACGTGGACATGGACCTCATCGACCATTTCGAGAAGGTCACCGACCGCGATGCCGCCATCTACACGCGGAAGATCGTGAAGGACGAGGGCATCTTCGTGGGCAACAGCGCGGGCGCGGCCATGGCGGGCCTGATGCAGATGAAGCCCATGCTGAAGCCCACGGACGTGGTGGTGGTGATCTTCCACGACCACGGCACGCGCTACCTGGGCAAGATGTTCAACGACGACTGGATGCGCGAGCGCGGCTTCCTGGTGGAGGAGAAGCCCACCGCCGGCGATCTGCTGAAGGGCAAGGAGCTGCAACTGCTGAGCGTGGAGGCCGAGGAGCCCGTGCTGAACGCCATCGACAAGATGCGCAAGCACAACATCGACCAGCTGCCTGTCTTCGAAGGCGGGAAGCCGGTGGGCACCATCACCGATGCCCGCCTGTTCGACGCCATCCTGGAGGACGCCGACGTGCGCACCCAGGCCGCCCGCGTGGTGATGGGGGCGGCCCTGCCCGTGGTGAAGGTGGACGCCACGCTGGATGAGGTGGCCGCCAAGCTGGGCAACGGTTCACCCGCAGTGCTGGTGGAGCAACCGAACGGGTTCGGGATCCTGACGAAACAGGATATCATCGGGAAATTGCGGTAGGGCACATGTAGTCGCGACCCACTGGGTCGCCCGTATTTCGTGACCATTTCGCGACCCACCAGGTCGCCCTAATATTTCGTCCACATCGCGACCCACCGGGTCGCCCGTACCGGAGGTCCAATGTCCCTGCGTTACCGCAAACACATCCGCCTGCCTGACCACGATTACATGAGGGGGGTGTATTTCGTGACGACGTGCACCTATTGGCGCAAACAGGTGTTCGGGCGGATCATTGGGACCGGGGCCGACGCACGCATGGAATTGACCGATGTGGGGCGGATCGTGGATGAATGCTGGCGCATCATCCCGGATCATTTCCCGCATGTCTGCCTGCACGAAATGCAGGTCATGCCCGATCATCTGCATGCGATCATTGAACTGAACGGCGTATCCGACAACGGCACCGTATCGGCGACCCCATGGGTCGCGACTACGGATGCCGTCGATGGACTGCGAAAAATGGCCAAGGGCCCCGCACGTGGTTCATTGGCTGCGATCATCGGGGCATTCAAATCGGAAACCACCAGGCGTGTGAACCGTCTGAACGGCACACCGGGCAGATCGCTGTGGCAACCCAATTACCACGAACGGGTGATCCGCGAATACAACGGTGAAAGGGGGCGCATCGGCCAATACATCGCGGAAAACCCAATGCATTGGCGATGATGACCCACACCGTCACCGACCAGATGAACCGCACCGTCCGAGTGCCCGACCACCCGGAGCGCATCATCTCCCTCGTTCCGTCCCAGACCGAACTTCTGCACGACCTGGGCCTTGGCGACCGCGTGGTGGGCATTACCAAGTTCTGCATCCACCCGGATGCCTGGTTCCGCAGCAAGGCCCGCGTGGGTGGCACCAAGCAGGTGGATCTGGACAAGGTGCGCGCATTGAAGCCCGACCTCATCATCGGCAACCAGGAGGAGAACAGCCGGGAGGACATCGAAGCGTTGGAACGGGAGTTCCCCGTGTGGATGAGCGACGTGCGCGACCTGGACGGCGCTTTGGAAATGATCCGGCGCGTGGGAGAATTGACGGCCACTGGTGACAGGGCCGGTGAGCTGATCCGACTGATCGCGGTTGCTTTCGACCATCTTGAACGGCCGTCAACCCCAATGAGCGCCGCATATTTCATCTGGCGCGACCCCTTGATGGTGGCGGGCGAGGACACCTACATCAGTGACATGCTGGACCGTGCGGGCTTCACCAACGCGTTCGCCCACCGCCCAGAGCGCTACGCGGAGATCACCCCGGCAGAGCTCGCGGCAGCCGACCCCGATGTAGTCCTGCTCTCCTCCGAGCCTTACCCCTTCGCCGAAAAGCACCTGCTGGAGTTCAACATGATCTGCCCCGGCACCCCGGTGAGGTTGGTGGACGGCGAGCTCTTCAGCTGGTACGGCAGCCGGCTGCTGCGCACACCGGCCTATCTCGCTGCAGTGCAGCGTTCCCTACCCACGGACCGGGCACCCGCCTGAGCGGCGGGACGCATCCGGCGACGGGCGGTGAACCGGCTCCACGAATGGCAGCCCCCCCAGGACGCACGGCCCTACTTTTGCGAGCAGCCCTGCCATGCCCCGTTTGCTCTTCGCCCTTGTCCTCGCCTGTTTCAGCGGGGCGGCCGCGGGGCAGCGGGTGGGCGTGGTGCTCAGCGGTGGCGGTGCCGCAGGGCTGGCCCACATCGGCGTGCTCAAGGCGCTGGAGGAGCATGGCGTGCCGGTGGACTGCGTGGCCGGCAGCAGCATGGGAGCGCTGATCGGTGCGCTCTATGCCTCGGGATACTCACCGTGGGAGATGGACTCCCTCTTCCGCACCGAGCTCTACCGCACCATGGCCGAAGGGGGGGTGGAGCAACGGCACACCTACCTCTTCAAGCGCGACCATCCGGACGCCTCGCTCATCACCCTCCGGTTCGACCTGGACACGGCCCTGCAGACATCACTCCCCACGAACCTGCGCAGCCCCGTGCTCCTCGACTTCGAGCAGATGCGCGGCTTCACGCCCGTATCCACGGCTGCCGGCAACGATTTCGACTCGCTCTTCGTGCCGTTCCGCTGCGTGGCCAGCGACCTTACGGCGCAGCGCGCGGTGGTGTTCCGCCAAGGCGACCTGGCGCAGGCCGTGCGTGCCAGCATGAGCTACCCCTTCTATTTCAAGCCCATCCGGGTGGATGGGCACCTGATGATGGATGGCGGCCTCTACAACAACTTCCCCAGCGATGTCATGTACCACGACTTCCTGCCAGACATGATCGTGGGGAGCAACGTGAGCGGCAATTCGCCGCCTCCGAGCGAAGACGACCTAGTGAGCCAGCTGAGGGCCATGATGCAGGAGCCCACGAACTTCTCGGTGATCTGCGAGAACGGCATCATCATCGAGCCGCGCACCGGCACCAGCCTCTTCGACTTCAGCGACCCCGGCAGGGCGATCGACGATGGATACCGGGCTGCCCTCGCCCGCATGCCCGAGGTGCTGGCCGGATTGCAGCACCGCGAGCATCCCGGCGCCGTGGCCGAGCGCCGTAGGGCCTTCCGCGCCAGGATACGGCCCATGATGTTCGGGGCTGTCCACGTGGAGGGGCTGAAGCGGTCCGCCACCCGCTATTGCGAGCGCACCATCGCCCACGCGGGCACCCCCCTATCGCCCGAGCGGCTAAAGGGCGCCTACTTCCGGCTCTTCGCGGACAACAACATCGCGGGCCTCTATCCCCAGGCCTCCTACAGCGCCGACCGCGACGCCTACGACCTGCACCTGCTGGTGAAGCCGGACAAGGACCTGGAGGTCCGCTTCGGCGGCATGTTCTCCTCGCGGCCCATCAACACGGGCATGGCCGCGCTCCGTTACAAGCTCTTCGGCGCGGCCTCGAGCCAGCTGGAGGCGCTCTCCTACTTCGGCAAATTCTACACGGCCGGGCAGCTGAAGCTCCGTATGGACTTCAGCACACGGGTGCCGACCTACCTGGAGCCCATCTTCAATATCCACCGCTGGGATCACTTCACCAGCTTCAGCACCTTCTTCGATGAGGTACGGCCATCGTTCGTGGTGCTGCGCGAGACCTATGGCGGCTTCAATGCGGGCTTCGGCCTGGGCAACAAGGGCCTCCTGAAGCTCGATGCCAAGCTGGTGGAGACCAAGGACAGCTATTACCAGACGGAGGGCTTCAGCGGCCGCGACACAAGCGATGTGACCTGGTTCCGCCATGGCACCGCAGGCCTCCTCCTCACCCGGAACTCGCTCAACCGCAAGCAGCACCCCAACGAGGGCGAACGCTTCGCGCTGAGGCTGCGCTACATCGCCGGTGAGGAGCGGACCGATCCGGGCTCCACCCAGCCGCGCTCCGACCTCTACACCGCCGACCACGAATGGCTGATGGCCTGCGCCCACCTGGACCAGTACGTGCTGCGCCGCGGCGTCTTCAAGCTCGGGGTGCTGGCCGAGGGCGTATTCAGCAACATGCCCTCCTTCCAGAACTACACGGCCACCATCATCCGTGCGCCGGCTTTCCAGCCCACACCGGAGAGCCGCACCTATTTCATGGAGCAGTTCAGGGCGCCCAAGTACCTGGCCGGCGGCCTGCGCACCATCGTGGCCGTGGCGCGCAACCGGTTCGACCTGCGCCTCGAAGGCTATGTGTTCCAGCCATACGAGCCGGTGGTGCGCGGCGAGGGCACGGGAAGCGCCACCGCACCGGCCTTCAGCCAGCGCTACTACATGGCGGCGGGCTCCCTCATCTACCAGAGCCCCATCGGGCCGGTGTGGTTCAACGTGAGCTACTTCGACCAGCAACGCGAGCCCTGGGCCTGGAGCCTCAACTTCGGCTACATCCTGTTCAACCAGAAGGCCCACGAATGATCACGCACGACCTGCTCGATGCCTACGAGTCCGTGAAGGGCGAATACGAGAAGCTGCCTTGGGGCCAGAAACCGGACGAGCGGCTGTGGGAGGCGGTCGACGGCCTGCTGCTGGACCTGCACCTGATCCGGCATGGCTACGCCACCGAGGGGTATGAGCAGCACATCGAAAAGGAGCTGAAGCGCCTTTGCGCAGACACCGCGGTGGCGGACCGCCTGCGCGCCATCCGCTTCTGACCGGAACGAAGAAGCCCCCTGGCGACCAGGGGGCTTCCGGCATCCTTAGTCCGTGGCTCAGGCTTGCGCCGCAGGCCCCCCGAAGTTCATCGGGATCTCGGGCATGTCGGTGTCGCGGATGGTGCCGTGCACCTGCTCGAACTTCCCGATGTTGTCGGCCAGCGCGCGCATGAGCCGCTTGGCGTGCTGGGGCGTGAGCAGGATGCGCGCGCGCACCTTGGCCTTGGGCACGCCGGGCATCACGCGCACGAAGTCGAGCACGAACTCGGAGTTGCTATGGGTGATGATGGCGAGGTTGCTGTAGACGCCATCGGCCACCTCCTCGCTGATCTCGATGTTCAGCTGGTTGGGGCGGGGTTGTTCCTTCTGGTCTGCCATGTTCGTTCGGTTTGCTGCGGCCGGCGCAAGCAGCGAGCGGCAAGTCAGGGACCTGCCGCTCGCTCACTCGTCACTGGCCGATGGATTGGTCACTCATCGATTTCCTGCTCCTGCAGGCGGTCGGCGAGCAGGCGCTGGTATTCCTCCTTGTTGGCCACGAAGGTGCTCTGGTAGGCGCGGGCGCCGGTGCCGGCAGGGATGAGATGCCCCACGATCACGTTCTCCTTCAGGCCCACCAGGTGATCCTCCTTCGCGTTCACGGCGGCCTCGTTCAGCACCTTGGTCGTCTCCTGGAAGGAGGCGGCGCTGATGAAGCTGTCCGTCTGCAGCGAAGCGCGGGTGATGCCCTGCAGCATGATGCGGGCCGTGGCCGGCTTGGCCGGACGGGCCTCCACCGGCTTGGCGTCCTTGCGCTTCAGCGCGCTGTTCTCGTCGCGCAGCTTGCGCATGGTCACCATCTGGCCCACCTTCAGGCTGGTGCTGTCCCCGGCGTCGGTCACCACCATCTTGTCGTAGATGGCGTCGTTCTCCTCCATGAACTCCACCTTGTTGACGCTGGAGCGCTCCAGGAAGCGGGTGTCGCCCGGATCCTCGATCTCCACCTTGCGCATCATCTGGCGCACGATCACCTCGAAGTGCTTGTCGTTGATCTTCACGCCCTGCATGCGGTACACCTCCTGCACCTCGTCCACCAGGTACTCCTGCACCTTGGTCGGCCCCTGGATGTCCAGGATGTCGCCGGGCGCGATGGACCCGTCGCTGAGCGGCTGGCCCGCCTTCACGAAGTCGTTCTCCTGCACCAGGATGTGCTTGCTCAGGGGCACCAGGTAGGTCTTGTGCTCGCCGGTGCGGCTCTCCACGATGATCTCGCGGTTGCCGCGCTTGATCTTGCCGTAGGAGATGATGCCGTCGATCTCGCTCACTACAGCAGGATTGCTGGGGTTACGCGCTTCGAACAGCTCGGTCACGCGGGGCAGGCCGCCGGTGATGTCGCCGCCCTTGCCGCTGCTCCGCGGGATCTTCACCAGCACGTCGCCGGCCTCGATCTTCTGGCCCTCCTTCACGATGATGTGCGCTCCCACCGGCAGGCTGTAGCTCTTCAGCTCCTCCTTGCCCTTGGGGTCCATGATCTTGATGGTCGGGTTCTTCCGCTTGTCGCGGCTCTCGATGATCACCTTCTCGGCGAAGCCCGTCTGCTCGTCGATCTCCTCCCGGAAGGTGGCGTTCTCCTCGATGCTCTCGAAGGCGAGCGTACCGGCCAGCTCGGAGATGATCACCGCGTTGTACGGGTCCCAGGTGCAGATCAGGTCGTTCTTCTTGATCGCCTTGCCGCCCTTCACGTAGAGGTAGGCGCCATAGGGCACGTTGCTCGTGGTGAGCACGATGCCGGTGTTGGCATCCACGATGCGCATCTCGGTGCTGCGGCTGATGACCACCTCGGCGTCCTCGCCCTTGCGGTCCTTGCGCTTCACGGTGCGCAGCTCGTCGATCTCCAGGATGCCGTCGTACTTGGCGCGGATCTCGCTCTGCTCGGTGATCTTGCCGGCCACACCGCCCACGTGGAAGGTCCGCAAGGTGAGCTGCGTGCCCGGTTCGCCGATGGACTGCGCGGCGATCACGCCCACGGCCTCGCCCATCTGCACCATGCGTCCGGTGGCCAGGTTGCGGCCGTAGCACTTGGCGCATACGCCCTGCTTCTGCTCGCAGGTGAGCACGCTGCGGATCTCCACCTCCTCGATGGGGCTGTTGCCGATGGCGGCTGCGGCGTCCTCGTTCACGGTCTCGCCGCTGGCGATGATCAGCTCGCCGGTCTGCGGATGGTACACGTCGTGCACCACCGTGCGGCCCAGCACGCGGTCCTGCAGGGTCTCCACCA
>ERZ761607.3729-NODE-3729-length-14320-cov-4.221661_pt1 | contig 14320 bp, 13 predicted proteins | sample MGYA00511164_ERZ761607 | MGnify/ENA primary metagenome ERZ761607 (study PRJEB28899, sample SAMN02445080) | bioreactor sludge metagenome | biome: EBPR sludge | place: Australia: Brisbane, Thorneside Wastewater Treatment Plant | collected 2011-06-22 ...
AGACAAGGACAAGCTGGTGATCCGCGAGATCCCGTTCGGTACGACCACCGACACGCTGATCTCGTCAATCGAGGACGCCGCGCGCAAGAAGAAGATCAAGATCCGGTCGATCAGCGACTTCACCGCCGAGAAGATCGAGATCGAGGTGACGCTGGCCCAGGGCGAGGATGCGGAGAAGACGATCCAGACGCTGTACGCCTTCACCGCCTGCGAGATGTCGATCAACAGCAGCATCGTGGTCATCCGCGACCGCCGCCCGGTCACGATGAACGTCCACGAGATCCTCCAGGTCAACACCGACCAGCTCGTGCACCTGCTCCGGCGCGAGCTGGAGCTGGAGAAGAACCGCCTGCTCGACGAGTTGCACGCCAAGACGCTGGTGCAGATCTTCATCGAGAACCGGATCTACAAGGACATCGAGAAGTGCACGACCTTCGAGGACGTGCGCAAGGCGGTGCTGGACGGGGTCAACAAATTCCGGCACCTGCTCCGGCGCGACGTGACCGACGACGATATCGACATGCTGCTCGAGGTGCGCATCAAGCGGATTTCGCTGTTCGACATGAACAAGAACCGCAAGGACATGGACGACATCGTGATCGCGCTCGGGGAGGTCGAGAAGAACCTCGGCCAGCTCGTGCCCTACACGATCGCGTACCTCAAGAACCTGATCAAGACGTACAAGCCCCAGTATCCGCGCCGCACGAAGATCACCACGATGGAGGAGATCGAGGTGCGCGAGCTGACCGCGAACGAGTTGAGCATCAGGCACGACGAGGCCAACGGGTACATCGGCACGGAGGTCGAGGGTGTGGAGCTGTTCAAGTGCTCCTCGCTGGACAAGCTGATCGTGGTGTGGGACGACGGGCGCTACAAGCTGATCACCCCGCCGGAGAAGCTCTTTGTCGATCACCACCTGACCTACTGCGCGATCTTCGACCGCGACAAGGTCATGACCATGGCCTACACGCACAACCGGGTGACCTACTTCAAACGGTTCTCGTTCGGCGGCACGATCATGAACAAGGACTACCTGTGCACGCCGGAGAAGGCGGAGATCCTCTACTACTCCGACGCGCTGCCCGAGCAGCTCTACGTCAAGTACGGGGCGATGAAGAACCAGAAGATCAAGCAGCAGATCTTCAACGTGAAGGAGGCGCTCAACAAGGGCGTCAAGGCGCGCGGCAACCAGATGTCGGTCAAGCCGATCAAGTCGATCACCGACAGCAAGCCGCGCGGGTGGGACGACAACGACGAGTCGCCGCAGGGCGCGATGATGTCGATCTGACCGCGGCGATGGCTTGTCGGTAGGGCCATCCAGCCGGTTGCCGCGGGTCGTGGAACGGGTCGATGGATCACGGATTCTTCCCGGAACCGCCCGGATCGGTCGCGCGATGTGTCGGCAACAAGGCCGGTTTTGGCGGTCTTTTTCAAAGGAAACGCCGGATCCAGGCGGGCATGGTTGGCTCGGCTTTTCGCACCAGGTTGCCTGATTGGAATTCGGCCGTGAACACAAACGGGTCATCCGATTGGCTGTTGTCGAGCACGATCACGTGCGGGAGTTCATGGATGGCCTGGCCCAGGTTGTGGAGTGATCGCTCGTACCGCGCGGCAAGTTTTTCCTCGGGTACATCATGGCCTCCGGCACCCACCCGCGACTGCACGCGTGCCTTCGAGAGGGCCGGGTTCGAGAGTCCGATGTAGATCAGCGTCACCAGGTATCCCTGATCCACCGCCTGTTTAAGCAGGGCGCGTTTGGCTCCGGCGGGATCCGAAAACACGCTCTCGGTGATGAACGAAACGCGCTCCTCCAGCAACCGGTACCGCATGGCCTCGGCTATTTCGGCCGCTTCATAGGCGCCAAGGGATAGTCGGAGAGCCAGTTGGTCGGCATTGATGAAGGGTAGGCCGCGATCCTGTAGAAAGGCGCGGTAGAAGGTGGTTTTTCCGGCGCCGTTCGGACCGGCCAGCATGATCAGGGTCGGAGCGGGCATCGGGGGTTACTTCTTGAGAACCCGGTCCGGATGGCGTGGATCGGTGTGATACAGGCCCGACGACGATGCCGTGATCACGGCGATGGCTTTTCGTTTGCCGGCTGGTGATTCAACTTCGTTCATCAAGGCATCGATGTCCGCTTTTTGCCCCCAATCCATCGCGTTGGTCAGGGCCGGCCAGGAAAGGGTGGACTCCATGACCCGGCCAAGCTTGGCCCAATACTCGATTTGCTGCGGCGGTGACCGGTGATACCGGGCACCGCAATCCTTGGCCTTGTCCAGCAATTCGTCGCTGATCCGGATGGATTTGCTCATGGCCAACACGGTGTGGCAAAATGCCACAAAGGTCAAGGGGCTTCGGGGAGCGGCGACTCGTGCACGGAGCGGACATCTCGGTAAGTACCACGCGCAAAAAAGGGTAGAGATGATGAACGAGTTCGGAGCAGGGCCTTGGATCGGGTTTCAGCGTAACGGTTGGTGTGTCCTGATGCGACGACTAATGGTGTGTCCCTAAGATGGGTGGCGCACGGATGTTGGTGGACGAGGTGCATACGGTGTGTTTCCATGTATCACCGGGTACCATGGGGCCTGCGGGGTTACGTCCGTCACCTGTTTGGGTTGGAAAACACTGGGTTGTTGACCGGTTCCGGGGTAGGGTGTCACCGCATCGGTTTGTTGTGATGAAGGGTATTCACCTCATAGCGCTTTTTGCGTCGGTAGCCATGGCCGGGGTTCCCGTCCGGACCGGTTATGGCCGCGACGTTCGCGACGTGGAACGGCCGGTCCTGGCCTGGCGCAGTCTCGTCTTGCCTCCGTGGTCCGATCGATCCCGCGTCGAGGCTGAACGGGTGCAGCACGGGTTTGGGTCGGAAACAACGACGACCATCCAGTACGAAGAGGATGTGATCGAGATACGTGTCGAGGGGCATGAAGCGACGTCGAATCGGGTAGTCTATACAAACGGCGCGGTATGGGAGTCGTATCGCATCAGGCATTATACCGAGTTTATCGATGAAACCGGCGAGGACGCGATGGAGTGGTCTTATTCCTCCGACCGCTACACCTTCACCGATGGTACCGTTTTCGGCATTGAGCGCGAGCGCGAGGTGGTCAACGAGGTGGTTCTTGGTGAACAGGTCGATGCCTATCTGCAACGGAACGGGCGTCCTGCGCGGTACCTTGGCACGTGGCAACGTGCGGTGATGGTGCGGCGGTACCAGTTGCCATTCAAGTAGGGACTGATCGCTCGATGCGCCGTGACGGTCCGGTCGGGCGACGCATGGTGTGTCCCTGAACCACGTCCCATGATTGGCGGCCGGCCGGGAAAATTCAGGGAACTGGTTGCGTGCGCAGGAAGCTGTTCGTTTTGGTCATGACCTGATCAAAATACAAAAAATTGTTACCCGAAACGGTATTGGTTCCGATGATGGACCAGCTGGCCAGATCGGTGGACTCGGCCAGATGATAGGATCCCCCGACCGGAGCCGGCATGGCAACCGTCATGGCATTTCCGGCCGTTTCTTGCTGCACGAGGGTGTGCCATCGATAGGCATCAAAGGTAACGTCAATGATATCCCCGTTAACGGCTACCAATTGATTGCTCGGAACGAAGTGATAATCGGAATCCGATGGCGTCAGCATATAATTCCCGGAAGATGGCGCAACAAGGTTGAATCGCCCATCCAGGGTTGATGAGGTGTTTATCGTCCCGGCATCCACAAGAATTCCCCCGGTAACATGCGGGCCGGTAATGGCACCTCGGATTACAAAGGGTGGTGACGACTCGAAAGCTCCCACATCACATGCGGCGCCGAAGGGTCGGCTGCGACCGCGCTGGTCCGTGGCGAGACAGCCTGAATTCGGACCGCCATCCATGGCGGGGCTGCCGGTTAACAGGGGCAGCGTTGGCGTAGGGCCGCCATAGTCACTCAAGGGGCCCAGGATGGGATCAATCAAGTTGGAGCTCCCGGTATTGGTCGCGGTGAAGCTTGTGTCGCTGTTCAAGTTGAATCCGGCATCGTGAACGGTACCGAATACGTTGCTGGCCAGATAACTGTGAGCAAGGATGGAGGCGTGAAGCGTGACCAGCGAACCCGACCCTGAATATATGGATCCTCCCAGCCCGATGAAGTTGGTCGGTGGATTGATTCCGTCATGAGCGAGGTTGAAGGCGCAAGAGACATGTGCCACGTCTGCGGTGCTGGACTCGATCAACAGGCCGGCTCCATGTGAGGCCCCGCGATCTCCATAACGGTTCACCCCGCCTTTGGCCATGTTGCTGTAGATGGTGCTATTTACAACATCGACCCTGGATCGCTCCATGCTGATTGCTCCGCCTAAGCCATGGCCGGCGCCGCCAAAGGATCCCTGGTCTCCTCCCTGCGCATGATTGAATGAAAAGGTTGAATGTTCTATCGAGGCAAAAGCGCTGACCAGATTCGCGCCGCCTCCATGAGCGCTTCCCCCATCAATGCCTAGCGGGGTGCCTATTACAATACCATAACCACCCAAAATCAGGTTGTCACGAACGACACATTGCAGAATGGATAGGTCGCCTTGAATATGTTGTATGGCACCACCGTATCCCGAGACGGAATTGCCCGGCTCGCAGAAATTCCGTTCCAGAACGGTTTGTGAAAGGACGGTCGTCGCGTTTGAGCTGCAAAGTGCACCTCCAGCTGCTCTTCCTCCGGGATAACCACTACCATAGAATCGATTGCCGAGACCGCCTTTTACGTGATTACCAATCAGGCGACTTTCAAACAAGGAGACGGTGCCGCTTATATTCATGATGGCACCGCCGGCGGCATCCGTGCCGACAAGGTAAGATCCCCCTCCCGATCCTGCGCTCCCGGCAAGGGCCTGATTGGCCACAAAGAGACAATGGCTGGCGGTAACGGTACCTGCCTGGTTGTAAATCGCACCGCCTTCGGCGCGTCCCCCGGAGCCTGATGTTCCGTATAAACTTGTTTCGTTTCCGCCGTTGCCGCCGCGCGCGGTATTTCCGGTGAAAACACAATCGAACAAGTAGATCGTCCCTCCCTCGTTATAGATGGATCCGCCATACCCGGGATTGGCACTCATGGCCGGTGGGCCATCCGCACCGCGTGCCATGCCGTTGGCCAGGGTCAGATTGGTGATCGTCAATTCAATCGAACTGTTTACCCAGAAGTGTCGGCTCGTGTTGTTGCCGTCGAGCGTGATGTTGTGTCCGGTTGCGTCAATGACCGTGTTTGCCTGAATAACCAACGTCGTGGCAAGGGTGATCACGCCATCGCAGTTGAAGTTCACCAACCCGCCGCCAACCAGGGCTGTGCGTAAGCCGGGGTCATCACACGTTACAACCGTTCCGGCGGCATGCAATTCCGAAGCAAATCCGGATAAGAAAAGCAATGCCGTCAAGAAGGACCGACGGTCATAGTGCCTCATTGTTAGATCTCCTCGACTAATAATAAGAGAAAGCCTTCGGGGCATCAATCATTATATGCCATTCATGGCAGGGCCGCATTGACTCCTATTACATCGTGCCGGGAGGATAGACGGGGGTGTGAAGGCGACCCATGGTGTTTCCCCGCGATGGGAGGCCACGGATGTTGGCGGGCCATGTGCAAGGATGGTACGGCGGTATCGGTTGCCGTTGAGGTGGGGGCTGCCCCGTCAGGCCGGACGTTTCAAGGACGGGTGACGTCCGGCATGGAGGTAGGCGAAGAGGGCGAGGAGGAGGAGGCCGGTGTTTTCCGCGACTTTTTTCCAGCCGATCTTCGCGGCATCGGGGTTGGTGGACATGCACCCGCAGGAGATGTCGAGGCCGCGAAGGATGCTGATGACGATGGCGGTGGTGAAGACGGTGAGCAGGAGGATCAGCCAGGCGGCGGCGCCGCGGCGCAGGCGGGGGGCGAGGATCAGGGCGGCGCCGGCGACGACCTCGAGCCAGGGGAGGAACAGGGCGGACAGGTTGATCAGGCGGTCGTCGGTGAGCAACTGGTACTGGTAGATGTTCTTGGCGAAGCCGGCGGGGTCGATGATCTTCACGTAACCGGCGAAGAGGAACACCCCGCCGAGGACGAGGCGGGCAAGGTGCGGGGCGAGAATGGCGATGGCCTGTTTCATGTCATTGTTCCACCGGGTGGCCGGCCGCGGTCCATTCGGCCATGCCGCCGGCAAAGGGTGCGACGTTGGTGTACCCCGCCGTTATCAGGAAGCGTCCAAGCTCGAGGGACTCCTCGCATTCCGCGCCGGAACAGTAGACCAGGATGGGTTGTTCGGGCGTGAGCAAGCCGGCAAGGCCGGGAAGGTAGGTGTCGAGGTCGCTCACGGGAAGGGACATGGCTCCGGGGATGCGCCCGGCGGCGAAGTCGGATGCCTTCCGCGCGTCCAGCACGAGGTGGGAGAAGGACTGGACGATGGCGTGGGCTTCGGGAAGGTCCACGGCGCGCATGCCGGTTTGCGTGGCGGCACTGGCCACGTGGGACGACCAGGCATAATCAAGCGGCAGCGGTTGATCGCTGTTGCGCCAGGTGGCATAGGCCAGTAGTGCGGCCAACGCGGCGAGCAGGATCATCTGTCCGCCGGTTCCCTGGCAACGAAGTCGGGTCATGGTCAGGTGGTTCCCGGGGGTGGGCGGTGCTACTTCACCGTGATCGGGATTTCGATCAGGGACATGGCTTCACCGCTGGTTTCAATGGTGATGGTTTTTCCGTTCAGGTCGGGACTGGTCGGGATGTTCTCCACCTGGATCCGGTAGCCCTGGTTGCCGAACGGGAAGATGCTGGCCCGCATCGACGGGTCGGGCAGGTTCACGGCCTTGAGGGTGAAGTCGGTGAGGGTGCCGGGGCGGATCACGATGTAGCGGGTGATCGGCTGTCCGGAGCCGGCCGGGATTTCCATCACGGCAGGGGCATAGATCAGTTCACCGACGATGTTCGCGATCACCGGGATGGTGATGGCGGGGCGGCCGGCGTTGTCGGTCTTCACCAGCAGGGCTGCGCTCAGCGGGCCTGGGGTGACGGGGCCGGTCAGGGTGGCCTTGAGTCGGTAGTGCCGGGTTTCCTCGATGGTTTCGGTGGTGACGGCCAGTTCCGGAATGGAGGACTCGATGCCGAGGATGGTGAAGCGTTCGGCGGCAGAGGTCAGATCAATCATCAGTTCAACGGATTGTCCCTGGCCGATCTGGCCGAACATCAGGCGGTCGGGTGCGGCCATGATGGCCGAGGCCACGGTACCGGCCATGGTGACGCGGTATTCCGGATTCTGCGGATCGTTGGAGAGGATGGTGATCGGTTTCGATTGCGGGCCGTTGCGGCCGGCGAGGGAGAGGCGGGCGGTGATCTCGGAACGTCCGCCGGGCGGGATGGTTTTCTCGGTAATGTTGGCGAGGGTGCAGCCGCACGCGGGGCGGACCTGCGAGATCTCGAGGGTGGTGTCGCCGATGTTCTGGATGACAAAGGTGTGTTCGATGGTGGTCGAGCTGTCCGCCGAGCCGAAATCAAAGAGGGGTTGTTCGCAGTAGATGCGAGGGCCCTGGATGGCCGGGGTGGTGACGGTTTCCTGTGCGCGCAGGGTGTTCGAGGTGATCAGTCCGATCGTCAAACCCAAACCAACAAACCGAGCGAATTTCATGATGCTGTCCTTTTCCTGATGAGCTGCGGCGTCCCGGTTCTGACGGTTTGCGGGGCGTTCCTGCTCAAAATCAATTGCGAATCTAGCGCAGAAGTCGCGGGGAAACAATCCGCTTTCCGTGTGGTGCGCGGGGCGGTCAGCTCGGGAAAATCACGGCGGGGTTGTTCACCCTTACGCTGACCTGCTGGCCGCGCTGGTAGGCGCCGGGGGCGCCGAGCAGGCGGCTGCGCAGGGTGGCGCCGGAGGGCAGGCGGAGGTGGATGAGCTGGTCGTGGCCGAAGAACTGGAGGGCGGTCACGGTGGCGGTGCGGTGTTCGCCGAACGGAATAATCAGGAGGTCTTCGGGGCGGAACATCACCTCGACCGGGCCGTGGTGGTCCTGTTCGGCGATCAGTTCGCCGAGTTCACAGTGGACCTTGCGGCCTTCGGCGGTGCCGGCGAGGAAGTTCGCGTCGCCGATGAATGCCGCCACGGCGCGGTCGGCCGGGGCGCGGTACACCTCATGGGGCGGGCCGGTCTGGACGATGCGGCCATTCATCATGACGGCGACCTGGTCGGCCAGGCTGAGGGCTTCCTCCTGGTCGTGGGTCACGAAGATCGCGGTCACGCCGGTGTGGCGGAGGATGTCGCGCACATCGGAGCGGACGCGCACACGCAAGGCGGCGTCGAGGTTCGAGAAGGGTTCGTCGAGCAGGATGGCGGCCGGTTCGGGGGCAAGGGCGCGGGCGAGCGCTACGCGTTGCTGCTGGCCGCCGGATAGTTCGTGGGGGTGGCGATCGCGCTGGGTCTGGAGACCGACGAGGTCCAGCATCTCAGCCACCCGGCGGGCTCGGTCCTGGTCGGGGCGGATGCCGTAGCCGATGTTATCCGCGACACTCATGTGGGGAAACAGGGCATATTCCTGAAACACCATGCCGATGCGGCGTTTCTCGGGCGGGGTCCAGGTCGTGTCATCCACGACGGTCTGGCCACCGATCGAAATGGATCCACCATCCGGGCGGACGAAGCCGGCGAGCATGCGCAGGACGGTGGTTTTGCCGCATCCGCTCGCGCCGAGCAGGGCGAGGAAGGTGGATGGGGCCACGTCGAGGTGGACGCCGCAGGCGGCGCGAACGGAGCCGAAGCGTTTGCAGAGGCAACGGGCCTGGATCGCGGAGCCGCTCATTCGTACACGTCGTCCTGTTCTTCCTGGTTGAGGATCACGCCGACGAATATACCCGATACCGCGACCAATACCAGCGCGGGCGCGGCGGCCTGGGCGTACAGCGCGTCCTCGGTCGCGCTCCAGATGCGCGTGGCCAGGGTGTCGAACCCGGTCGGGGCGAGCAGCAGGGTCAGCGGGAGTTCCTTCATCGTGGTCAGGAACACGAGGGCGAATCCGGTGAGCAGGCCGGGGCGCAGCAGCGGCAGGGTGATCGAGGCGAGCACCGACCATGGACCGCGGCCGAGGTTGCGGCCGGCTTCCTCGAGGCGGGGACTGACAGTGCCGAGAGCGGCGCGCACGCTGCCGAGGGCTTCGGGCAGGAAGCGGCAGGCATAGGCGAAGATCAGAAGGGCGAACGACTGGTACAGGGCGGGGGCATAACGAGCGGCCCAGAAGACCAGGCTCAGGGCGATCATGATGCTGGGCAGGGCATGGCCGGCATAGGCGGCTTTTTCGGTCAGGCGGGCGGTGCGGCCGGGAAATCGCACAGCCAGCCAGGCTACGGGTAGTGCCGCCGCCACGGTTATCCCGGCGGCCCACAAGCCAGCTTGCACCGAGTGAACCACCATGGACCATCCGCGCCACAACGGTTCACCGGCGGTCCAGCCCTGAAGGAGCCAGAAGGCGATCACGGCGAGCGGTAGGACGAGACCGAGCAGGGTGATGACGGTGCAGGCGAGCAGCGCGGGGAAACGCCAGAGTCGCAACGGCACGCGGGATGCCGGTCGTGGGGCTCCGACGCCGGCGCGGTAGAGCTTTGCCGAGCCGCGGGTGCGCGACTCGATCCACAGGATCAGCAAGGTCAGGGCCACCAGCATCAACGCCAGCACGGCGGGCGCGCTGCGGTCGAACGATGTGCGGTAATAGACGAAGATGGCGCGGGTAAACGAATTGAACTGCAGCATCGAGACCGCGCCGAAGTCGCTCAGGGTGTAGAGGGCGACAAGCAGGCTGCCGGCCTGGACAGACGGCTTGAGGTGGGGCCAGGTGATGTCGCGGGCGATGCGCCAGGGCGGGTGGCCAAGGGAACGCGCCGCATCCGCGAGGGCTGGATCCAGGCTGCGCAGGCCGGAGCGGACGGTCAGCATCACATACGGATAGGAAAACAAGGTGAGGGTCAGCCATGCACCGGGCAGGCCATACAGGCGGGGTGGCCGGTCGAGGCCGAACAGTGCGAACAGGGGGGCGAGCAGGCCGTTGGAACTGAAGGCGCCGATCAGCGCGAACGCTCCGACATACGACGGGAGCACCAACGGCAGGCAGGTGATCACGGCCCAGGTCGTGCGACCGGGCAGGTCGGTGCGGACGGTCAGCCAGGCCAGGACGACGCCGATCACGGTGGACGAGGCGGTGACGAGCAGGGTTAGCACGGCGCTGTTCCACAGGACATGCAGGGTTTCGTCGCGGCCGGCAATATCCCAGAAGCGGTGGCCGGTTTCACCGGCGCGGATCAGCAGGTACACGAGAGGGAGGAGCACGGCCAGGCCAATGGCACCTGCAAACAGGCGCAGACCAATCGGGGCACGCCGTCGGAGTTCCGGGTGTTCCGGTGTGGCATCGGCGGAAAGACCGGGGGTGGCCATGGAGGTGGAGGCAGCCACGTGGCAATCAGAATATACCGGCTTGGCGGATCAGCGACAGGGTGCCTTCGAGATCCTCGAGCCGATTCAGGTCGAGGTCCGGGGTGGCGATGGTCTCCAGCGGCTTCAGGTCCGCAGGCAGGCTGACCTCCGCGATCAGGGGGTATTCGGCGGTTTCGTTGGCAAAGTAGGTTTGGGCGCGATGATCGAGCAGGTAGCGGATGAAGCGTTCGGCTTCGGCGCGGTGGCGCGAGGTCTTCAGTATCCCCACACCGGCTACGTTGACCAGACTGCCGGCGCCGGGTTCAGGGAAGTAGTGGTTGCGGGCGGAGATGTCGGGATTGGTGCGGCGGGCACCGTACAAGTAATAATGGTTCACCAGGCCGGCATCAATCTCGCCGGCGGCCACAGCGGCGACGATCGCGCTATTCTTGGCGAAGGGGCGGGGCTTGTTGGCCTGGATGCCCTTCAGCCAGGCGAGGGTGGCAGCATCGCCGCGCTGGATGCGCAGGGCGGTCACGAAGGATTGGAACGAGGCGTTTTCCGGGGCCCAGCCGATGCGGCCCTTCCAGGAGGGGTCGGTCAGGGCGTCCAGGGTGGGGGGTAGGTTGGTTTCGGCGATGCGTTCCGGGTTGTACACGAGCACGCGGGCGCGGCCGGATACGCCGACCCAGGTTCCGTCGGGTGAACGGAAGCGGGCGGGCACGCGTTCGAGCAGGTCGGCCGGCAGCGGGGTGAGGGCGTTATGGCGGTGCAGGGCGCCGAGCGCTCCGGCATCCTGCGCGAAAAACACATCGGCCGGGCTGTTGGCGCCCTCCTCCATCAGGGTTGCGGCCAGTTCGGAGGTGCCGGCATACCGGATCGACACGTCGATGCCGGTTTCCTGCTCAAACCGTTCGATCAGCGGGCGGATCAGTTCTTCGCCGCGACCGCAATACACGACGAGGCGTCCGTCATCGGCCTTCATGCCGATGGCGGCGAACACGGAAAGGCCGGCGACGGCGAGCAGGGCCGGGAGCCAGGGGCGGGAGGCGGCGCGCTTCATAATTCCATGACCTTGCGGGTTTTGCGGGTGATGGTAGGGCGTTCGAAGAAACATTCCTGGTTGCAGGTAGGACATTCGTCCACGGTGTTGTGGCAGCTCTGGGTGTGCTTGCGCAGCACCTTCATGAAATCGTGCACGACCTTGTTGTCCGATTTGATCAGGTCGATGAACGAGCACAGTTTGATGCTGGTCTCGATGCTGAGCAGGTGCTCGATCTTGCAGGCGTCCACCTCGGCCTGGTCGGACGAGACGCCGAGCACATCCTTCAGGAACGCTTCGAGCAACTCGTCGTTCTTCTCCACGATCAGGGCGAGGCGTTTGCCTTCCTCGGACAGGGACAGGAACTTGTTGTGGTCCTCCACGACCAGACCACGTTTCTTCAGGGGTTTCAGGCTGATCGAGCAACTGCCGCGGGTGATGTTCAGTTGCTTGGCGATGTCGGTCACGCGGGCATAACCCTGCGATTGCAGCAAGTCCTGAATGGTCATCAGGTAGTGGGCTGCGCTATGGGTCAGTGCGTTTTCATCAAAGGTTTTCCAGACTTCGTTGGCCATGGCTCAACTCCCGGGTGATTGACATGTAAATCATGCGAAATATATGGCTATTTCCGGGGGTGTCAAGCGCGAGCCGAGGTCATGGGGTCACGGATTTTCAGCCCATACAATCTACCTTGCCCGTTGGAACGCCTTGATTTATGGTATGACCCACATTGTCCTCTCTGGGGCTTGTATTCAATTGTCAGGAGAATCGCACCATGGCTACAACATTCAGTCCTCCGGTTCGCGCCAAGAAGAAACCCAAAGCTGCCATTCCGGTGTTACCCATCGCTCTGGGTGTGGTGGCGGCAGCGTTGGCGGCGCTCTGGTTCACGACCAACGGCAAGCTCAAGCAAGCGCAGGCGGATCGTGCGGCGTTGACGGAGGCTGTGGTGCAGACGGCGGCCGCTGCGGGTGTTGAGGGTGTGACGGCGGAGGCGCTGGCGGATGCGACCAATGGCCCGGTGGTGTTGGCCTCGGTGGCCACCTCGGTCGGTGAGCGGGTGGCGGAGTTGGCGGCGGCGCGGTCGGAAGTAGCGCAAGCCAGGTCCAATGTGGGTCGTCTGGAGGGGGAAGGCCAGGCTGCCCAGGAGCAGTTGACCACCTTGCGTGCGCAACTCGATGCGGCCCGCACGGAAGCCAAAGCCAAGATGGATGAGGCTGGTGCCGCCGTGAAGAAGGCGGAAGTCCAGATCGCCGCGCTCAATGAGACGATTGCGGGACTGCAGGAGGAACTGGTCGCGGCTCGTGAAGCGGCTGCACAATCCCCGGTGGCTGATGAGGGGGTGGAGCCAGCTTCCGCCGAGGTGGCACCGGATGCTGCCGCCGTTGACGCGGTGGCGGCCGAATCGTCCGTCGTCACGGAACCGGTCAAGCCTGCCCGCAGTGGTTCGTCGCAGGCGGCGGTGATTCCCGAGGGCAAGTCGGCCCTGTTCAAGACGGTTCGTTACGATGCCGCCAAGGAGCGTCTGGTGTTCACGACCCTGGATGACAAGGTGCTCACCTATAGCGGTGTCCCGGAAACGACCGTTGACGAATTGCTGGCGGCGCCGGTGTTCGACATCTATTACCGCTTCCGCATCTTGGACAAGTTTGCCAGCGATCCGAAGGACCGGGACCTGATCCCGACCATTCGCCGCTGAGTTGTCGCCGGATGGGATCCGGCAACAGTTGGTGAGGGATTCACGCAAGGATGGAATGCCGTTATGGGTAAGCGCACGACGATCGCCGACATTGCCCGCGAGGCTGGCTTTTCGCAGAGCACGGTTTCGCTGGTCATCAACAACAACCCCCGCATCAGCGAGGACACCCGGGCGAAGGTGCTCGCCGCCATCGAGAAGTACGGCTACAAGCCGAACATCCAGGCGCGCGGACTGGCCCTGCGGTCGAGCCGGATCATCAGCGTGGTCCTTCCGGACATCCCGCACGTCTTTGCCGACAACTATTTCGGCGAGCTGTTGAGCGGCATCTATGCCGGCGCCTCCGAGGCGGGGTTCAAGGTGCTGGTGGACCTGGCCAACATGAAGTTCATCCGCACCCAGGAGTACATGAATATCCTGGATATGCAGCAGGCGGACGGCATGTTGTTCCTCGGCTCGACGAACTACGACCAGTTCCTGTCAACCTTCAACGAGAAGAAGTACCCGTTTCTGCTGGTGAACAATTATTTCCCGCAGTGGGACATCGACTACGTGACCGCCGACTACGCGCATGTGGCGAAGCTGGCCGCGGAGCACCTGCTCGGGCTGGGCCACCGCAAGATCGGCATCATCACCGGCACGAACGTGCAGACGGCGGTGGACCTGCTCGAGGCGTTCGAGGGCTGCCTGAAGGAGGCAGGTGTTCCCGCCGAGGATATGCCGTGGGCGGATGGCCGGTTCAGTGACAAGATCGGGTTCGAGGCGGCACGGGTGGTGATGACCTTGAACCCGAACCTGACGGCGATCATGTGCGGCAACGACACGATGGCCACCGGGGCGATCCGTTACCTGAAGTCGCGCGGGTTGCGGGTTCCCGAGGATGTGTCGGTGATGGGCGTGGAGAACCTGCCGTCGGCGGTGTTGAGCACGCCGCGACTGACCACCGTTTCCAACCGCCTGCACGATCTGGGTGCGCTGGCCAGCAAGCAACTGCTCGCGTTGTCACGCGAGGAGATCACCTCGTCGCGCGAGAAGATCAAGGGCGAGTTGATCATCCGCGATTCGACCGGCCCGGCGCGCGCCAGCGCCTGACGCGGTTCGGATCAGGGCATGACGGGGCGGCGCCGGTGGCCGCCCCTTTTTCGCGTCCCGAACCGTTGTCCAGTGTCTGGAAGACGGTGGCCGACGGTATTCCAAGGTCTG
>ERZ761607.3730-NODE-3730-length-14314-cov-238.144260_pt1 | contig 14314 bp, 27 predicted proteins | sample MGYA00511164_ERZ761607 | MGnify/ENA primary metagenome ERZ761607 (study PRJEB28899, sample SAMN02445080) | bioreactor sludge metagenome | biome: EBPR sludge | place: Australia: Brisbane, Thorneside Wastewater Treatment Plant | collected 2011-06-22 ...
AAAATCCGTATTCGCCTGAAGGCCTTCGACTATCGCCTCATCGATCAGTCGGCGCAGGAGATCGTCGATACCGCCAAGCGGACCGGAGCGGTTGTGCGCGGTCCGGTGCCTCTGCCGACGCGCATCCAGCGCTATGACCTGCTGCGCTCGCCGCACGTTGACAAGACCTCGCGTGATCAGCTCGAGATTCGCACGCACCTGCGGCTGATGGATATCATCGATCCGACCGACAAGACTGTCGATGCCTTGATGAAACTCGACCTGCCTGCTGGCGTCGATGTCGAAATCAAGTTGCAGTAAGGGCTTCTTGCGGCTATAATCGCCGCCTTTCGCCGGGCAGGCCGAAACTGCAGGACTGCCCGTTTCTTTCGTGGTGCTCGCCGGCCAATCGTAGCCGGTCAGAGGAGAATAAGCATGAGTCTAGGCCTTGTAGGGCGCAAGGTCGGCATGACGCGCATCTTTACCGACGATGGAGTCAGCGTCCCGGTAACCGTGCTCGATGTGTCGAACAATCGCGTTGCCCAGATCAAAACGCCGGAAACCGATGGCTACACTGCCATCCAGGTGGCTTTCGGCAAGCGTCGTCCCTCGCGCGTGAACAAGCCGTTGGCCGGGCACCTTGCCAAGGCTGGCGTCGAGGCGGGGCACGTTCTCAAGGAATTCCCGGTCACTGCCGATGATCTCGCTGCGCTCAAGGCCGGCGATCAGATCAGCGTGACGATTTTCGCCGTCGGCCAGAAGGTCGACGTGACGGGGCAGACGATCGGCAAGGGATTTTCCGGCTCGATCAAACGCCACAACTTCAAGTCCCAGGGCGCGGCGCACGGCAACTCGGTGTCGCACAAGGCGCCGGGATCGACCGGCATGGCCCAGGATCCGGGGCGCGTCTTTCCCGGCAAGAAGATGGCGGGCCACTTTGGCGACGTCCAGCGCACACAGCAGAACCTGGAAGTCGTCCGCGTCGACGTCGAACGGCAACTGCTCCTGCTCAAGGGCGCGGTACCGGGCGCCAAGGGGGCAGACGTGATCGTGCGGCCTGCAGTCAAGGCGGGGGCATAAATGGAACTCAAGTTGATTGACGAGCAGGGCCAGGAGGCAAGCCGCCTCGAGGCGTCGGATACACTCTTTGGTCGCGAGTACAACGAGGCGCTGGTGCACCAGGTTCTGGTCGCGTACCAGGCGAACGCCCGTGGCGGCAATCGCGCACAGCGCGATCGCCACGACGTCGCGCACACCACCAAGAAGCCGTGGCGGCAGAAGGGCACCGGCAGGGCACGGGCCGGCATGTCGTCGTCGCCGATCTGGCGCGGTGGTGGTCGGGCATTTCCGAACCTGGCTGACGAGAACTTCAGCCACAAGCTCAACCGCAAGATGTATCGCGCCGGGATGGCATCGATCCTGTCGCAGTTGGCGCGCGACGATCGCCTCGCGGTCGTCGACAGCCTGACGGTCGAAGCCCCGAAGACCAAGCTGTTTGCCGCGAAGATCAAGGGCATGGGCTACGAGTCGGTGCTGGTGATCACCGATGCGCTCGACGAGAACGTCTTCCTGGCGGCGCGCAATCTGCCCAATGTTCTCGTCCTCGAAGTGCATCAGGCGGATCCGGTTTCGCTGGTCCGCTTTGGCAAGGTGCTGATGACGCGGGCTGCGGTCGCCAAGTTTGAGGAGATCCTGGGATGAATGAAGAACGTCTGTTGCAGGTGTTGATGGCGCCGCAGATCTCCGAGAAGGCCACCTTCATCGCCGACAAGCATGAACAGGTCATCTTTCGTGTTGCACCCGATGCGACCAAAGCCGAAGTGAAGGGTGCCGTCGAACTGCTCTTCAAGGTTTCCGTCGAGTCGGTGCAGATGGCCAACGTCAAGGGCAAGAAGAAGCGCTTCGGCCGCGTCGCCGGTCGCCGCAGTGGCTGGAAGAAGGCTTTCGTCTGCCTCAAGCCCGGGCAGGAAATCAACTTCGTCGATGGAGGAGGCTTCTGATGGCTCTCGTCAAAGTCAAACCGACTTCGCCGGGCCGGCGCGCCGTTATCCGCGTTGTCAACCCGAACTTGCACAAGGGCGCACCCGTCGCCGGACTCCTCGAACCGCAGTCGAAGCGGGCCGGTCGCAACAACAACGGTCACATCACGACGCGGCATCAGGGTGGCGGCCACAAGCAGCACTATCGCCTGGTGGATTTCAAGCGCACCAAGGATGGCGTGCCGGCGAAAGTGGAGCGGCTCGAATACGATCCCAATCGCACGGCCAACATCGCCCTCCTCTGCTATGCCGATGGCGAGCGCCGCTACATCATCGCACCCAAGGGGCTGACGGTTGGGCAGCAGGTGTCCAGTGGGTCCGAAGCACCGATCAAGGTCGGCAACGCGCTGCCCATTCGCAACATCCCCGTCGGCACAACGATCCACTGCGTCGAGATGGTTCCCGGCAAGGGCGCGCAGCTTGCGCGCTCAGCGGGAACCTCGGTGCAGTTGCTGGCACGCGAGGGAGTGCACGCCCAGTTGCGCCTGCGTTCGGGGGAGATTCGCCGCGTCCATGTCGAGTGTCGGGCGACGATTGGCGAAGTGGGCAATGAAGAGCATAGCCTACGCTCCATTGGCAAGGCAGGTGCCACCCGTTGGCGCGGCGTGCGGCCGACGGTTCGCGGCGTCGCCATGAACCCGATCGATCACCCGCACGGTGGCGGCGAAGGGAAGACGGCAGCGGGCATGCATCCGGTCAGCCCGTGGGGTACCAAGACCAAGGGCTATCGTACCCGTCGCAACAAGCGTACGACCTCGATGATCGTGCAGCGCCGGCAAAAACGCTAAGGGATAGAGAACCATGGGACGTTCCGTTAAAAAGGGCCCGTTTGCTGATGCCCATCTGATCAATAAAGTGAGCGCGGTCCGCGCGACGGGCGACAAGCGCCCGATCAAGACATGGTCGCGTCGCTCGACGGTCCTGCCGGACTTTGTTGGCCTGACGATCGCCGTGCATAACGGCAAGCAGCATATCCCGGTGTACATCACCGAGAACATGGTCGGGCACAAGTTGGGCGAGTTTTCGCTGACTCGTACCTTCAAGGGCCATACATCTGGCAAGAAGGCCAAGAAGTAGAGGAATGAATATGGAAACTCGTGCTGTTTTGCGCGGCGTGCGGCTGTCGAGTCAGAAGGGCCGGCTGGTGGCAGACCAGATTCGCGGCCTGCCGGTAGACAAGGCGCTGAACATCCTTGCTTTCAGCCCCAAGAAGGGTGCCGGCATCATCAAGAAGGTGCTCGAGTCGGCGATCGCCAATGCCGAGCACAACGATGGGGCCGACATCGACGAATTGAAGGTGAAGACCATCTGCGTCGAAAAGGGCATGGTGCTCAAGCGCTTCACTGCGCGGGCGAAGGGGCGCGGCAACCGGATCGTCAAGCCGACGTGTCACGTCTTCCTGACTGTCGGCAACTGAGGAACAAGAATGGGACAAAAGATTCATCCGACTGGCTTTCGTCTGGCAGTGACCCGCGATTGGTCGTCACGCTGGTACGCCAACAGCAAGCAGTACGCCGGCATGCTCAACGAGGATCTGCGTGTTCGCGAATACCTGAAGAAGAAGCTGAAGCATGCCTCGGTTGGCCGCATCCTCATCGAGCGTCCGGCGAAGAATGCGCGCGTGACCGTCTTCTCGGCGCGACCTGGTGTCGTGATCGGCAAGAAGGGCGAGGAGATCGACAACCTGCGCGCCGCGCTGCAGAAGATCATGGGCGTTCCTGTGCACGTCGGCATCGAGGAAATCCGCAAGCCGGAACTGGATGCGCAACTGATCGCCGATTCGATCACGCAGCAGCTCGAGAAGCGGATCATGTTCCGCCGGGCGATGAAACGGGCGATGCAGAATGCGATGCGTCTCGGTGCCCAGGGGATCAAGATCATGAGTTCCGGCCGCCTGAACGGGGCGGAGATCGCCCGTCGCGAGTGGTACCGTGAAGGCCGTGTGCCGCTGCACACCCTGCGCGCCGACATCGACTACGCAACCTCGGAAGCCCTGACGACCTACGGCCTCATCGGCGTCAAGGTGTGGGTATACAAGGGCGAGATTCTGGCGCGCAACGAGCAGGCGGCGCTCGCGGACAGCGCCCTCGAAGACCAGCGGCGGCCCCGGCGTGGTGGTGCGCGGCCGGCCGACAGCGCCGACAGACCACGGCCAGCGAAGGGGCCGGACGAGGTTGCCAGGGTAGAAGGCGCACCCGGGGAAGTCAGGGCGCCCGTGAAACGAGTGAGAAAGGCAGGAACAACAGATGCTGCAGCCAGCTAGAAGGAAGTACCGCAAGGAGCAGAAGGGCCGCAATACCGGCCTTGCCTTACGCGGGGCCAAAGTCAGTTTTGGCGAGTTCGGGCTGAAGTCGATCGGCCGCGGGCGGCTGACCGCCCGGCAGATCGAGGCGGCGAGGCGTGCCATGACCCGCCATATCAAACGGGGTGGCCGCATCTGGATTCGCATCTTCCCGGACAAGCCCATTTCCAAGAAGCCGGCCGAGGTTCGCATGGGAAGCGGCAAGGGAAATCCGGAGTACTACGTGGCGGAGATCAAGCCGGGCAAGGTACTCTACGAGATGGATGGCGTCAGTGAAGGCCTGGCGCGCGAGGCCTTCGCGCTCGCCGCTGCGAAGCTGCCGATTCCGACGGTGTTTGTAACGCGCATGGTGGGATGATCATGAAAGTCAGTGAACTCAGAGCAAAAACGGTCGATGAGCTGAACCAGGAACTGCTTGCCCTGCTGAAAGCACAGTTCGGATTGCGAATGCAGCTTGCTACCCAGCAGCTGACGAACAACAGCCAGATCGGCAAAGTGCGCCGTCAGATCGCGCGCGTGCGGACGCTTCTTCGTGAAAAGGCAGTTCAATGAGTGAGACCAAGAGCAGCAAGCGTACCCTCATCGGGCGCGTCGTCAGTGACAAGATGGAAAAGACGGTGACCGTACTCGTCGAGCGTCGCGTCAAGCACGCCATGTACGACAAGATCATCGTTCGTTCCAGCAGGTATCACGCGCAGAACGATAACAACGAGGCGAAACTCGGCGACACGGTCGAGATTCAGGAGTCACGGCCGTTGTCGAAAACCAAGTCGTGGGTCGTCAGCCGGCTGCTCGAACGGGCTGTGGCGATTTAGTTCTTGCGTTTGTCTTTGCACCGGCTATAATGCCGAGTTTTCCCGCGCCCGACCGCAGCAACCAGTCGAGCGTTTCTCCCCTAGCGGGTTCCAAGACTGACCGCCGTCGCGGGCCAAGTTGGAGTGACAGATGATTCAAGTACAGACTACTCTCGACGTCGCCGACAACACTGGTGCTCGCTCGGTGATGTGTATCAAGGTGCTCGGCGGCTCGAAGCGTCGCTACGCCGGCGTCGGTGACATCATCAAAGTGGCGATCAAGGACGCCGCTCCGCGCGGGCGCGTCAAGAAGGGCGACGTCTATAGCGCCGTCGTCGTACGCACGGCAAAGGGTGTTCGCCGGGTGGACGGTTCGCTCGTCAAGTTCGACCACAACGCCGCAGTGCTGCTCAACAACAAGATGGAGCCGATCGGTACGCGTATCTTCGGGCCGGTGACACGCGAGCTGCGTGGCGACCGCTTCATGAAGATCGTCTCTCTGGCGCCGGAAGTGCTGTAAGGAAGGTCATGGAAAAGATTCGTAAGGGCGATGACGTGGTCGTCATCGCCGGCAAGGACAAGGGCAAGCGGGGAACCGTTCTGGCTCGTTCGGATGCCGAGCATGTTCTCGTCGAGGGGGTGAACCGCGTCAAGAAGCACGTCAAGCCGAATCCGGTCAAGGGCGTCGTCGGCGGCATCATCGAAAAGGAAATGCCGCTGCATGTCTCGAATGTGGCGCTTTACAACCCGGCGACCAAGAAAGCCGACCGGGTCGGCTTCAGGAAGCTTGAGGACGGCACGAAGGTACGTTTCTTCAAGTCGAACGGCGAAGTCTTGGGGGCATAAGGATCAGTCATGGCGCGTTTGCTGCAGTACTACAAGGATACGGTGGTTCCTGAGCTGACCCAGAAATTCGGCTACAAGTCGAAGATGGAAGTGCCGCGGATCACCAAGGTGACGCTCAACATGGGTGTCGGTGAGGCGGTTGCGGACAAGAAGGTGCTCGAGAACGCGATGGGCGACATGGTCAAGATCGCTGGCCAGAAGCCGGTGATGACCAAGGCGCGCAAGTCGATCGCCGGTTTCAAGATTCGTACCGGCTATGCGATCGGCTGCATGGTCACCTTGCGCGGCCCGCGCATGTTCGAGTTCATCGATCGTCTGGTGAGCGTCGCCCTGCCGCGTGTCCGTGACTTCCGCGGCATCTCCGGCAAGGGATTCGACGGCCGTGGCAACTACAGCATGGGTCTCAAGGAGCAGATCATCTTCCCGGAAATCGAGTACGACCGGATCGACGCGCTGCGCGGCATGAACATCAGTGTCACCACCACTGCCAAGACCGATGAAGAGGCGCGTGCCCTGCTTGGCGCGTTTAAATTTCCTTTCAGGAACTGAGACGAAATGGCGAAAATCGCTGTGATCAACCGCGGGGAAAAGCGGCGCAAGGTTGTCAAGAAATATGCCGGGAAGCGAGCCGAGCTGTTGGCGGTGATTGCTGATCAGAGCCTGTCGATCGAGGACCGCTTCGAGGCCCGTCTCAAGATGCAGGCGTTGCCGCGCAACGCCAGCCCCGTCAGGCTGCGCAACCGCTGCGCGCTGACCGGCCGCCCGCGCGGCGTCTTCCGCAAGTTTGGCCTCGCTCGTGGCAAGCTGCGCGAGTTCTTCATGCAGGGCGAAGTACCAGGCATGGTCAAGGCTAGCTGGTAGCAGGAGAGAACAGAATGAGTATGAGCGATCCGATCAGCGACATGCTGACCCGCATCCGGAATGCCCAGATGGCGAGCAAGGTGTCCGTCGCCATGCCGTCGTCAAAGGTGAAAATCGCCATCGCCCAGGTCTTGAAGGACGAAGGCTACGTCGAAGACTTCTCGGTCGATCCCAACGCCGGCAAGCCGGTGCTCGAAATCGGCCTCAAGTACTACGCCGGCCGGCCGGTAATCGAGCGTATCGACCGTGTCTCGCGCCCGGGACTTCGCATCTATCGGGGCGCGGGTGATATTCCACTGGTGATGAACGGTCTTGGAGTGGCCATCGTGTCGACTCCCAAGGGCGTGATGACCGACCGCAAGGCCCGCGCCAGCCATGTTGGCGGCGAGGTTCTGTGCTTTGTCGCGTAAGGTGTAGCCATGTCCCGAGTTGCAAAGAAGCCAATCATCCTGCCGCCGGGAGTTTCCGTTGCCTTCACCGGTGAGCGGATCTCAGTCAAGGGGCCGCTCGGCTCACTCGACTTCGCAGCCAACCCGGCGGTGACGGTCGAGGAGGAAGGCGGCAGCCTCCACTGCAAGCCGGTTGCCGGCGTGCCGCAGGCCGATGCGTTGTCGGGTACCGTGCGTGCCGTTGTCGCCAACATGGTCACCGGTGTCAGTTCGGGTTTCGAGCGCAAGCTCAATCTCGTCGGCGTCGGATATCGCGCGCAGGCGCAGGGCGACATGCTCAACCTCACGCTGGGGTTCTCGCATCCGATAGCCTACAAGTTGCCTGCTGGAATCACGGCGGTGACGCCAACGCAGACAGAGATCGTGATCAAGGGCGTGGACCGCCAACTCGTCGGCCAGGTCGCGGCGGAAGTGCGCAATTATCGCAAGCCGGAACCCTACAAGGGCAAGGGCGTGCGCTATGCGGACGAAGTCGTCGTGATCAAGGAAACGAAGAAGAAGAAATAAGGGTGCTCAGATGATTGACAAGAAACAGGCGCGTTTGCGCAGGGCCCGCAAAACCCGGGCCAAGATCGCCGAACTGAAGACCGTGCGCTTGTCGGTGCACCGTACCAATTGCCACATTTATGCGCAGGTGATCACGCCCTGCGGCTCGCGGGTCTTGGCCGCTGCCTCGTCGCTCGAACCGGGTGTGCGCAGCATGCTGCCCAATGGGGGCGACATCAACGCAGCGAAGACGATTGGCCTGCTGATCGCCGAACGTGCCAGAAAAGCCGGAATCGAGAGCGTCTCCTTCGACCGCGCCGGCTTTCGCTACCACGGACGGATCAAGGCGCTGGCGGAAGCGGCGCGTGAAGGCGGTCTCAAGTTCTGATCGCAGAGTGCAAGGAATTGGAGTAATCAATGGCTAAACCGCAAAGCAGGAAACCACAGCAAGCCGAGAAGCCCGATGACGGCATGCGGGAGAAGATGATCTCGATCAACCGCGTGACCAAGGTCGTCAAGGGCGGTCGGATCCTCGGTTTCGCCGCGCTGACCGTTGTCGGTGACGGTGACGGGCGTGTCGGGATGGGCAAGGGCAAGTCGCGCGAGGTGCCGGTGGCGGTGCAGAAGGCGATGGAGGAAGCGCGCCGCAACCTGATCCGGGTCAGCCTCAAGAACGGCACGCTGCAGCACACCGTGGTCGGCCATCACGGCGCGTCGCGAGTGATGATGCAGCCGGCTCCGGAAGGAACCGGGATCATCGCCGGCGGTGCCATGCGGGCGGTTTTCGACGTCATCGGCATGACCAACGTGGTCGCCAAGGCGCACGGTTCGACCAATCCCTACAACATCGTCCGTGCCACGATCAACGGCCTGCGTGCAATGACCACGCCGGCCGAGGTTGCCGCCAAGCGTGGCAAGTCCGTTGCCGAGATCCTGGGGTAAGAGATGGCTGAGAAGACAGTGAAGGTGACCCTCGTCAGAAGCCTGATCGGCACCAAGGAGTCGCATCGAGCGACCGTTCGGGGCCTCGGGCTGCGTCGCCTCAACAGCAGTTCGCTGCTGGAGGACACGCCGGCGGTACGCGGAATGATCAACAAGGTCTCCTATCTTGTGAAATGTGAGCGCTGAGATGGAACTCAATACCGTACAGCCAGCCGATGGTTCGCGGCCGGCGAGAAAGCGCGTTGGCCGCGGCATCGGCTCCGGTTTCGGCAAGACCTGTGGCCGTGGTCACAAGGGGCAGAAGTCGCGCGCCGGCGGGTTGCACAAGGTCGGCTTTGAAGGCGGTCAGATGCCGTTGCAGAGGCGCTTGCCGAAGCGCGGCTTCAAGTCGCTCACGCGGTCGCGCAACGTCGAGGTGCGCCTCTCGGAGATCGCGCGCCTGCCGGTCGAGGAGATCGACTTGGCAACGCTCGTCCAGGCCAACCTCGTCGCGCAGAACGTACTCTCGGCGAAGGTGATTCTCTCGGGCGAGATCGACCGCAAGGTCGTCCTCCGGGGCGTCGGCGCGACGGCTGGTGCTCGCGCAGCGATCGAAGCCGCCGGCGGCAGCGTTGCCGAATGAACCGCGGTCAGGGGTGAGCTTTCTTGGCAACTAATGCGAACACGGTCGGCAAGGGCGGCAAGTTCGGCGATCTCAAGCGCCGGCTGTGGTTCCTGCTTGGCGCGTTGGTGGTCTACCGGATCGGTGCGCACATCCCGGTACCGGGGATCGATGCGCGCGTCCTGAGCGACCTGTTCAACCAGCAGCAGGGCGGCATGCTGGGCATGTTGAACATGTTCTCCGGCGGCGCGCTGTCACGCTTCACGATCTTTGCCCTCGGCATCATGCCGTATATCTCGGCGTCGATCATCATGCAACTGATGACGCACGCCAGCCCGCAGCTCGAGGCGTTGAAGAAAGAAGGCGAGGCGGGCCGGCGCAAGATCACGCAATACACACGCTACGGCACGGTTTTCCTGGCCCTGTTCCAGGGGATCGGCATTGCGGTCGCGGTCGAGGCGCAGCCTGGGCTGGTCCTCGAGCCGGGAATGATGTTCCGTCTGGTGACCGTCGTGACGCTGGTGACCGGTACGATGTTCCTGATGTGGCTGGGTGAGCAGGTGACCGAGCGTGGCTTGGGCAACGGTATCTCGATCATCATCTTCGCCGGTATCGCCGCCGGCCTGCCGAGCGCGATTGGTGGCTTGCTGGAACTGGTGCGCACCGGTGCCATGCATCCGCTGACGGCGATCGTGATCTGCGTCCTGGTGGTGCTCGTGACTGCTTTCGTCGTCTTCGTCGAGCGTGGCCAGCGCAAGATCCTGGTGAACTATGCCAAGCGACAGGTGGGCAACAAGATCTATGGCGGGCAGAGTTCACACCTGCCGCTGAAGCTGAACATGGCGGGGGTGATCCCGCCGATCTTCGCCTCGTCGATCATTCTCTTCCCGGGTACCCTTGCCGGCTGGTTTGGCTCGGGCGAATCCGTGCGCTGGCTGAAGGACGTTGCCGGGGCCTTGTCGCCGGGGCAGCCGATCTACGTCATGCTCTATGCGGCGGCGATCGTCTTCTTCTGCTTCTTTTACACCGCGCTGGTCTTCAACTCGAAGGAGACGGCTGACAATCTGAAGCGCAGCGGCGCCTTCGTTCCCGGTATCCGGCCTGGTGACCAGACCGCGCGTTACATCGACAAGATTCTCATGCGGCTGACGCTGGTTGGTGCGGCGTACATCACCATCGTCTGCCTGCTGCCGGAGTTCCTGATTCTCAAGTGGAACGTACCATTCTATTTCGGCGGTACTTCGCTGCTGATCATTGTCGTGGTGACCATGGATTTCATGACCCAGGTTCAGGCCTATGCCATGTCGCACCAGTACGAGAGCCTGCTGAAGAAGGCGAACTTCAAGGGCTCCGGTCTACCGGCGAAATAGGATGGCAAAAGAAGATTTGATCGAAATGCAGGGAGAGGTCGTCGAGAACCTTCCCAACGCCACTTTCAGGGTGAAGCTCGAAAACGGTCACATGGTCCTGGGTTTCATTTCCGGAAAGATGCGAATGCACTACATCCGGATACTGCCGGGTGACAAGGTGACGGTGCAACTGACGCCCTACGATCTGAGTCGCGCGCGAATCGTCTTCCGCGCGAAGTGAAGAATCTCTACGCAACAAATCGGCTAGAGGCTGGTTGCGCCTCCGGCCGGAGAATCAGGAGTGAATCATGAAAGTGCTGGCATCCGTGAAGCGCATCTGCCGCAAGTGCAAGATTATTCGGCGGCATGGCATCGTGCGTGTGATCTGTTCGGATCAGCGTCACAAACAGCGGCAGGGTTGATCGCTGCGAGTCACTGTGGTGAGTCGTAAGTCGGTCGCAGGTATAATTCGAAGTTTCGATTTTTTTGGGGTGAATCGATGGCCCGCATCGCAGGCGTAAACCTCCCTAACCACCAGCATGCCGAGATTGCGCTGACCGCAATCTACGGGATCGGGCGTTCGCGCGCACAGAAGATTTGTGATTCTGCTGGGGTTGTGCGTTCAACAAGAATGAAGGACCTGAGCGAGGCCGAGCTGGAACGGCTGCGCGACGAGATCGGCAGGTATACGGTCGAAGGCGATCTGCGCCGCGAAGTCACGATGAGCATCAAGCGACTGATGGATCTCGGCTGTTATCGTGGCCTGCGGCACCGCAAGGGGCTTCCTTCGCGCGGTCAGCGCACGCGCACCAATGCGCGTACGCGCAAGGGCCCTCGCAAGCCGATCGCTGGCAAGAAATGATTAGCAACTAGGACCCGAAGATGGCCAAAACCGCTGCAAAAGTTCGCAAGAAAGTCAAGATCAGGAAGAACGTGGCTGAGGGTGTCGCTCACATCCACGCCTCTTTCAACAACACGATCATCACGATCACCGATCGCCAGGGCAACGCTTTGTCTTGGGCGACTTCCGGCGGCGCCGGCTTCAAGGGCTCGCGCAAGAGCACGCCCTTTGCGGCACAGGTTGCTGCCGAAGCTGCGGGCCGGGTGGCGGTCGAGTGCGGAGTGAAGAACCTCGAGGTTCGCATCAAGGGGCCAGGTCCCGGGCGCGAATCGTCGGTGCGGGCACTCAACGCGTTGGGGATGAAGATCACGGCGATCACCGACGTCACGCCGATCCCGCACAACGGATGCCGGCCACCCAAAAGGCGTCGGATTTAAGGAGAAGAAAAAGTGGCTCGTAATCTCGATCCGAAGTGCCGCCAGTGTCGCCGCGAAGGCGAAAAGTTGTTCCTCAAGGGAGAGAAGTGCTTCACGGACAAGTGTGCGATCGAACGTCGCTCGTACGCGCCGGGGCAGCATGGCCAGAAGTCGGGACAGCGCCTGTCCGACTACGGCGTGCACCTGCGCGAGAAGCAGAAGATTCGTCGCATCTATGGTGTTCTCGAAGGACAGTTCCGCAAGGTCTATCAGGAGGCCGACCGGCGCCGCGGGGTGACGGGTGAAGTCCTCCTGCAGTTGCTCGAGTCTCGTCTTGACAGCGTCTGCTACCGTATGGGTTTTGCCGCTTCGCGCTCGGAATCGCGGCAGGTCGTCCGCCACAATGGCGTTCTGGTCAACGGAAGGCGAGTCAACATCCCTTCCTACCAGGTGCGTCCCGGGGACGTGGTTGAGGTGTGCGACAAGGCGAAGGCGCAGCTGCGCGTCAAGGCAGCACTGGCCGCGGCCGAGGCCCGGGGTTTTCCGGTCTGGGTCGAGGTCGACGCCAAGTCCGCCAAGGGAACCTACAAGGCGCACCCCGAGCGCAGCGAGTTGCCGCCGACGATCAACGAGAGTCTGGTGATCGAGCTGTACTCGAAGTAACGGCGTCAGAGCTTGAAGGAATCAGGCAAAGGACTGTACATGCAAAGCAGTGGACTGTTTAAACCGCGCATCATCGATGTGCAGAGCTTGTCGCCGGTGCATGCACGAGTGGTGATGGAGCCTTTCGAGCGCGGCTACGGGCATACTCTGGGCAATGCGTTGCGCCGGATCCTGCTCTCGTCGATGCCCGGCTATGCGCCCACCGAAGTGAGTATCGAGGGGGTGCTGCACGAGTATTCGACGATCGACGGCGTGCAGGAGGATGTCGTGGACATCCTGCTCAACCTCAAGGGCGTTGTGTTCAAGCTGCACAACCGCGAAGAGGTCGTGCTGCACCTGCGCAAGGAGGGCAAGGGGGTTGTCAGGGCTGGTGATATCGAGGTCACGCACGACGTCGAGATCATCAATCCGGAGCACGTCATTGCGCATCTCTCCGCCGGCGGCAAGCTGGCGATGGAGATGAAGGTCGAGCGTTCGCGTGGCTACCTCGCCGGCAACCTGCGCGACATCGGCGACGGTTCCAAGAACATCGGCAAGCTGGTGCTCGATGCTTCGTTCAGCCCGGTACGGCGGGTCAGCTACGCAGTGGAGAGCGCTCGCGTCGAGCAGCGTACCGACCTCGACAAGCTGGTCATGGACATCGAGACGAACGGTGCGATCGAGCCCGAGGAAGCGATCCGCACCGCCGCGCGCATCCTGATGGAGCAGCTTTCGGTCTTCGCCGACCTCGCCGGGACGGCGATGCCGGTCGAGTATCAGAAGACGATCCAGGTCGACCCGCTGCTGCTGCGGCCGGTGGACGACCTTGAACTCACCGTCCGCTCGGCCAACTGCCTGAAGGCGGAGAACATCTATTACATCGGTGATCTGATCCAGAGAACCGAGAACGAGTTGCTGAAGACACCCAATCTCGGACGCAAGTCGCTGAATGAAATCAAGGAAGTGTTGGCTGCCCGCGGCCTGACGCTGGGAATGAAGCTCGAGAACTGGCCACCGGCCGGCCTCGACAAGTGAGCAGCCGGAAAAGAACAGGAAGGAATTGACATGCGTCACCGTTTGGGACTTCGCAAACTGAATCGGACCAGCTCGCACCGGCTGGCGATGTTGCAGAACATGAGCGTATCGCTCCTGCGTGCAGAGGTGATCAAGACGACGTTGCCGAAAGCCAAGGAGCTGCGGCGCGTTGTCGAGCCGATCATCACTCTCGGCAAGAAGCCGACCCTCGCCAACCGGCGCTTGGCGTTTTCTCGCCTGCGCGACCGCGATATGGTGATCAAGGTGTTCGATGAGCTTGGGCCACGCTACGCCACGCGCAACGGTGGCTATCTGCGGATTCTGAAGTGCGGATTCCGCGATGGCGACAATGCGCCGATGGCTTTCGTCGAGCTGCTCGACCGACCGCGGGACGAGGGCGAAGCAACGCCGGCAAAGCCGGACTGAGCGCCGGTGACAGACAGTGGCGAAGGAAGCCAGGCCGGGTGCCTGGCTTTTTTTTGCAGTGTTTCAGGGCACCGCTGCGCCGCCCTCTGTCGGTGCCGCGCCTGCTTCTTCGAGCTGCTGCAGGGTCCACATCTGGGCGTAGGCGCCTGCTGCCTCGAGTAGCTGCTGGTGCGTCCCGCGCTCGACGATGCGGCCGGAATCCATGACCAGGATCTCGTCGGCGTTCATGATCGTCGACAGGCGATGCGCGATCACCAGAGTCGTGCGGCCGCGAGCGGCGCTGTCGAGGCTCGCCTGGATCGCCTT
>ERZ761607.3733-NODE-3733-length-14302-cov-5.746192_pt1 | contig 14302 bp, 7 predicted proteins | sample MGYA00511164_ERZ761607 | MGnify/ENA primary metagenome ERZ761607 (study PRJEB28899, sample SAMN02445080) | bioreactor sludge metagenome | biome: EBPR sludge | place: Australia: Brisbane, Thorneside Wastewater Treatment Plant | collected 2011-06-22 ...
CATGGGGGCAGGGGTGGGGGCAGGCGCGAACTGCGGCGGCGCGCTACTTTGGAGCGGTCATGGGCCTGGACCGTCCCCGCCTCACCTTGCGGATCGCCTTTGCGGGCAACATCGCGCTACCGGAGCCGCCGGACGGCATGCGCCGGGCGTTGCGACAGGTACTGAGCGCCGCGGTGGAGCAACTGCTGGAGCTTGCCAAGGCCTACCGCGACAGCGCGGCAAGGCCGGTCTCCAGCGCGTACGCCGACCAGCGGCCGCTGCTGGTGCTTACCACTGGACTGGCCGAGGGTGCGGACACCGAGGCCGCGGAGCTCTGGCTTGCGCTGAAGGAGGAAATGAAGGAACGCGCGGAGCTCCGGCTGAACGCGGTGCTTGGCTGCAGTGTGGCACAGTACCGTGAGAGCCGCCCGCCCGCGCATCATGCGGCTTTCGATAGGCACCTGGCGGAGTGCGACCATGTGCTGGTGCTGGATGGGCGCTACCTGAAGGAGAAGCCGCCGGAGAAGGGGGCCGACAGCGCCTTGGGCAAGCCCTGGGTGGATCGCGGCAAGCCGATGCGAAGCCGCATGTACCGGGCGCAATCGGTGTATCTGCTGCGGCAGTGCGACCTCTTGCTGGCCGTGGCGGATCCGGCGGCGGAAGGGGGAGCTGGCGGCACCATGGAGACGGTGCGCAATGCGCAGCAGCTGGGCCTGCCCGTGACGCTGGTGCACACCGGTACCGGTGCGGTGCAGTACGTGCCGCCCTGGCAGGACCTGATGGCCCTCTCCGCGACGGACCTGGAGCAGGAGCAGGAGATGCAGCTGTCATCGCCACTGCCGCTCCGTGAGTGGATCGAGCGCATCACCGGCGACCCCGACATGCCGGACCCCGGTGCGGCCGCCCGCGCGGACCATGAGCATGGCGCACGGCTGCTGCGGATCTACTTCAGCGGTGAAGTGCGCGATAGGCCTTCCTGGCGGGGCCGTCTTTATGGTCGCTTCGAACGGCTTTTCGTCCAGGGCAGTGCCACGGCGAAGGACAGCGAGTTGCCGGGCTACCGGCCCTACCGCCAGCGTGCGGCTCAGCTGGGCCGCTATTACACCGGGCTCTACCGGGGCGCCTTCCTCATGAACTATGCATTGGCCGTGCTGGCGGTGCTGTGCGCGGCCTTGAGCATGCTCATCATCGGCAAGACGCACACCGAGTTGGGCGAGGGCGTCGGGGTGATGTTCCGGGTTCAGGAGGAGATCTCGGTGCGGCCGGAGCGCATGGGCTTCGGCGCAGCGGAAGCGTTGGCGCTGCTGGCACTGGGCGCGCTGAAGCTCTTCTGCCTGGCCGCCATCATCTGGAATACCTGGAGTGCCAACCGCAACAGCTGGAATGCCTTGGCCGTTGACTTCCGTTACCTGGCCGAGCGGCTCCGCACCATGCACTACCTGCCGCGCCTGGGCGCCCTGCGTCCACCAGCGGCCAGTGCGCCGCAGTACGCCAGTCGCGTACTTCACCAGAGCGCCACGGTGTGGCTGGCGGAAGCGCTGGTCCGCTCCATCGACCCCTTCGGGCCTGGCGGAGCGCTGCCACTGGCAGGCCCGCGCACCAACGCCCCGGATGTGCCGGCGGTCATCGGCCTGATGCGCGACCATTGGCTGCGCGTACAACTCGATTACCATGCGCGCAACCGCGATGCCATGGGGCGCATGCACCGCTCCCTGGAACGGCTGGCCATCTGGCTGCGGCGCGCGGTGGTGGCCCTGCTGGCGGTTGACCTGGTGATCATCGCCCTGTACCTGCTGCGTATGCTTGACGGTTCCGCTCTGCTGGCCATCAACGGTGCCATGCCCCTGCTGGTGGGCATGGCGGCCTTTCTTCCTGTGCTGCTCGCCAGCGTGGGCGGCATTCAGTACCAGAGCGAGTGCGAGCGCCTCCACGAGCGCTCGCGCATCATGCACTTGGTGCTGGGCCAGCGCGACAAGGAGGCGGCGGAGCTCAGGGCGCGCATGGCACGCGCGGGGGAAACGGACACCGATAATGGCGCCTGGTGCCTCGAGGCGCTGCGGATCGGCGAGGCCATTGCGCGCGACCTGGTGCATGAAGTGACCGAATGGAGCGTGCTCTACACCAAGGAGGTGGATGAGGCGTGAAATGACCTGCTCCGGCACAAAGGGCTTGCTGGCGAGAGCTGGACGCCTTTCTTTGCTAGGAGCATGCCCGGGGCCATGAACAGAGCGCAGTACTTCATCTCATGCGTGAGCACGGAGTTCAGGAGCTACCGGGGCCAGTTGAAGGATCGGCTCACCACGAATGAACGCATCGTGAAGGTGCAGGAGGACCTGCCCGACGATGGCTTCAAGTTGCTCGATCGACTGGTCCGCTACATCAGGACATCGGAGGGGGTCGTCCATATCGTGGGCCTCAGCGCGGGCAAATGCCCCACAGGCTCGGAGGTGCATCAGTTGCTCACGGATCATCCGGGCCTCGCAGAGGCCTTGCGGATCGAGGATCGCATACCGGGCGGTACGGCCGGGGAGCTCGACGCCTGCACGATCAGCTACACCCAATGGGAGGCCTTGCTGGCCATCTACTTCCGCCGGCCCTTGTTCGTCTACTACGCGCCCGAGCTCGCCTCCGCTCCCGATGCATCAACGCCGGTGAACCCGGCCGTTGAGCGGGAGCCGGCATGGAGCTTCGATGCGGAGCAGGCCCAGCGGCAGTACGCCCACATCCAGCATATCCGGCGGCTGGGCCATGGCCGCAATCTCCTGCCCATCGTCGACTACCGCGACCTGGCCATCCATTTCCTGAATGGTGTCGGCGCCGGGCCCGCAGCCGCTGGTGAGTCGCCGGCGGTGAAGTGGCCGGTTCGCCCCGCCGAGCTCAACTATCGGCTGGCCGACCGGGAGGAGGAGGTGGCGCACTTCCTCGATCTGGTGACCGGGGCCACCGAGAACCGGATATTCCTGTTGCACGCCCGCTCCGATTCGGGCAAGACAGTGCTTCTCAACACGTTCGAGGACATCGCCTTCAACCGGCTGCAGGGCCTGCAGGTGGGCAAAGCCGACCTCAAGCAGGAGTCCCCCATCGAGAAGGTGCTGCACGACCTGCGCGCCGGCCTGCATGGCATCGGGTTCCAGCGCTTCATGCGCGAGCACGAGCGTAATTCGGTGGGCATGATGCGGACCATGTTCCTCGAGGACCTCAAGGAGTCCACCGAGCCGGTGCTCATCCTGCTGGACACGTATGAGCAGGCGCATGCCGAGGTGAAGCAGTGGGTGTGCACACAGCTGCTCAACCACGCCGGGCTGAATGAGCGCCTCCGTGTGGTGGTGGTGGGTCAGTCCGTGCCGGATCCGGATGAGCATCCCCGCTGGGGCGGCAGGCTCGCGCGCAAGCAGGTGCTCGCACCCATCATGGAGCCACAGCACTGGTGCCGTTATTCGGAGCACGTGCTGGGCAAGCCGGTCGATGCCAACATCATCCGGCAGGTGCTGGTGATGGCCAATGGTGCGCCCCGCTATGTGCATGAGCTGCTCAAGTTGAACGCCAGCCAGCCCGCGCCGTGAACATCGAGGAACAGCTCAAGCTGCTTCAGGAGGCCCAAGGCGACCCTGGCAAGCTGGCGCTGGTCTCCATGGACCTCGTCCTCTCGGGCCGTCCCCAGGAGATGCGGAGGGCACTGGAGGCTGCCGCCGTTCCGCATTGGTTCGACCAGCAGCTGCTCGCCTCCTTGTTGGATGGCGGAATGGAGCAGCGCTCCGAGGCGATGTATCAGGCATTGATCGCACTGCCCATGGTGGAGTCCTTTGCCTCACGGTCAGGCTACAACGTGCATGAGGCCACGCGCCTGGCGCTTCGCGAGCGACTGCAGCAGCAGGATCCGGATAGGCTGAAGGAATTGAGCAGCAAGGTGGCGGATGCCCTCCAGGGCGGCGAGGAGCATGTGCGGGCAGAGCGAGCTTACCACCTGCTGCTCTCCGACCCGGGTTCCGGAGGCAGGGCCATCTGGGCCCTGGCCGAGGAGCTGCGCACACGGAGCCTGAGCGCTGAATCCGCGAGCACCTCGCTTTCGGGCGGCGTGCATCCGGAGATGGAGCGCTTGGGTCGCATGCTCAACGAGTACCGCAGCGCGGCATGGCCGGCCCAAGTGCGCGGCTGGGCCCATATGCTGGGTGCGAACATCGACCCGGACATGCAGGCCAGGCGCCGTGACGGAGCTATGGCTGCGCAGCTTTTCGAGGAGGCCGACGACCGGTGGATGGAATGCCTGGCCAAGGTGAACGCTGGCCATGTGGAAGAGCGCATGGGTGATTTCACGAAGGCGCTCTCGCTATACACCGAGGCGGCGGAGCTTCTGGCGGGCTTCCGTGCTGCGAACCCCGATGACCTGGATCTGAAGCTGCGCGATGCGAACCTCCGGATGGACCTCGGCGACGCTTGTCTCGGGCTCGGCCGGGCATCGCGCACCATGGAGCATTACAGGGCTGCGCTGGAGCTATACCGCGAGCTCCATGCCGGCGGCGCAAGCGACCTCCGGCTCCTGCAGGCCCAAGTGCGCCCGTTGCACAAGCTGGCGGAGATCCACCAGAACCGGAGGAACCCGGACGAGGCCATCGCATGCTTGTCAGAGGCCAGGGAGGTGGTGAGCCGGCTCCAGGAGGCGAAGCCGGAGGGCACGCAGTGGCACATGGAACTGGCGCACATCCACCTGAAGCTCGGTGAATCCCACGAGTCCAAGGGAGACATCCGGGGCGCCCGAAGCCAGTATGAAGCGCACCATGCGATCGTCAGCGGCTTGCTCGAGCAGGACCCCGCATCCCATTCGCTCCAAGTGTCCTTGAGCGTTGTCCAGAACAAGCTCGGACGGCTTGCGCTGCAAGCAAGGCGCCTCGAGGAAGCTGCCGTGTGGTTTGATCGAAGCCTTTCCATCCGCGATGCGCACTATCGCCAGGACCCCCGCAGCACCGAGGTCATGCGCAGGCTGCGGTTCTCGTTCAACAACATGGGCCTGCTCGCGCAGGGGAAGGGGAATCGCTCGGAAGCGGCCGATTGGTACCGCAAGGAGGCCATGCTCGCACAGCAGCTCGCCGACCGTGATCCATCCAACGAACTCTGGCAGAGCGAATATGCCGGCGCCCTGGTTCAGCTGGGCGATCTCCTGGAGAGCGGGCATGCCCTGGAGGAAGCGCTTTCCTATTTCCAGAAGGCCCATGAGGTGACCCTGTACCTCTCAGAACGACGACCGGATACGGCCCGCTGGGCCCACCAGCGCTGGGAGAGCCATGTGCGCCTGGGAGACCTGTACCGCGCGATGGGGAACCTGACGAGCGCCTACGACCAATACACGGAAGCCATCAAGCACGCGCAGCGGCTTGCTGACCTGGATCCCCGGAACCTGCGGTGGAAGGACGACCTGATGAACGCACTGAACAAGGCCGGCTTGGTGGCCAAGAAGCAGGGCAGGGTGGAAGACGCGCTCCAGGTCTTCCGTTCGGCACAGGAGATCGCCGCCCGGTATGCCGGAGATGAAGGTGCAGGCCTGCTCTGGAAGGAAGATTACATGCGCTCGCTGTGCAACCTGGCCTCTTTGTACCTGGATACCGGTGACCATGCCGCCGCGAGAAGGGACTACGAGCGCGCCCTGGAGATTGCCCGTGCCATTGCGGAAGCCAGCCCCGACAGGGATGACAAGGCACGCTTGCCGGTCTATCGCCTTTGGGAGCTTGGCAACGTCTGCTCGGTGGCGGATGATGCGGACGCCATGCTCAACTACTACGAGCAGGCCCTGCGCACAGGCCCTCAGGAAGCGAACAGCCCCCAGAATGCCGAGGCGATCATATTGTCGCTGCGGAAGGCCGCCTTCGCGCATCGGCGCGTTGGCGATCTCTCAACGGCTCTGCAGTATTTGAATCGCGCCGCTCAATTGATCGAGGAGCAGGTGGCCATCACCTCACCTGCCATGTGGTACTCGGAAAGGGTGGGGGTATGGAAGGAGGAGGGGCGTGCCTACATGGCGGCGACCGATTTCGACCGGGCTGCGGAATGCTTCGGCCGTGTCGTAGCGCTTGTAGAGGCGGCCACGAAGGAGCGCTCCGAAACGCCGCAGGGAAAGGCGGAACTCGCGGAGGTGTATGGCCAACTCGGCAGGTGCGAGGCTGCGCGTCGGAACCTGCGCGCCGCAGTCAATCTGCTGGAGCGGCAGGTGAAGCTTTGCGAGGACCTGGTGGCCAAGGATCCGTCGAACCTTGAATGGAGGAATGAGCTCCTGAGCGCCTACGAGCAGCTCATCAACACATTCGCGACGGCAGGGATGCAGGGGCGCATCTTCGCGCTCACGGATAAGTATATCGCGCTGGCAGAGACCCTTTCCGAGGAGCACGCGATGAGTGCCGAAGCCAAGGATCATCTCAGGCACCTGCGATCCGCCCAGCGGCTCGGCTTCATCATGACGGGTGCCTTGCTCGCAATCGGCGCCATCACCTGGTACTTCACGAAATGGTGGATCGCCCTGCTCGTGGTTGCCGGGTTTGTTGTTCTGGCGAAGCTCTTGGGCCCTCGGATCAGTCACTACAGGACCGTTAGAGGCCTGAAGCGCACGATCAAGCGAAAGCAAGGCCGTCCCTCTGCGTGAGCCCGGCAGGACTCCTTGGCGCTTGGTTCACGGGAATCAGGCGAGCTCGGCGGTAGGTGTTCCAGCCAACTCAATTATGGGCTTGCTCACCCGCTGGCCTCCGTCTCCGCTAGTGTGCAGGCCGCCTTTCGGCTGGCACCCACCACGGCACGCCCCCCTGATCCACGTCAGCGCCGCGTACGCCACGCCCGACTACCTTTCGGAAAATCGCCACCATGCGGAACTTGACCCTGCTCGCTTCCGCTGTGCTCAGCGCCGCCGCGCTCCACGCCCAGCCCACCCTCACCCAGGCCACCAACAGCTTCACCATCGGCCAGAGCCTCACCTTGAACTACAGCCCCTACACGGACCCGGGCTCCGCGGGGCCCAACCAGACCTGGGACTTCACCGCGCTGGCCGTTGACAGCACCACCACCGTGCAATGGGTGGACCCCGCCACCACCGCCAGCGGCGCGCTCTTCCCGCAGGCCACCATCGCGGAGCTGTGGGACGTGACCTCCTTCAGCGATCAGGACGCCACGGGCCTCTATGTGCAGGGCACCGATGAGCAGGGCACCATCGTGGCGCTCACCGACACCCGCCGTGCGCTGATGTGGCCGCTCACCTACGACGACAGCTGGACCGACACCTATGCGGGCGCCTACAACGTGGCCGGCTTCGATGTCACGCGCACCGGCACCTACAACGGCGAGGCCGATGCCTACGGCACCCTGGAGATGCCCTGGGGCACGGTGGCGAATGCGCTGCGCGTGCACATCACCGCCGCGCAGAGCGATGCCTCGCCCTTCGCCACCCTCGAGCAGGACATCGATTCCTACCAATGGTTCGTGGTGGGCGAGCCCTGGCCGGTGCTGGAGGTGGTGACCAATACGATCAGCAGCCCGCTCGGCCCCTTCACCACCACCTACAGCCTGTGGCAGGCCGATGCCGTTACCGGTACGCCCGAGCGCACGGCGCCGGCGGCCGAGCTGCGGGGCTGGCTGCTGCCCGGCGGCGCGGCCTTTGCGCTCAACCGCCCGGCCACCGGCGTACTGCTCGATGCCGCCGGCCGCGTGGCCGGCACGCTGACACGCCAGGCGCTGATCGGCCTGGCCGGCCTGGCACCGGGCCTCTACATCGTGCGCGGTGACGATGGCGCCACGGCGCGCTTCGTGCGCGAGTAGCGGAGGGGCGAGGGCCAGCGACAGCCGTCCCTTCACGGTCGGCCTGGCTACGCTGAAGCGTCGATGGTGCGCGCCGGCTCATTGGCACGCACCGGGTCGATGGGAAGGGTCTATGTTCGCGCCCGCCATGATGAAACGACTCCTTCCCCTGCTGCTGGCCACCGCCGCCGTCGCCCCGGCCGCGGCCCAGGGCTACCGCACCGAGCTGATCTCGCACACCACGCTGGACCTGGTGGTGACCGATCTGGACGAGGACGGCGACCTCGACCTGGTGACCGGTGGCCTGCGCAACGTGGTGTGGTACGAGAACGAGGGGAGCGCGCTGTTCACCAAGCACACCATCAGCCACGATGCCCAGGAAGCGCAGCAGGTGCTGGTGCTCGACCTGGACCAGGACGGCCACAAGGACCTGGTGGTGGCCGATATGGCCGCCAACCGCATCCTGTACTACCGCAACAACGGCGACCTCACCTTCGACCGCACCTTCCTCTACACCGGCACCGGCGGAGTGAGCGGCATCGGGGTAGCCGACATGGATGGCGATGGCGACCTGGACATCGCCTGCGCGGCCTTCACCACCAACAAGGTCTACTGGCTGCGCAATGAGGGCGGCTTCGCCTTCACCCCCATCGACATCGCCACGGGCATGACCGGTGCAGCCCGCATCCTGCTCCACGACGCGGATGGCGATGGCGATGCCGATGTGATCGCCGCCATGCAGACCGCCGGTGCCATCCGCCTCTTCCGGAACGACGGCGCAGGAACCTTCACCAACGAGCTGCTCCTCACCACCAGCACGCCGCGCAGCATCAAGCTGGCCGATGTGGACCAGGATGGCCTTCAGGATGTGCTGTACGCCGGTACAGGCGGCGCCGGATACCTGCGCAGCACGGGTACGGGCTTCACCCAGCAGCAGATCTACGGCTACAACGGCATCCGGGGCCTCGGCGTGGCCGACCTCACGGGCGATGGGTACAACGACCTGATCGTGGCCGACTATGCCGAGGATCGCATCACGTGGAGCGCCCAGAATCCTGCCACTGGGGCGTTCACGGGCCCGGGCAGCGGCACGCTCGACACCTGGCTGAACTATGCCTCCATCGTGCACGGCGCCGATTTCGATGGGGATGGCGTGAACGATGTGCTGGCGGCATCGAGCTTCGACATCCGCATCTACCTGCACCCGGGCAACCCGCCCGACCAGCGCCTGCTCGTGAACCGGTACCTCGGGGATGCACGCGGCATCGACCACGGCGACCTGGACGGCGACGGTGACGTGGACATGATGGCCGTGGGCCAGCTCTACATCAACTGGTACGAGAATGACGGCGATGGCCATATGATCCCGCGGATCGCCAGCGAGGGCATCGGCCGCATCACCATCAATGGCGGCGTGGACCTGAAGCTGGTGGACCTGGACGGCGATGGGGACCTGGATGCCGTGCTCACCGAGAGCCTGGGCAACCGGGTGACCTGGCTCGACAACAACGGGAACGGGACCTTCATCAAGCGCCTCGTCACCGGCCACCAAGCCGCCTACTCGTGCGACCCGGTCGATTTCGACGATGATGGCGACATCGATGTGGTGGTGACCAGCGTGATGGGCGACGACAATGTGTACTGGTACGAGAACAACGGTGCACAGAGCTTCACGCAGCGGCCCATCCTGCTGAGCTATGCCGACCCCTTCGAGGCGCGGGCACTGGACTACGACAACGATGGCGACATGGACGTGGTGGTGGCCTGCCATTCCAACCTGGCCCAGAACGGCAAGGTGGTGCTGTGCCGCAACAACGGCAGCAATGCCTTCACCGTGCAGGAGCTGGATGGCGCAGCGCCCATGGCCACCTCCGTGTTCTGGGTGGACCTCGACCAGGACGGTCACATGGATGTGCTGTCCACCACCGGCGGCGACGACCGCGTGAACTGGTACCGCAGCAACGGGGCGTCCATCCCTTCGTTCACCAAATCCGTGATCCAGTACGGCATGGGCTACGCCACCTATGTGGTGGCCGAGGACCTGGACGGCGACGGCGATGTGGACGTGGTGGTCTCCTGCCTCGACGACCGCAACGTGAACTGGCTGGAGAACGATGGATCCCAGGTCTTCACCCGCCACCTGCTCGCGCGCAACGTGTTCAACAGCCAGTTCGTGGGCGCTGGGGACATCACCGGGGATGGCGTGCCGGAGATCTACGCCACCGACATGGAGGCCGAGGCCGTGCACCTCTACCACCGCACCGGCTTCAGCTACGAGGAAGTGGCGGGACCGGAGCCGCAGCCCTGCCACGACCTCTTCATCAGCGAGATGGTCCATTATCCCGGCGACATCGCCCGCGCCATCGAGATCTACAACCCGCGCTCGGTGCCGGTGGACCTCTCGGACTATTCGCTGCGGTTCTACCCGAACGGTTCGCACACCTACGATGCCACCCTGCTCAACGGCGTGATCCAGCCCGGTGATGTGCACGTGGTGGTGGCCCCCAACTACGCCACGAACATCAACACCTACGCCGACCAGATCACCGACCTGTGGTACGACGGACAGGAGACCATCGTGCTGGTGCACGGCGATCAGCCCATCGACGTCATCGGCCGCGTGGGCGACTACTTCGTGGACGATGACTACTGGTTCAACAACGGCGTGGGCACCTTCTACACCGTGCTGGTGCGCAAGCCCACCATCAATCGCGGCGATCCCGATGGCACCGACCCCTTCCTCCCCGACGAGGAGTGGATCGCCTACCCGGTGAACGACTACAGCCACCTGGGCAGCCACACGGCACCGTGCGCTGCGGTCTGCACGCCCACCATCAGCCTGTCGGCGCCTGCCGGTCCGTATTGCGCGGGCGATGCCATCACCGTCACGGCGAGCGTGACGAACGCAGGCGCCGCCCCCGCCTACCAGTGGACCGTGAACGACGCGCCCGCAGGGGGCGGCGGCTCCAGCTTCACCATCAACGGGCTCATGGGCAATGCCCTGGTGCGCTGCACGCTGGAAGGCGATGCCGCGTGCGCCACGGCCACCAGCGTGCAGAGCGAGCCGCTGCTGATCGCGTTGAGCACCGTGCAGCCGCCGGTGGCGGGCATCACGGGCAACGTGGTGAGCGCCAGCCCGGTGCCCGGTGCCGACTATCATTGGTACTTCAATGGCGACCTGCTACCCGGTGGCAGCACGGCCACTGTCACCGTCACCCTGCCCGGCGATTACCACGTGGTGGCCACGGTGGCGGGGTGCGCATCGGCGCCTTCGAACACCGTGACCTACGAGATCAACACCGGCCTCCTGTTGCATGAGGCGCCCGGCATCCAGCTGGTGCCCAATCCCACCGACGGGCCACTCACCATCCGCGGTGCAGCCGGGGTGCACGCGGTGGAGCTGTGGGACGCGGCAGGACGGAAAGTGCTCGAGCAGCGCGGTGCTTCGTTGGACCTTTCGCCCTTCGCGCCCGGTCTCTATACGGTGGTGTTGCGGACGGAGAACGAGCGCTGGCAGATGCGCGTGGTGCGGCAATAGGCGCGCGGCTCTAGGGCGCTGGAGCGGCTGCAAGCAGCGCTACGGGCCCATGGGCCTTGTGCCCAGCGGGTACCGTGTGGCCTTCCACCTAGCCTTCTCTCCAAGCGCCTTCAACTCCGCATGGCGCGCGGCCTGGTCCCTGTTCAGCTTCTGCTCCTTGCGCAGTGCTTCCAATTCCTCCAGCTCCTCGGCCTGGCTCTCCTCGGATGAGGCATGGAAGGAGCGACCACCGGATTCCACCAGGTAGAAGGCCTTGCGGGATGCGTCGTACACGTACTTGTCCGCGCTGATCCACTTCCACGCGCTGCCGCCGAACTGGGTGATGACCAAGGTATCCGCTTGGATGCTGACGCCGCTGATGCCTTCTTCACCGATCGGGTCATGGAAGCCGCCGTCGCTTCTACCGGGCAGAAAGTCCGTCAGCAAGGCGTGCTGCACGAAACGGCCCCTGTCTTGCGCGGTGAAGGCGATGAGCAGGTCGCGTGGCCCATCGTCGGCTTCGTTGGTGAGCACCAGCGCATGGTCCTCGGCGCCATCCCCGCTCAGGTCGCCGCTGGCCTGTTGGAAGACCACGCGCCCGGCGGGCATCACCTCGCGCAGCGAATGCCACCGGTAAGGTGGAGGTTGGTTCACGGGGTGCTTCTCCACCCAGCAGCGGGTGAGATCCACCGGGCGGCGCCTGAGTTGATAGCGGTACTGAACCTCACCGCTGTCCACCAGGAAACCGGTCTGCTCGATCACCGGCTCATACACCAAGGTGTCGCACCGGTAGGACATGGTGTCCACTTCATCGCGCAGGGTCTCGTTGTGCACGGACTCCACGAGCAGTTGCCCGTAAGGGTTCAGGCTGATGCACTCCGACACGGCGTACTGGCCGTCGCCGAAAGTGGAGGCCAGGGTGTCCACGCCTTGCAGTTGCCCCAGCTGGTCATAGGTCAACCACAGCAGGTCGTGGTCATCGTCTCGGTCGCAAAGCAGCGCGACGCGCAGCCCGTTCTCGAACGGCAGCTTGGCACCGTAGCGCAAGGTGGCACCGGCGTACGTGGCCAGAGCATGCTGCAAAAGCTCCGCACGTGCACGCTCCTCCACCAGCGGCCGGGCCATGTTCCCATGATCAAGGCCGGGACACAGGCGTTGGTTGAGCCGCAAGGCGTGTCGGTCCCAGCCACCCGGCGGTGCAGGAAGCTGGCCTGCGCCGGATCGGGCCGGGGCAATGCTGATGCCGCCATCCGGCACCAACGCCCCTGGGGTGATCCGGTAGGATATTGAGGGTGCCTCGCAGGGCACCGACGTGCCATTCACTGTGCAGCCGTTGGTCAGGTGGATGTGCGTGTCCGTGATGCGCACCACGGAACTGTCGCGCGTGCGGTGGTCATGCTGCACCTCCTGGTCATCGATCTCCCATTCGAAGCTGTCCGCCAAGGTGGTCACGCTGGCGTAGGTCAGGCGTTCCAGGTCGATCAGGAACGATTCCACCTGGTGGTATTCCTGGCCCCGGGTGAAGTTCATGGACCGCTGCTCCGCGATCAGGAAACGGCCATCGGGTGTGAAGCGCTGCAGTTCGAAGCTGTTCTGACGGTCCTTGTAGAGCGGAAGGGGAAAGGCCAGCCACCGGGCGCCCGAGCGCTTCACCAGCATCGCGCTGCCTTCTTCCTGCGGCTCGGCCGGTTCGGTGATGCTGTGCGCATCCGCATCCGCCACCGGGCTGCTCCGCATCAGCGCGGCAAGTGCGGCAGCGGTGCACAGGGTGTCCGGGGAATCCAGCGGTGCCATGGGGATACTGTCCTGCGACATCGCTGACGCGCAGGTGCAGAGGGCCAGCAGGACCGGGAAGAGGGATGGGACGCGCAAGGGAGGGGGAAAGGTGGCGCTGCGCGGCAAAGTTCGGTCCATTCCGGGCGGCTCCTGGCCAGGAGCCCCGGAGGATTCCATGCGCGAGGCGGTGGTCACCGTGTCGCAGGTGTTCACGAAGGTGGAGCGGCCATGACCCTCTCCTTCTGCTGCGACGGTGTGGAGGACCGAGAGGGCCTCCACGCGCGCTGCAATGAAGCCGCCGCGGCGGGTGGCGATGCAACCGACGAACTCGCGGGGCTTGGTGCCCGGGGTTCAGCGGGCGCTCTCCAGGGCGGTGATGTCCGTGCCGTGCAGCAGCCGTGCGTTCCGGGTGATCCAGGCGGCATCGCGGTCCCACCAGCGGAGCGTCAGCAGGCGCTCGATGTCGGCTTCGCTGAAGCGCTTCCGCACCGCGCGCGCCGGGTTGCCCGCCACGATGCTGTACGGCTCCACATCGCGGGTGACCACGGCGCAGCTGCCGATGATGGCCCCATCGCCGATGCGCACGCCCGGCATGATCGTGGCGCGATAGCCGATCCACACATCGTTGCCCACGATGGTGTCGCCCTTGTGCGGATACGACAGCCCTTCCATGGCACCCTCCCAGCCGTGGCCGAAGACCTCGAAGGGATAGGCCGTCACCGCATCCACCAGGTGATTGCCGCCGTTCATGATGAAGGTGACATCGGAGGCGATCATGCAGAAGCGGCCGATGACGAGCCGGTCGCCGATGAAGTCGAAGTGGTAGCGCACGTTCCGCTCGAAGTTGCCCACGTCCTCGAAGTCGTCGTAGTACGTGTAGTCGCCCACCTCGATCGTGGAGCGGGTGATGCTGTTCTTGAGGAAGCACAGCCGCTCATGGCCGCTGAGCGGATGGCGGGTCAGGGGGCTGGGCCCTTGGGGCGATGCGGGTGTCATGGCGGGAATGCGAACCTATCCGTTCCGGAGGCGGGAAGAGGGCACCCCTCCCGGAGCGCCCCCTTCACCCTCACCTCCGATTCATTGCTTCACCAGGCGCTGCTGCGCCACCCGCCGGCCATCGCGCAGCTCCAGCACATAGGTGCCGGGCGCAACGTGCTGCAGGGGGATGGTGCCGCGCGCGCCCATCACGCGCCCTTCCTGCACCACGCGCCCTTCGGCGGACATCAACCGGTAGCGCTTCTCGCCCTCGCCGGGCATCGC